>Ga0308309_10000764_pt1 | contig 19613 bp, 11 predicted proteins | sample HubBroMetageWFT5_FD_192491 | JGI IMG/M metagenome (GOLD analysis project Ga0308309, IMG submission 192491) | Warmed and freeze-thawed soil microbial communities from the Hubbard Brook experimental Forest, New Hampshire - Hubbard Brook CCASE Soil... | ecosystem: Environmental > Terrestrial >...
CCGGGCGAAGATCAACCGCCTGGTGAAGGGCTATTCCGAGACTCTCGACCCCAAGGCCAAATTTTTCGTGGATTACCGCCTGCCCGCCTACACCTATGACAAGCTCTCTTGTGGCCTGATTGACGCCCACGAATTTGCTCACGATCCGATGGCGATGGACGTCCACGAAAAACTTACTCACGCCATCACGGCGTATCTCCCCGAGAAGGCGCTATCCCGTCTTGAACAACGCGCCCGGCCACATAAGGACACCTCTTACACGTGGGATGAAACCTATACCCTTCCCGAAAACTTGTTGCTTGCATACCAACGTAGCGGCAAGGCTTTCTATCGGGACATGGCCAAGCAATATCTCGAGGATGACTTCTACTTCGGTCCGCTGTCACAGGGCAATAACGTCCTTCCATTCGAGCATGCGTACAGCCACGTGAACGCCTTCAGTTCTGCCATGCAGGCCTACATCACGCTGGGCAGCCAAATGCATCTCCAGGCCGCCAAGAATGGCTTCGAAATGCTGGTCAAGACCCAAAGCTTCGCGACCGGCGGCTGGGGCCCCGATGAGTCGTTCGGCGAACAGGGTCGTGGCCAATTAGGCGACAGCCTGGCCCTTACGCACGCGAGTTTCGAAACACCTTGTGGCAGTTACGGTCATTTCAAAATCACGCGCTATTTGCTTCGAGTCACCAAGGATTCGCAATACGGCGACAGCATGGAACGGGTCCTGTACAACACGATTCTTGGTGCCTGGCCGATTCAGGCCGACGGTACTTCTTTCTACTATTCCGATTACGCCACTACCGGTAAAAAAGTCTGGTACGGCCAAAAATGGCCGTGTTGTTCGGGCACCTTCCCCCAGGTTGCAGCCGACTACCACATCAGCACTTACCTGCGATCTGCAGATGGCGTGTACGTGAATCTGTTCACGCCCTCCCGAGTGCAATGGAACGATGACAGCAGTCGCTATGGCCTGAAGCAGGAGACGAAGTATCCGTTCGACAATAAAATCCAGATCCAGGTTTCGGCCTCGCAGCCGAAAGAGTATGCGATCTATCTACGCATTCCGGCTTGGGCTTCGCCCGACCCCGTTCTTTCCGTGAACGCTCAGCGCGTTTCCGAACAAGTTCAGCCGGGATCCTTCGCGGCGATCCGTCGCACTTGGAAGGACGGCGATCGCATCGAACTCGAACTGCCTATGCCTCTGCGGCTGGAACCGGTTGACGCGAACCATCCCAACCTGGTGGCTCTCTTACGAGGTCCGCTGGTCCTGTTCGCTGTGGCCGATTCTCAGCCCAGCTTCGACAAGAATTCCCTGCTGCAGGCCAAGGCGACGAACAACGCCACCGGAGACTGGATAGCGCAATCGGTCGAAGGAAGCAGCGTAAGCATGCGGCCGTTCATGAAAATCGACAAGGAGAGTTACAGCACCTACGTGTTGCTCAAAGCTTGAGCAAGAGCTATTCAACAAGCAGGCTGGCTACTTCGGCTCTGCATCTTCCTCGACCAGTTTGTATTGGTAGCGATGGCTCTGCTCTCTCGCCGCCTGCTTGCGAATTTCCGCCAGGCGTTTCAATAGATCAGGAATCTCGGACTGGTCGCCTGTTTTCCGCAGTCCTTGGATCAGGTGGTAGAGAGCAGTTTGATCTTTCGGGTCGTGTGCGAGTGCCTTTCTGCACTGTTCAACGGCTTCACTAGAATTGCCCGATTGCAGTTCGAGCTTCGCCAGCACCGTCCGCGCACCATTGAGAGTGGGTTGCAAGGTTACAGCCTGCTTGGCCGAGCGCAAGGCTAGTTGAAAATCAGCCGTGCCCGGCTCTGCCCCCTTCTGAGAGAGGAAGTCCGCTTGCAAATAAAGCAGCAACGCATCGCGCGGCTTGGTCTTCAGTTCTTTCTGTACGGTAGACAAGGCCTGATCCAGATTATCCTGCTGTCCCGCCAGCACCCCGCGAGCTGCTGAGCTCAACGATTGGCGGGGATCAAGCTTCTGCGCTGTATCAAAGTCAGCCTCTGCTTTTTCGTACTGAGCCAGTTGAACGTAAAGTACACCTCGCGCCAGGTAGAGCGGCGCCGCCTGGGGCAATTGACTGATGCCGTCGGATACCACGTCAACCCCGACCTGGAACGAGTCGTGTGCAGAACTCATGTTCGCAAAATCAAGGTACAGATTGACGTTGTGTGGATCGAGCAGGATTGCCCGGCGCAGCGTCGCAACCGCCTGTGGTGTATCGCCATTGTCCTCGTATGCGGTGGCCAACAGTTCCAGGCTCTCGGGACTTGCTTTGTCCATATCCGTCGGCTGCAGTGTGGTCAAGGCGTCGGCAGGCTGGTGCGCCATCAGTTGAACAGCTGCCAATAACTGACGCTCATGCTCACTTCCCGGCTCCAAATCAACCACGTGACGCTGGACGTCAGTGGCCTTACCGAACTGGTGGATCTTGACCAGGCATGTCGCATACGCATGCAGGGCGCTGACCTGGCCGTCCAACAGCGACTTTGCTTTCTCAAAATGGACAACCGCGTTCCCGCAGTCTCCCTGTTGATACTCAAGCACGGCTAGCATGCCGTGTCCGGTTGCGTCTTCGGGCCGCAGCCGCAATAGACGTTTGAGCAGCGGGATCCCCGCCGCACTTCCGTTCTCATATTCGATTTGCGCCGCGCCCTGCAGTGCCGGAAGGTAGTCGGGAGAAATCCTGAGGGCATTCCGGAAGGAGTCCAGGGCTTCCCTCTTGTTCCCGCTACCCGCGTAGGCAGTGCCCTGCATTGCCCACAGTTGCGCGTCGCCGGGCGTCTGCTGCAGGGCGGGGCGAAGCAACTCCAGGGCTTTCGCGAAGTCTCTGGTCTGCAGCGCAGCCGCGATGTTCCGAGTATTGGCGGAAGAACTTTGTGCTACCGCAAAAGAAAGGCCGCTTACAAAGGCGAGCACGATGCAAGCGGCTTGAAGTAAGGATTTGATCCTTACCGTCTCTTCACGGCTAGCTCTTGTCCGCGACGGGACTGGACGGCATGGTTCTGAGTCGTCGTCCCTCCCGACACATCTCCGCGCCACGCGCAGCAAAAAGCCCCTCCGCTTCGGTTTAAGCGTAGGGGCTTTCTCTGCCTGATTCAACCCAGGCAATCAGAATGTCAACCGGCCGCCAATCTGCCAATTGCGAGGCAACTGCTGCGCGGTTGCTTTGCCAAACGGTCCATCCGCGAGGTTGTTATCGAACTGCGTCAGATTCACCCGGTTAAAGATGTTGAAGAACTCAAACCGCACCTGAAAATTCACGCTTTCGGTCAGATGCGTGTTCTTGTAAAAACTTAAGTCCGTTTCGGCGTAGTTTGGAGAACGAAATTGATTCGGTTTTTCGTTGCCCTGCGTCCCAAAGGCGGGTTGAGCGAATTGGCCACTCGAGAAAACACCATTGAGGAAGGCAGTCTTGGACGTGCCTTGGTGATAGCTGGTGACGTCAGGGAAATCGAGCCCGACGCCGGCAACTCCACTCGTGTCTCCATCGGCGTTAAAGTCGCCACTCTTCGGGCCAAAACCAACTGCTGGATTCGCTGCCGAAGGACACGGCGGGGCGCCCGTACCAGTGAATTGGCAGGCGGGTTGGAACGAGGCCGTCGTCCAAATCATTTGTGGGTAGCCGCTTTGGAAGATACTGGTTCCACTGACTCCCCACCCGCCGGTTGCGCGACCGGCAAAGCCTCGTCCGCCATTTAATCCAGGCAACTCGTAGTTGAGCGTCAGAGAAAAGCGATTGGGCACATCCCAGGGCGAGGCTCCGTAGTACTGGTTCGGATTGGCCTCAGCCGGGTACACGGACGCGTCGTCCTGCGAGCGCGATCTCGTGTAGGAAGCGTCGATGAAACCGCGCCCGGAGAAGCGTCCCTTGAATTCGAAGAAAATGCTTTCGTAGTTGCTCCGCCGGTTGTTGTCTGTGTAGCCGATCGATCCGAAGCTGGTATTGAGCCGCGTGGGCGCAAGACTATTGTTCTGGATGAGATCACCTGCAAACGCATTGATGCTTTGACCGTAGCTGACAATGCCGGCCTGGTCGCCTCCACCAACCATGTTGTAGCCGTGCGACCCGGCGTAGCCAACACTGGCCGAATAGTTGTTGGTAATCTTCTGCTCCACGGTCAGTGACCATATGTCTGCCTTCGGAGACTTCAGGTTGGGGTTAATCGCTCCAATACCAAAGTTCCCGCCAACAATTCCTCCCTTCGAGTCCAGACAACCATTGGCCCCAAGCGTAGGACAGAGCGGCGAACCCGCGAGTGCCGGATAGGTGAACCCAAACGGTGGCTTCCCACCAGTTCCGAGAGCAAATAGCGGAGGCGTTGACGTCCCCGTCGTGAAGGTTGGAGTAATCGGTCCGGGTGGACTGCCGCGGAATTCTTCCTGCACATTGGCTTGCGTTAGCCAGTTGTTGTACACACCGAAGCCACCGCGGACCACGGTATTTCCGGTACCGGCGACGTCCCATGCCAAGCCAATTCGGGGGCTGATGAGATTGTTGACCGAATGATTCAATGCGTTGTGCGTCGCCTTGGCGAAACCATTCGCGACCTGTTGCTGGAAGGTTTGCCCCGGTCCGAGATAGAAGTTGCCGAACACGGTCGTTGCACTCTTCGACCACGGGTTCCCGCTGTCATCCCAGCGCAGCCCCAAGGTCAGGGTCAGGTTCTTCCGCGCTTTCCAGGTATCCTCCGCAAACAGCCCCCAGGTTCTCGAGGCGGCGTCCCACGACCACAAGACTGGCTTTCCGGTGAGCGGGTCATACATCACGTGGTTCTCGCTGTGCGGCGAATCCTGGGCGAGTGCCAGAAGATTGTCGAAATTGAAGGTAGGTTGCGACCATGGCCCCTGGAACGGCTCAACATCATCTCCGTACCAGCCTTCGTAGCCAAATTTCAAAGTGTGCGCGCCCCTGACGTGGGTGAGCACATCGCGCCAGTGGTAGTTGTGCTGAATAAAGTCTCCCTGCGCAAATCCCACCCCAAAGCTTTGACCGCCTTCCGTGCTAACTCCTTGCACCGCAATCGACGGAACCGAGTAATCCTTCGCGCCACTGCCGAGAACACCCTCGACTCGATTCGCACCAAAAATGGCTTCATTCAAAGTGTTGCCTGAGATGTTGTGCGCCCAGTTCACCTGAAATGCGCGCTGCCAGTTCTTATTCAAGGCCGAGAAGGCCGGAATCGCCGAAGCCGCACCGTAGGTGAGGAGGGTTCGGTAGAAACTGCCGTAGATGCGATCGCGCCGAAAGTACTTATCGACTCGACCAAAATATTGAGTACCATTACGGACCTGCGGAGCACTGAAATTCGCGTTGTCGAGGATGTTCAGGCTACACGGGATGTTGTCAACGGCGGGCGTGCCACAGATCAGGTTGCCGGTCTTGTCCTTGCCGAAATAGTCGGAAGCGGCCTGTGCCGTAACACCAGACACGTTCGTGGGCAGGTATGTGGAAAGCACATGCGTGCCTACCGTGTTCGGGTGGTTTTGCTGCGCCCAATTAATGAACTGCGGATCAGCAAACTGTATGGCGCCATTGGTCGCCAGCGATGACCTCAATGGCTCTACCGCAAAATAGAAGAAAAACTGCTTGTGCGGAATGATCGGGCCACCGAGAGAAAACGAGAAATTGTTGCCATGGAACGGCAGGTACTTCGGCGAGAAATGAGTCGCAGCAAACATTTTCTGGTAATAGAACCAGTCCGCTGCTTCTCCATGGAACTTTTCCGATCCCGACTTCGTGGTCAAGACTTCCTGCACCCCGGTCGCACGGCTGAACTCCGAGGAGTAGGTGTTGACCTGGATACTGGTTTCCTGGATGGACTCGGGATTGGGCGTGAGATTGAGAACACCCTGACGGATGCCGCTGGTGATGTCCAGACCGTCAATCACGTACATATTCGACATCTGCCCCTGCCCGTTGGCACTAGCATCGACCTGCGTTTCAGTGGAGTAGTTGTCGACGCCAGAACCAGGAGTGCCGGCTTTGCCAGGCTGGCCACCGCCTGTGGTTCCCAGACCCGATACTCCGGGAGCCAGCGTCGTCAGTGTGACCATGTTGCGACCTGGTACCGGCAACTCCGCCACGGCTCGATTCTCGAGCGTCAACTGGTTGCGGCTCTCGGCGGTGTCGACCACGGGGGCCTCGGCCGTCACCGTCACGGCTTGGGTTGCGGATCCCACCTCCAGTCTTACAGGGACACTCAAGTTCTGCTCGGTAAGAAGAGTTAGTTCGCTCGTCGACTTGGCGAATCCCTTTGCCTCAACGCTCATCTTGTACGCGCCCGGCGCCAGGCTGATAAACCGGTAGTTGCCGGAAGCATCGGAGACAGTGGTTGTTGTGACTCCGGTGGCAGAATTGATCAGAGTAACTTTCGCATCAGCGATCTCGGCACCGCTCGGATCCTCAACGTTTCCCTGAATGCTACTGGTGAATTGAGCGAAGACGAAGCTGGAAGGAAACAGCAGGAAGGCAAGCAGGAACAACCCGAAGCATAACAGCCGCATCTTGGCAGCCATGTTCACCCCACGCGCACAGTTGCTGACTTGCTTTGGAGAAAACGTTTTCTCGTATCGCCGAATTTTATAGCCGCCCGCCCGCCTCACTGTCAAGAAAAATTTCTAATGGATTTGTACTAGGCGGGGTCCAGCACCCTTCCGCTGACCTGCTCTTGCGCTACTTCTTCGCCCACCCTTTGGAAGGAACGATTCCCGACCCTTCCCGCAGAGTGACCAGTTGGTTTGCGGAGACGGCTTTGAACTTTTCATGGAGCCCGTTGGGCCAGAAGACGTCGATGTCGACAGTGTTCGATGCCCCCAATCCAAAATGAAGTCTCGGATCGTTGCACGAGTAAAAACTGGACTGGCTCAGCACCGCTTGCGCCTGCACCTTGCCTCCGTAGTGCACCAACACCCGCGCACCAATCGCGCTGCGATTCGACTTGACTCCCTCGAGCTTGACCTTAATCCAGTTTTGTTTCCCGCGAAGGTCATTGCGCAACAGTGACGGAGGCTCGTTCAGGTTCACGATCAGAATGTCAACGTCTCCGTCATTGTCGAAGTCCCCGAACGCGCAACCTCGGCTGCAATGCGGCTCGGTCACGCCAGGCCCGGCTTGCTCCCCGAGTTCTTCAAACGTCCCGTTGCCGAGATTGCGAAATAGCGCGCGTGGCGTCTTGTTCGCATATTGCGGCAACTTTCGCTCGACCTCCGGGTACACATTCCCTGTCACCGTGAAGAGATCGGGGTGACCATCGTTGTCGAGATCGACAATGCCCGCGCCCCAGCAGATATACCGCGTCTCAACCGCCAATCTTGATGACCGCGTTACGTCATCGAAGTTCCCTTTCCCTTCATTGTGGTAAAGCCCGTTTGCGTCCTCGACGAAGTGCGTTTTGAACAGGTCGAGGTGACCGTCGAGGTCGTAGTCTCCGACGCCGACTCCCATGCCGGCCTGTTCCATGCCGTCATCGCTCAAAGCCACGCCGCGAACCACACCTTCCTCTCGAAAGGTTCCGTCATGATTGTTCATGAAAAGGAGACTGGGCGTGGAGTCACAGGCCACAAAAATGTCAGTCCACCCGTCCTCGTCGAAATCGGCGGCCACCACGGTCATCCCGTAGGACTCAGTAGCAGTCGCGATGCCTGCTTCCTTGCTGACATCGGTGAACGTGCCGTCCCCATGGTTGCGGTACAGCGAATGTCTGCCGGTGGGCAATCCCCGCGGTCCACACTCGACCGGAACGCCTTTCCAATTGCAGTTCACGTTTTCACCAGGCACCGGTGCATGCTCAAAGGAAAAGCGAACATAATTCGAAACGAACAAATCGAGATTTCCGTCCCGGTTGTAGTCGACAAAGCTGCAGCCCGCGCCCCAGCGCGGCTGATCATTCCACAGACCGGCGCTTTTGGTGACATCGGTAAATGTGCCATCGCCATTGTTGCGATACAGGTGGTTCTGCCCGAAGTAGGTGCAGAAGATGTCCTCGAAACCGTCGTTGTTGTAGTCCCCGATGCACACACCGGAAGCCCATCCGGTCTCCTTCAATCCGGCTTTCTCCGTGACATCGGTAAAGGTGCCGTCCCGATTGTTCTTATAAAGACGATTGGTTGCGCCTGGCGGATCGCCGGTCAAGCGCGTGCCCGAGAGCAGAAAAATATCCATCCATCCATCGTTGTCATAGTCGATGAAGGCACACCCACACCCAGTCGCTTCCAGGATGTATTTCTTGCTGTCGACACCGCCATAGAGAACCGGCTCTCGCAAACCGGCTGACGCCGCCACATCCACGAAATTCGCATTGAAAGGTCGCCCCGAAGGCGCCGGCCTTGCCATGGGTTTCACCGTGTGCGCGGCGACGCCTTGCGCGAACAATCGTGGGGTCATGGCGAGAGCGGTCGAGCCGAGTGAGAGTTGTATGAAAGAACGGCGGGTAAACATCAGAAACGTTACTTCTCCGTTGACGGGGATTTTCCTTCCACGAGCTTATAGCGATAGTGCTCCGCCTCTTGCTTGGTGCTCTCCATCCTCAAGTCCGCCAGTTGTTTGAGCAGCTCCGGAATGCCATCCTTTTTTCCGCTCTTGCGCAGCGCCTGAATGAGGTGATAGAGCGCCGTCTGGTCTTTGGGATCGCTGGCGAGCGCTTTGCGGCTTTGCTCCGCGGCGGCCTCGGTCTGTCCTGCCTGCAGGCAGAGTTTCGCCAAAACATCATGCGCGCCCGCTAACGAGGGTCGCAGCGCAACCGCCTTCTTCGCCGACTCCATGGCCTCGCGGAATTCCGCGCTGCCAACGGCCGGGCCGCTTTGGGTCAGAATTTCCGCGCGCAAGTACAAGAGAAACGGATCATTCGGCCGTTTCGCCAACTTCGCGCGCACCGTCGCCAGAGCGCCCTGCGGATCGTTTTGCTGCACCGCCGCCAAGCCTTCCGCCGCCGACCCGATGGCTTGCTTGGGATCGAGTGCGTCTGCCTTGGCAAAGTCTTCCTCGGCCTTGTCGTATTGGGCGAGCTGCACGTAGAGCACCCCGCGTGCCACGTAAAGCGGCGCAGCCTTCGGCTCGGCAGTAAGCCCGGCGTTGATCATGTCCACGCCCACTTCGTACGATTGGTGATCGATGGAGATGTTGGCGAAATCCAGATACAGATTCAGGTTGTGGGGATGGGCCAGAATCCCTTGGCGAAGCAGACGCACTGCTTCCGGTGTATTTCCGTCTTCCTCGTAGGCCAGTGCCGCGAGCTCCACGACGTCCGCCGGAACTGGCTCTTGCTGCAACAGCGGCTGTAAAGTTTGCACGGTATCTTTCGGTTGCTTCGCCAGGAATTGGACCGAGGCAAGCTGATAACGTACGCCGGCATCGGCATTGCCTTCTGCGAGAGCCCGCTGCAGAACAACAATTGCTTTGTCGGTCTGCTTGAGAGCTGCCAGGCAAGCAGAGTATTCCTGTAACGCTCCGGGCTGAGTATTCACCAGCGATTGACTCTGCTCAAAATGTGAGACTGCGGAGGCACAGTCACCTCGACGGGACGCCAGTACTCCGAGCATTGCGTGGCTGGTTGTGTCATGGGGCTGCAGTCGCAGAATGTGCTGCAGGAGTTCTACCGCGTCCTTTCCCCCGGTCTCGTACTCGACTTGTGCCGCTCCCTCCAGAGCGGGCAGATAGTCCGGCGCCAGGCTCAGCGAATGCTGGAATGCATTGAGCGCATCCTTCTTGTTGTTCTTGTTGATCAGCGCGATGCCCCGCAGCGTCCACAATTGAGCGCTCTTGGGATTCTTCTCAAGCTGAGGTTGAAGAAGTTGGAGAGCCTGGTCAAACTGACGGGCACGAATTGCGGAAGTGATGGCCTCAACGCCCACCTCTCCTTGCCGGCCAAGGACCAGCGTACCCAGCAGCAAGATCGAACCGAGCGCTCGGACGCAGGCGAGAGTCAACCGACCCAAACTCCCCTCGCGTAGTGTCGGCCCCGGAAACATGGGAAAATGTTTACTCTATATTAGATTCTAGAATTCTAACTGCTCGGACTGCAGAAATTCTGCGGCGCTCGATCGCACCTACGCTAAACATGCCGAAGACGGCTCTCAAATTCGCGGCCGCAATACTCATTCTCGCCGGCAGCGCGAGCAATTCGGCAATCCATCAGCGTTTTCCCGAAGAAGACATGGGGCGGGATTCCCTGCCGGCACGCAAAAAGGCGCAACTGGAAGCTGCCCGACAGTTCAAAGTCTTCTATCAGTTTCAGTTTGCCGACAAGCTCAAGGAGAGTGGCATCACTTTCCGCTATCGCGCCGTGGACGACGTCACCAAGCACATGCGAATGGGCCACTACGATCATGGCAGCGCGGTCGCCGTTGCCGACGTGGACGGTGACGGACTGTACGACATCTACTTTGTGGACCAGGTCGGCGGAAACGAACTCTGGAAAAATCTCGGCGATGGACGCTTCCAAAACGTCACCGCAGAAGCTGGCGTCGGTCTGCCCGGCCGCATCAGCGTGGGGGCAGCTTTTGCCGACATCGACAACGACGGCGACCAGGACCTCTTCGTCACCACGGTGCGCGGAGGCAACGCACTGTTCGAAAACGACGGCCACGGTCACTTCAAGGACATCACCAAAGAGGCAGGCCTTGGCCTCGTCGCTCACTCTTCCGGAGCATTCTTCTTCGACTACAACAACGACGGCTTGGTCGACCTTCTCGTGTGCAATGTCGGCAAGTACACCTACGACGATAAGGGGCCTGATGGAGAATACATAGGAATCCCCAATGCTTTCTCCGGGCACTTGTATCCCGACCGCTATGAGTATCCCGTGCTCTACAAAAACTTGGGCCACAACCGATTCAAAGACGTTACTACTGAAGTCGGGTTGAATCCGCGCGGTTGGTGCGGAGAGGCCAGTTTCAGTGACGTTAACGGTGATGGCTGGCCCGATATCTTCTTCCTCAACATGCAGGGGCACAGCCACTATTTCGAGAACCAGGGTGGCAAGCGATTTGTAGAAAAAACAGACCAGTACTTTCCCAAAACTCCGTGGGGAGCGATGGGACTAAAATTCTTTGATTACGATAACGATGGGCGCCCTGACCTCTTCATCGTCGACATGCACTCTGACATGAGCCAGGAACCCGGCCCCGAAAATGAAAAACTGAAGTCGAACGTCACCTGGGACGATACTTATATCCAAGGCACCAAATCTGACTTTATCTGGGGAAATGCCCTCTACCACAACCTGGGAGATGGGAAGTTTGAAGAGGTCTCCGATCGCATGGGAGTGGAGACCTATTGGCCATGGGGCCCGAGCGTGGGCGACCTGAACGCCGACGGATGGGATGACATCTTCATCGCGTCTGGCATGAGCTACCCTTACCGTTACGGTATCAACTCAGTTCTGCTGAACAACCGCGGCGAGAAGTTCGTCGAGGCAGAGTTCGTGCTGGGCATCGAGCCGCGCAAGAGTCTGTACACACCTTGGTTTGAAATCGATTGTTCTGATCCACACGAGCGGCAACTGCAGGAGAAATTGGACAGCAAAGTTTGCTTGGGCCACGGCGGCAAGTCGGTTGTCATGGCGCCCCGCTCGAGCCGTTCCTCCGTCATCTTTGATCTCGACAATGACGGCGACCTGGACATCGTAACCAACGACTTCAATTCTGAGCCGCAGGTGCTCGTCAGCAACCTGTCGCAGAAGAAAACAATCCACTGGGTCAAGATTGTTCTCTCTGGCACTCACTCCAATCGGAACGGACTCGGCGCCATTGTCCGCGTGACCGCAGGCGGGCAGATGTATACCAAATTCAACGACGGGAAGTCGGGATACCTGGCACAGAGCGCTTTGCCGCTTTATTTTGGACTCGGCGACGCTGGCAAGATCGATCGAGTGGAGATCGACTGGCCGTCGGGTCGAAAGCAGGTGTTGACTGCGGGAATTGCGGTGAATCAGACTTTGCGAGTCACAGAACCCGAATAGCGGGCGATTTCGATTTCCTTCAGACAGCTCACTTACTCGGTTCGAGTTAAATAAGGTTCACGCGGAGACTGCAATCGCACCGAATATTTATCCTCGGCTGGAAACCGCTCATCCTCCGTTGTGCAAATTACCCCGTGCTTTTCACACGCGGCGTATTCAGCTGGGTGGATTGCCGAAGAATGAGATTGGTCCTGAGCAAATACTCGGTCCCGGTGGGCGACGGGTTTTCTCGTTCCACGTCCGCCATGAGAGCGTCAAAGGCAATTCGTGCCAGTTCGGCTTGCGACATCTGAATGGTGGTCAGCGGGGGCACCATGAACTGCGCGAGGCGAATGTCGTCAAACCCGATCACCGACAAATCGTTCGGGATCCAGAGCTTGAATTCGTGCCCCTTTCGCATGACCCCGATGGCGGTCATATCGTTCGAGCAGATCACTGCCGTGGGGCGAGCAGATTGCGCCCACAATTTTTCGAACGCAGCCATTCCGCCCTCCATCGTGTGATCGCCTTCGACCAGAAACTGTTGCGGAGTTTCGAGGCCAATCTCTTTCATCGAGCGGACAAACGATTGTTGCCTCGCGGTCGCGGATTTAAGCCGTAACGGCCCCGAGATAAAGGCGATTCTCTCGTGGCGCAAGGCCGCGAGATGCTGCACCGCCTGGCGAATCCCGTGAAGATAGTCAATCTTGATATTGCTGACCCAGGGACGCTGCGGTCCGACGTCGACAAAAACCAGAGGTACTCTGCGCATGTGAAGGTGGTCCAGCAGAGTCTCCTCCATGCCAAACGTCATCACGGCAACACCTTCGACCCGCCTCTCAATCATCCGTCGCACCGAGCTCTGCATGCGTTTCGGATCGTGGTTCGTGGAACTGAGCAGGATCTCGTAGCGGTGTTGGACCGCAATCGTCTCGAAAACCTGCACAATCTCGGGGAAAAACGGATTGGTAATGTCAGAGATAATCAGCCCAAAGATTCGACTTCGGCCGGAAACCAGGGCGCGCGCTTGGGTATTGGGGTAATATCCGAGTTCCTCGATGACATTCCAGACGCGCTTGGCCATCTGCGGGTTGACAGTGGACACGCGATTGACAACCCGCGAAACCGTAGCCGTGGAAACCCGCGCCCGTTTGGCAATTTCCCGAATGTCCATGACGCGCTGTGATTCTAGCACGGTAAACGTTCCCCCTCGGCGCGCGCGACGAGGGCGGTCGGTTTAAAATCCCTTCTGCATTGACAAAACCGAAAGGGTGCTCTACTTTCACGATGCGCAGTAAACGATTACTGGCGCATACCTCCGGCCATCCCGGATATCCTGACTTCTGCCATGCTGCTGCCGACCCTCCGCGAACAGGTGCTGAAAGCCAATCTCGAATTGGTGGACCGCGGACTCGTGCTCTACACCTTTGGCAACGTCAGCGGCATCGCTCGCGACGAAGGCCTGGTCGTCATCAAACCCAGCGGCGTCCCTTACGAATCCATGACGCCCGCCCACCTCGTCATCACCGACCTCGAGGGCAAAGTCGTGGAAGGCGATCTGCGGCCCTCCTCTGATCTGCCAACGCATCTGATTCTCTACAAAAAATTCGGCAGCATCGGCGGAGTGGCTCATACCCATTCCGAGTATGCGACGGCTTGGGCCCAAGCGCGTCAACCGATCCCTTGCTTCGGCACCACACACGCCGACTATTTTCATGGGCCCGTACCGGTTACAGAGAGCATGACGGATGCTGACATCGCCTCTGACTACGAGTTAAATACCGGACACGCCATCATTCGAGCGTTTCACAACGTCGATGCATTTGCAATTCCGGCTGTATTGGTGGCGAATCACGGACCCTTTTGCTGGGGACCGGATGCGGCAACTGCGGCGCATAATGCGGTCATTCTCGAAGCGGTCGCGCGGATGGCGTATCTTACCTTGCGAATCAACGAAAAGGCGGAGCCAGTAGAACGCAGTTTGCACGACAAGCACTACTTGCGCAAACACGGCTCGCGGGCTTACTACGGGCAGGTAAAGGAATCTCGATGATGCCAGCTTTGGCAGTTTTTGCCACCGATCGCCTGGTGCATCTGTCGGGCGTCGATCTGGTAATTATCGCGATCTACTTTGTTCTGGTCTTGGGCATCGGCTTTTACTTGAAGCGCTTCGCCAATACCGGCGAAGACTTCTTCCTTGCGGGTCGGGAGATGACGGCCTGGGTGGCTGGACTCGCCTTTGTCTCCGCTAACCTGGGATCTCTCGAACTGCTGGGCTGGGCGGGAAACGCCTATCAATACGGCATCATGGCATCGCACTGGTACTGGATTGGGGCGATCCCGGCGATGGTGTTTCTCGGTATCGTCATGATGCCGTTTTACTACATCTCCAAAACCCACTCGGTCCCCGGGTATCTGCAGCTTCGCTATGGTCCAGAAGCAAGCGCATTGAGCGCCGTTACCTTCGCATTCATGACCATCCTGATGTCAGGGGTGAACATGTACGCGATGGCCGTCGTGATGCAGGTGGTGCTTGGCTGGAACCTGCATTTCAGCCTGATTACGTCATCGGTGACAGTCGGGATCTACGTAGCGGCGGGCGGGCTGTTTTCCGCGATCTTCAATGAGGTCCTGCAGTTTTTCCTGATCTGGTTTGGCGCTCTGCTGATCCCGATTCTCGGACTCATCGAAACCGGCGGCTGGTCCGGCATGGTGGCGCGCATTCACCAGAACTTTCCGGGACAAGACTTCACGCATCTCTGGGCGCCCATGCATTCGTTCTCCGCCAATCCCATGGGCATTCACTGGACTGGGATCGTCTTCGGCCTTGGCGCCGTGCAGGCGATGGGCTACTGGACCACGGATTTTTTGGTGGTACAGCGCGTGCTCTCGGCCAAGAATGTGCGCTCAGCAAAGATGGCGCCGATCATCGGATCGTTTTTCAAAATGGCTGTGCCGCTGATCGTCATTGTTCCCGGCCTGCTGGGGCGAGCAGTCCTGCCGATGCATCTGGTGCCGGGCAGCGAAGCTGTTGCCGGACAGTATAAGTACGACGACGTGCTGCCGCTCATGCTGGCCCGCTACTGCGGCCCGGGAGTGCTGGGTCTAGGCATCACCGCGTTGGTGGCGGGATTCATGGCGGGGATGGCAGGCAATGTCAGTGCATTTGCCACCGTATGGACCTACGATCTATATCGTCCGTTTCTGCGTAAGGACGCACCCGATCATCACTACGTGTCGATGGGACGCTGGTGCACGATCATCGGCTTGATCATCAGTATCGGAACGGCATACCTCGTGATGCGGTTCGCGAGCATGATGGACTACGTGCAGGCGCTGTTCGGATTCTTTATTGCCCCCCTATTTGGCACCGTACTGCTTGGAATGTTGTGGAAGCGGGTCAGCCGGGCTGCCGGTTTTTGGGGACTGCTAGCAGGAGTTTCGTCTTCCGTGGGCATGTTCGCGCTTATGAAACTGGATCCGTATCGCTGGGTTAGCGTGTTCGCCTTATCGCCGTATGCGAAAGGATTGGCGCAGGCCATGTACCAGGCGCTGTGGTCGTGCGTCACCTGCGTAGTGGTTACGGTGTTGGTAACGCTTGTGACCCGTCCGCGGCCTGACGAGGAATTGCGCGGCTTGGTTTACTCGCTGACCGACGTGCCTCATGAAGCCGAAACGAGTTGGCTCTATCGCCCCGCATTCTGGGGCGTGGTGGCACTGGTGATATTTGCCGTCCTGCAAGTTATTTTCTGGTGAGTTTTGGATGAGCGAACGACATCACATCATTCCGGTTTGGTTCTTTGTGGGTGTCCTGTTTCTGGTTTATGGGCTCCTGATTCTGGTGAGCGGACTCGCCGAGTGGTCGCATCCGCCCGATACCGTTGAGGCTCAGTTGCACGCTCCCGTTTGGTGGGGTGCTCTGCTGAGCGTAGTGGGTTGTACGTACTGCCTCCTGTTCCGCCCGGGAAAAGGTCAGTAGAGCGGCGGCTATGGATCGCAGCTAGGATTTCGGTTATGTCGAAAGAAGCAAAAATGACGATGGGCCTGATCGTGGGAAATCGCGGCTTTTTCCCCGATCACCTTGCCAAAAGTGGCCGCGAGGAAATGCTCCGCGTGCTCGAAGCATCCGGCATGGATGTGGTCGCCCTCACGCCGGAACAGAGTAAATATGGCGCCGTTGAATCCCGCGAGGAATCACGCCGATGCGCTGAGTTGTTCAGGCAAAATCGCGAGCGGATCAACGGTGTCATCGTCACCTTACCCAACTTTGGCGAAGAACGCGCCATTGCCGACACGCTGCGGCTCGCCGACCTTCGAGTTCCGGTTCTTATCCAAGCCACACCCGACGATCCGAAGAAGATGACCATCGCGTTCCGTCGCGATAGCTTTTGCGGAAAGATGTCCGCCTGCAACAATCTGCGGCAATATGGAATTCCCTATTCCATTACGACGCTGCACACCGAAAGCCCGGATTCTGCTGAATTTGCCAACGACCTGCAATGGTTCGCGGCAACCTGCCGCGTGGTCAACGGATTTCGAAATCTTCGCGTCGGTGCAATTGGCGCACGCCCGGCCGCGTTCAACACCGTCCGTTACAGCGAGAAGATTCTCGAAGCCAATGGCATTTCGATCGAGACTCTGGACCTTTCCGAGGTGCTGGGCCGGATCGCACGATTGAAAGACGGCGATGACGCAGCACAAGCCAAGCTCGCGAGCATCAAGAAGTATGTCGACGCGGGCAATGTTCCTGAGGCGGCCCTGCTCAAGATGGCCAAACTCGGCGCTGTCGTCGACCAGTGGATGTCGGCCACCGAAGTTGCCATCAGCGCGGTGCAATGCTGGACGTCCATTGAGGAGAACCTTGGCGTCGTGCCCTGCACCGTCATGAGCATGATGAGCGACAGCCTGCTGTCGAGCGCGTGCGAAGTCGATATCTGCGGTGTCCTCGGAATGCACGCCTTGCGTTTGGCTTCCAACACTCCTTCCGCACTTCTCGACTGGAACAACAACTACGGGCCGGACCCGAACAAAGCTGTGTGCTTCCATTGTTCCAACCTGCCCAAACATTTCTTCCGCTCAGTGAAGATGGACTTTCAGGAAATCATCGCTGGAACCGTGGGTAAGGAAAACACGTTCGGCACCTGTGTGGGGCTCATCAAACCGGAGAGGATGACGTTCGCGCGCTTCTCTACTGATGACACGGCCGGCAAAATACGCGGCTATGTTGGTGAGGGAAGGTTTACCGACGACCCATTGAATACCTTCGGTGGTGCTGGAGTGGTTGAGATTCCGCAAATGCAGAAATTGCTGCACTACATCTGCGAAAATGGCTTCGAGCATCACGTGGCTGCGAATCTTTCTACGGTTGCCGCTGCCGTGCACGAAGCAACCACTCGTTACCTAGGTTGGGATATGTACTGGCATGGACTAACCGGAGCCTGCTGATGGCGATCGTTGCCGGCGTCGACTTCGGAACATTGAGCGTTCGTGTCTCCATTGTGGACAGCGAGCGCGGCCTGCTGTCTTCTGCTGTTGCAGAGTATCCTCTTCACCGCAAACGCGAAGACCCCGAACACGCCACGCAATCGCATCAGGACCACATGCGAGCCCTCGCCGCTGCCACTCGTGAGGCGGTAAAGAGCGCGGGAATTGCAGGCGATCGCGTGGAAGCCATTGCACTCGACACCACCGGATCGTCGGTCATTCCTGTGGACAAGAATCTGCAGCCACTCGGCGAGTATTACCTATGGTGTGACCATCGGGCGAAAGGTGAGGCGGCGGAAATCACCGAAACCGCTCATCGCGAAGCCCTGGAAGCGATTCAGTGGTGCGGCGGCGTGTATTCGTCGGAGTGGGGATTTTCGAAATTACTGCACTGGCTGCGGCACAACCCTGACAAACGTTCGCCGTTCGCGTCGGCTTTCGAGCACTGCGACATGGTGGCGGCCACACTCTGCGGAATCACCGATCCCGGGAAAGTGAAGCGCAGTATCTGCGCCATGGGTCACAAGTGGCTGTGGAATGCCTCTCTCGGCGGTCTACCGCCCGAAGAGTTTCTGACGAAAGTCGACCCTCTGCTCAACGGCGTTCGAAAAAAGCTTGATGGCAAATACGCCACTTCTGAAGAAATCGCTGGAACCCTGGCGGCGCAGTGGGCGGAACAACTCGGATTAAGAACTGGTATCCCGATTCCAGTCGGAGCGTTCGACGCGCACTGGGATGCGATCGGCGCTGGCTGCCGCACCGACGACATGGTCAACGTGGTTGGAACGTCCACGTGCATCATCGGAATCACACCTTCGGTCAATCTAGTGCCCGGTGTGTGCGGTGTGGTGCAAGGGAGTGTTCACCCGAGACGCACAGGGATCGAGGCCGGATTGTCAGCGGTCGGCGATATATTCAATGCGATCGCCACTCGTGCAGTGACCGACGTCCCGACACTCAGCAAGGGACTCGAGAGTTATCAGCCGGGTCAGACCGGGTTGCTTCGCCTCACGTGGGACAACGGAGATCGCACGGTCCTGGTCAACCCAAACCTTCGTGGCGTCACTTTGGGCTGGAATCTGCAGACCACAGCGCAGGATGAACTTTTCGCGGCGATCGAGGGAACCGCGTTTCACACGCGCGTTATTCTGGATCGCATGGCAACCCACGGCGTCCAGATCAAGCGCGTGATCAACGCGGGCGGCATTCCTCAGAAAAACGAGGTCCTGAACCGGGTCTATGCGAACGTGCTCGAGCGGCCCGTGCTTGTCCCAGCCAAAAGTGTGGTCAGCCTGGGCTCGGCAATCTTTGCATTCCTGGCGGCGGGGACGTTCAAGTCGGTCGAAGAAGCGCAGGACAAGATCTGCCCTCCCTTTAAAATCTACCAACCTGACTCGGCGGCTCAACCAGTTTATGGAGAGCTCTATCCGTTGTACCGGGACTTGTACTTCGCTCTGGGAGACCCAGGCAAAAACCCGCTGGCAAAGGTGCTGCCGACCCTCATCCGAATCGCCGCAGCATCTCATCAGGGCGAGGTTGCCATGGCCTAGTTGCACCGTATAATCGAGCGCCTGGTGTGATCGCATCGACCACAAATCTGCAGCGAATGACGCGGAGAAACAGAACATGAAACGGCGGTTTCTTATGTTAGGAATCCTGTTGGCGTACACGATGGCGAGTTGTCATGTCGCGGCCGAGGGGAAGTCGACCATGAAGAAGCAGCCGTTCGGAAAGCTGAGCGACGGGCGCGAAGCCGATCTGTACACCCTCACCAACAGGAAAGGAATGGAAGTCGCGATCACCAACTTCGGCGGTATCGTGGTCAGTCTGAAGGTACCTGACCGCACCGGCAAGATTGACGACGTTGTACTTGGCTACGATTCCCTCGACGGATACCTCACCAACAAGGCCTTTTTTGGCGCAACCATCGGGCGCTATGGAAACCGCATCGGCCACGGAACGTTCGTACTAGACGGCAAGACGTACACGCTTCCCAAGAATGATGCTGACAATACCCTCCACGGCGGGCCAGAGGGATTCAACAAACGGCTCTGGACCGCAAAGGACGTCACAGCTAAGCGCGGACCCGCGCTCGAACTGACCTACTTAAGTAAAGACGGTGAAGAGGGCTTCCCCGGAAATCTCTCCGCCAAGGTCGTGTTTACGCTTACAGGCGAAAATGAGCTGGT
>Ga0308309_10000765_pt1 | contig 19591 bp, 15 predicted proteins | sample HubBroMetageWFT5_FD_192491 | JGI IMG/M metagenome (GOLD analysis project Ga0308309, IMG submission 192491) | Warmed and freeze-thawed soil microbial communities from the Hubbard Brook experimental Forest, New Hampshire - Hubbard Brook CCASE Soil... | ecosystem: Environmental > Terrestrial >...
CGCGCCCAGGTAGTGCGGCACGAAGAACGCGGAGATCGCGATCGTGAGGATGTAGTCGAGGCTGAGCGCCCAGCCGGCGAAGAACGACACGAGCTCGTTGAAGGCGTGGCGGGCGAATGAGGAGGAGCCGCCGGCCTCGGGGAACATCGAGGCGCCCTCGGCATAGGTCTTGGCCGTGAGGGCGAACAGCCCGCCCGCGAGCATGAACACGACCGGCGTGAGCCCGAGGGCGTAGGCCGCCACCAGGCCGAGCGCGTAATAGATCGAGGAGCCGACGTTGCCGTAGGCGGTCGCGAACAGACCACCCACGCCGACGCTGCGGCGGAGCCCGTGAGTCTCGATCCGAGCCATCGACCCTGATCGACGGTAGGCGGCACACCGTCAAGGCCCCGCTAAACATCGGCTCACCGGCGTAGAGATTTCGCTAAGCGCTGACGGGTTGCGCCGGCGAACGGCGGGCACCCGGAGCAGGGTGGGCTCGGCGAACGGCGGGCACCTGGAGCAGGGTGGGGTCGGCGAACGGCGGGCACCTGGAGCAGGGCGGCGCCGGCCTCCCTTCAAATGCCGGTTAACCCGTCACTCGTTCGCCCGCCCGCGGTGAATGCGGATTCACCGGGCTCTGGCACGGTTAACTCACCACCCGACGTCGAGAATGGCACGAGTGAGGCGTTAACCGGAAACGGGGCGAGGGTCAGCGCGTGCAATGCGCCACCCATCCTCCAGGTGCCCGCCGTTCAAAGCCACCGCCCCGAAGTACGCCCCAGAAGTGCCGGTCCGCCTATGCGGCCGGGTCACGCAACCGGTAGCCGACGCCCGGCTCGGTGATCACATACCGCGGCCGCGATGGATCCGGTTCGAGCTTGGCCCGGATGTGAGCGACGTGGACGCGCAGGTAGTGGGTCTCATCGCCGTACTCGGGTCCCCACACCTCGCGCAGGAGCTGGCGCTGGGTCACGAGTCGTCCCTGATGCTGGGCGAGCACCCGCAGTAGATCGAACTCGATCGGAGTGAGGTGGACCGGCTTGCCGTTGCGGGTGACCAGCCGGTCGGAGAGATCGATCACGAGCTCGCCGATCTTCAGCTCTGGGCTGCCGCCGACGTCGACCGACCGGCGGAGGAGCGCGCGCAGCCGCGCCAGCAGCTCGTCGGTCCCAAACGGCTTGGTCACGTAGTCGTCCGCGCCCGCGTCGAGCGCGCGCACCTTTTCGCGCTCGTCCCCGACCGCCGACAAGACCAGAATCGGCAGGCGGCTCCACCGCCTGACCTCCTCACAGATCTCGACTCCGCCCCCGTCGGGCAGGACCAGGTCGAGAACCAGGGCGTCCGGCGGGCGCGACACCAGCTCGACGAGCGCGTCCGCCTTCGTCTCGGCCGCCTCGACCGCGTAGCCCGCGCTGCGCAGCAGGATCTTCAGTCCCCTGACGATCTGCGGCTCGTCATCGACCACAAGGACGCGTGGAGCGGTGGCGCTCATCCTTGAACCGTTACCGCCTCGTCGGCATCGGCCGGCTGACGAGCAACCGGGAAGCTGACCGTGAACGACGTGCCGGTGTCGCGCCCGGTCTGGAGGACGATCCGCCCACCGTTGGCCTCGACGAACCCGCGGCAGATCGCGAGCCCGAGACCGGACCCGGCGCCGGCCTGGCCTCGCCCGCGGAAGAACGGATCGAACACCTGCGAGCGATAGCGACGTGGGATCCCGCTGCCGCGGTCGGCCACGCGCACGGCCACCCGTCCCGAGCTGGAGCCGCCGCTGATCCGCACCGGCGCTCCCGGCGGGGAGAACTTGACCGCGTTCTCGATCAGGTTCGAGAACACGCGCTCGAGCTGGGCCGCGTCGGCGCGTACCAGCGGCAGATCGGCCGGCAGGTCGAACTCGATCGGGTGCTCGCCCGAGGCGTGGACGGCGGCCGAGGCGACGACGTCGTGCAGGTCGCACCAGTCCGCCTGCGGCGCCACCGCCCCGGATTCGATGCGCGACAAGTCGAGCAGATCGTCGACGAGCTTGGCCAGCCGCGCGCTCTCGCTCTCGATCACCTCGATCAGCTCAGCCCGCTCGGCCGGCGTCACCGCTCCGATCGCGAGCGCGGAGCCAGCGGTCGTGATCGCGGTGAGCGGCGAGCGCAAGTCGTGGGAGATGGCGTGCAGGATCGCGGTCTTGGCGACCTCCGCGCGGCGCGAGGCTTCGGTCTCAGCAGCCCGCTCCGATACCCGCTCGCGCTCGACGGCGACGTCGATCAGGCGGCCCAGTGGCTCGGCCACGCGCTCGAGCGCGCCTTGGTCCCACGCGACGTCACCCGAGAGGTACAGCCAGGCGTTTCCGGTGCGCGCGTGCAGCGGCACGGTGATCTCGTCGGGTCCCGCGGTCGGGACGGAGGCGATGACCACGCGGGCGTGTCCGGCGGCGGTGGCGAGTGAGACGCGGTTTCCGACCGACTCGAGTTGGGCGTCGATGCTCTCCCCGGCGAGGATCGCCGAGGCGACCTCGGCGACGAGCTTGGCCTCCCGCTCGCGGGCGGCCGCTACGTGAGCGCGGCTCTCCGCCTCGGCCGCGCGTTCCCTGGCGACCGCCGCCAGACGGCCGACCACCACCGCCGCGATCAGCAGCACGATGAGCTCGACGAGGTCCTGGGAGTGGGCGATGGCCAGCCGGTGGCGCGGCGCGATGAAGAAGAAGTTCAACGCGAGCACCCCGAGGATGGCAGTGGCGAGCGCGGCGAGCTGTCCCCGCCTGATCGCGATCAGCAGCACCGCGAGGAGATACAGGCTCCCGAGCCCGGCGGCGTCGGACGTCGTCGACTGGAGCGCGGCGACGCCGAGCGTGGCGGCGCCGACGGCGACCACGATCTCCGCGCAGACGATCGCGGCGCCGCCAACACCTCCCGGGTACGACCGGACCGCACCGAGCCCGGCTCGCCAATCCTTCATGTCTGGTAATGCTAGGCCGCCGCGGGCGACCGTTTGCGCTTGGGCGCCGGGATCGACTCGACGATCACGCGGCAGGGCCGCTCGCGGAGCACGGTGGCGAGCGCCCGCCCGAAGCCGCTCCCGTCCGACGGCATCGGCATCACGATCGCCGCGGCGTGCATCGCCTTGGCCTCGTCGACGATTCGCCGGCCCGTCTGACCGGCTCTGACCTTTTCCCAGTGGCCGGATACGCGCCGACCCGCCTGTACCTTGGCCTCCTCGATCACCGACTGGGCGGCCGCCTCCTTCAGCGGCAGCGCGGCATCGATCGGGCTCGTCGCGGGAACCGGGATGGTCACCAGCACGTGGATTCCGCGCCGGCGGCGCGCCGCCAGCCTTGCCGCCGTCGCCATCACCTCGGGCACGTAGTGGTTCTCGTCGAACGCCACGAGCACCGATTCGTACTCCGCCTCGGTCTCGGTCGCGGGCCGTGGGATCGCCACCTTGGTGGTCGTCGTGAGGTCGAGCCCCTGGTTGTGCCGGTAGACCGGGTAGACGATCATCCCGACGGCGAGCCAGCCGATCCCGGCGATCGCAACGCTTGTGTGGAGCGCGGTCAGCACCAACAGCGACGCGAACGTGCACGCGCCGCCGACGATCGCGAACAGCGGTAGGTCATACCCGGCGATGCGTATGTTGCCGGGCGGTCGGTAGGGCCGGTTGGCGTTGGGCAGCGTGATCCGCATGCGCGTGACCGACACGTGCGCGATCGTGAACGAAAGCATCGCGCCGAAGGCGTACAGGTTGCCCAGGAACGTGGCCTGCCCGGGGATCAGCGTGAGCGCGGCGATCGTGCTGAAGATGATGATTCCGATCCACGGGGTTCCGTACCGCGGATGCAGCCGGCGCAGGCGGTCGGGGACCTGCCGGTGGATCCCCATGGAGTAGGTGAGGCGCGACACCCCGAGGATCCCGGCATTGGTGGCGATGAACAGAATCGTGGCCGCGAGCAGCCCGACATAGATCTCGGCCGCGTGCTGGAGCGGCCCGAGGTGGAGCGCGCGCACCACGCCGAGCACCGGATCGCCCGCGTATCCGCCGTGCTGGTCGTCAACCCCCAGCAACGTCTGGCAGTGAGTTCCGACGCAGCGCACCGGCAGCGCTGACAGCGCGATCGCGGGCAGTAGCGCGTAGATCGCGAACACCGCGATCACGACACGGTTGATCGCCTTCGGCACGGTGAGGCCCGGGTTCTTGGCCTCCTCGGACATGTTCGAGATCGTCTCGATCCCGGTGTAGGCGAGCATGCACAGCGGGATCGCGACGAAGAAGTCGCCCCAGGTCGGCGCCACGCCGAGGTGCACGTTGTCGATCAGGGTCTGCGGTGAGAACACGAGCACGAGCCCGACGATCACGATCAGCACCTGGGTGCAGAAGTCGATCACGGCCAGTACCAGGTTCACGTTGATCGATTCCTGGACCCCGCGGATGTTGATCGCGGCGAGCACGACGATCGCCACTATCCCGGCGATCACGTCGCCGGGCGGGTGCTGGAGCGCCGGCCAGAACAGCCCTCCGATGTAGTGCGGGACGAAGAACGCCGACGTCGCGATCGTCAGCATGTAGTTGAGCATCTGGCCCCACGCGGCGAAGAACGACCAGAACTCGTTGAAGGCATGCCGCGCGAACGACGACGACCCGCCCGCTTCGGGGAACATCGCGGTCGCCTCGGCATACGTCGAGGCGGTCAGGAAGAAGATGAAGCCCGAGATGATGAAGACGAGCGGCGTCAGCCCGAGCGCGAGCGCAGCGACGAGCCCGAGCGCGTAGTAGATCGAGGAACCGACGTTGCCGTACGCGCTCGACGCGAGCGGGTACACGCCGAGGACGCGCTGGAGGCCTTCCAGCCGCCGTTCAGCCATCCGCCTGCCTCGCCCCCGGACGGGCCGGCTCGCCGTCGGCGGGGGCGGACTGCTGCTCTTCATCGGCGGGGACCGGCGCTGGCTCGACCGAAGGCGCCGGCGTCCGGGCCCGCCAGTCCGCCGGCGGCGCGGTCAGGATCACGCGGCAGGGCGCCTTCGAGATCACGTAGCGCGAGACGTCGCCCACGTAGTTCTCGAGCGGGCCGCCCACACCACCCAACAGCGACCCCCCGCGGACACGCGAGGACTCCTCGGCCGCGAGCACGATCGCCTCGACGCCGCGCCGACGCGCCTCGCGGACGATCGCCTCGCCGGCGCGCCTCGCGCGCACGATCGCGGTCGCCACCTCGACGCCCTCGTACTCCTCACCCACGAGCTTGGCCCGTGCCAGCGCCTCGCGCGCCCGCTTGACCTGCGCGTCGGGAAGCGGCGCGTCCATCGGGAGTGCCAGCGGGATCTCGAACACCCAGATCGCCTCGATCACCGCCCCCTCGGACTCGAGGTCGTCGCGGGTCTCCCCCGCCAGGCGGCCGGCGGTCTGGATGATGTCGTCGTCGAGTGGGGTCCCCAGGATCGGGACGAGGATCGAGCCGAACTCCGGCTCGAGCGCCTCGTAGCGGAGGGCCCGCTCGGGAATCGTCACCCGCCGCAGCAGCGGCTTCTGCTGCGACTTGCGGTACCCGACGTACAGCATCACCCCGCCGAGCATCCACGCCAACCCGACGTACCGCGCGCCGGCGTGGAACACGAGCAGCGCTACCCAGCCGAGCGCCGACGCCACGGCACCCACGACCGCCGGCACAGGCACCTCCGCCCCAGAGATCTTGATCGAGAGCGGAACGCTGTACGGCCGCTCGCGGTCGGGCTCCCGGAACCGCAGCGCGATCACGGACACGTGCGCGATCGTGAACGCCAGCAGCGCGCCGAACGCGTAGATCCCGACCAGGAACTCGAGGTTCGTCGGCAGCACCAGGCCGGCGGCGGCCAGCGCGGCCGCGCCGATGACCACGTAGGGCGTCCCCCAGCGACCGTGGAGACGCCCGACCGCGCTAGGGATCTGGCGATTCGTGGCGAGCGAGTAGCCGACGCGTGAGACCCCGAGCATCGCCGAACCGGCAGCGGCAAACAGACCGAGCGCCCCGCCGATCGCGACGGCGTACTTCAGCACGTCGGCGAGCCACTGGGGATGAAACGCCTCGGCCACCCCGAGTACCGGCGCTTTGATGTGCGTCGTGCCAAGCGCGGTCATCCCGTCGTGGACCGGAAGCGCCCCGACGCCAACGAGCGAGATCCCGACGTAGATCAGTACGATCACCGCCGAGCCGGGGCCGACGAGCAGCTTGACCTGGCTACGGTTGGCGCTGACCTCGCCGGCGATGCTCGCGGCGGCCTCGATCCCGGTGAACGCGACCACCGCGATCGGAAGCGCGAACGCGAGATCCGACCAACTCGGCGCCGTCCCGAGGTGGATGCTCGCGGTGAGCGCATGGGGGTCGAACACCAGCACGAGGCCGAGGACGATGATCAGCGCCTGAAGGATCAGATCGCCGGCGGTGATCAGCAGCCGCGTGCGGAGGCGGCGGGCGCTGACGCCGGTGAGGTTGTCGACGGCCACGAGCGCGATCACCGCCAGCGCGACCGCGATCTCGAGCGTCCCCCGCCCAATCGGCCCCCAGAACGCCGCCAGATAGGCCGGGACGGTCAGCGCTGTTACCGCGATCAGGATCGTGTAGTCGAGGAAGATCGCCCACCCGGCGACGAAGCTCACGAGCTCGTTGAAGGCGTAACGCGCGAACACGGCCGAGCCGCCCCGCTCGGGGTGGAGCGAGGCGCCCTCCGCGTAGGTCATCGCCGTCAGGCCGAAGAACAGGCCGGCGACCAGGAACACGGCCGGCGTAAGCCCGTTGGCGTGATGCGCGACGACCCCGAGCGCGAAGTACACCGAGCTGACCGAGGCGGTGTAAACGACCGCGAACAGCGCGCGGTAGCTGAAGGGCCGGTCTCTCACGTGCGCTCGAGAGGGGTCAGAAAACCCCCCTACCCCCGGAGCTGCAGGTACAAGCGCGCCAGTCCGGCGAGCACGAACAGCACGCCGAGAACGATCCCCGTGGCGAGCGCGCCTCCGCCGGCCACCAGCGTGCGAACGACGAGGGCGACCCCGATCACGATCATCGCGATCGAAAGGATTCGTGTGGAGGAGCTGTGCACCTGGCGCCCTCGGGCCATCCCTGGAAGCTTATCGGCGCTGTCTTTACGGAATCTTGATGAGTTCGGGGCGGATCTGTACGTCCCGTTGATGGGGCCCAGCGTAGCGTGGATGGGTTCAAGCGGGGTCCGGCTCCACCGAGCACGCCTCGATCAGCAGCCCGCTGACGGCTTGGCGCTCGACGCCGACGAGGACCCGGGAGACGAACCCGCCTAGGGACTCTTCACAAGATCTGTATGCCTGGCCCAGGTTTCTGTATGGGCTCTTGATTAAAGAATTACGAGGATAGGTGCATGGATGCACTATCGATTGTCCTCGCGGTGGTCATGTTCGCCGTTCTCATCGCGCTGGTTTACGGGATCGACGCAATATGAGTGGCGCTGACCTTTTCGGCCTGATCGCCTCGGCGCTCGTCTGCCTGTACCTCCTGTACGCACTCCTGCGGGGGGAGAAGTTCTAGTGAGGCCATCGGCATGACCTTCGCCGGTTGGCTCACGATCGTCCTGTTCGTGGTCGTCCTGACCGCGCTGGCGATACCGCTCGGCCGTTACATGGCGGCCGTTTACACGGGCGAGCGCACGATTCTCGACCCTTTGTTCAACACGCCGGAGCGGCTGCTCTACCGAATCTTGCGGGTCGACCCGCACCGGGAGCAGGACTGGAAGGCGTACGCCAAGAGCCTCATCATCTTCTCGCTTGCCGGCTGGCTGCTTCTCTACTTCATCCTGCGGACGCAGACGCTGTGGAATTGGACCGGGCTGAACCCCGAGCACTTCCACTCCGCTCCGTGGAACGTCACGTTCAACACCACTTCGTCGTTCCTGACCAACACGAACTGGCAGTACTACAGCGGCGAGACCACGATGAGCTACTTCAGCCAGATGGCTGGGCTCACCGTGCAGAACTTCCTGTCGGCGGGCGTCGGGATCGCGGTGGCCGTCGCGCTGATCCGTGGCATCGTGTCGCGGAGCGGTTCGAGCCTCGGCAACTTCTGGCACGACCTGGTGCGGACGGTGCTCTGGGTGCTGACGCCGATCTCGTTCGTGATCGCGCTCGTGCTCGTGTTCGGTGGCGCGACGCAGAACTTCTCGCACTACCTGAGCTTCAACGGTCCTACGGGTCTCGCCAACAGCATCGCGATGGGCCCGGTGGCGTCGCAGGAGGCGATCAAGCTGCTCGGGACCAACGGCGGCGGGTTCCTGAACGTGAACTCCGCGCACCCGTTCGAGAACCCGACCGGGTTCACGAACTTCGTCGAGATGCTGACCGTCCTGGTCATTCCGGCGGCGCTTGTGTTCATGTACGGGAGGATGGCCGGGAATCGCCGCCAGGGCTACGCGATCTTCGCGACGATGATGGTGATGTTCGTCGGCGCGGTGTGCGTGGCGTATATCGCCGAGGCACACGGTTCGCCGGCCCAGCACGCCGCCGGACTCCATACCCAGGTAATCGCCGGCTCGACCGGCGGCAACCTAGAAGGCAAGGAGCAACGCTTCGGGATCGCGGGGTCGGCGCTGTTCGACGTGGTCACGACCGTCACCTCGTGCGGCGCGGTGAACAGCGCGCTCGAGTCGTTCACCGGGATCGGCGGCGCGGTCCCATTCGCGAACCTGTCCGCGAGCGAGGTGATCTTCGGCGGCGTCGGCACGGGCCTGTACTCGATCCTGCTCTACGTCCTCTTGGCGGTGTTCATCGGCGGCCTGATGGTGGGCCGGACCCCCGAATACCTCGGCAAGAAGATCGAAGGCCGCGAGATCAAGCTGGTCACGCTCGCTTTGCTGATCACGCCGCTCACCGCGCTGTTCTCGACCGCGCTGGCGACCGCGAGCGCGTCCGGCCGCGCGTCGATCTCGTCCGCGGCCGCCGGCACGCCTCAGGGCTTCTCAGAGACGTTCTACGCCTACCTGTCGCAGGCCAACAACAACGGTTCCGCGTTCGCGGGCTACACCGGCTTCATCCAGCCGAACGCCGGCAGCCTCGGTTCGCACGGCGTCACCTTCGCCGATGTGCTCGGCGGGTTCACGATGATGTTCGCTCGCTACGCGCCGATCCTGTTCGCGCTCGCGGTCGCCGGCGCGCTCGCCGGCAAGCGCGTCAGTCCTGCAGGCCTCGGGACCATGCGAACCGACAACCCGACGTTCGTGGTCCTTTTGATCGGCGTGATCATCCTCGTCGGCGCGCTCACCTTCTTCCCCGCCCTGCTGCTCGGTCCGATCGTGCAGGGCCTGACGGGCCACCTCTACTAGTTACTGACTGACATGAAAAAAGACATTGTCACCTCCGCGATCGGGATCCTCGTGCTGACGCTCGTGTTTGGGATTCTCTATCCCCTCGTGATCACTGGGATCAGCCAGGTCGCCTTCCCCGGCAACGCCAACGGACAGCAGATCGACGTGAACGGAAAGCTCGTCGGGTCGCAGCTCATCGGGCAGCAGTTCGCAACCCAGGTGGTGAAGAACGGCAAGCCGCAGGTCGACAAGAACGGCAACCCGGTCACCAACCCGGACCCGAGGTACTTCCAGTCGCGGCCGTCGGCGACCGTTCCGCCTTACAACGGCGCCGCGAGCACGTTCTCGAACCTCGGCCCGAACAACGTCGCGACCGAGCAGGAGATCTCCGCGAACATACAGGCCTACCTCGCGCTCGAGAAGCCGTACAACCCCGGGCTGACCGCCGCCAAGGTGCCGGTCGATGCCGCCAACAGCTCCGCATCCGGGCTCGATCCGGACATCTCGGTGGCGAACGCCGACATCCAGGCGCACCGCGTCGCCGCCGTCCGTCACCTCCCGCTCGCCACCGTGACGGGTTTGGTCTCCAAGTACACGGGCGGCCGCGGACTCGGTTTCTCGGGTGAGTCGGGAGTGAACGTGCTCGACCTGAACCTGGCGTTAGATCGCATGACTGGAGCGCGCGCATGAGTGTGAACGCCCCTCCCGAAGAGCGCCCGCAGCCACCACGGCCCACCGAGCGCCGCGCGGTCTCACTGTTCCAACCGGAGATCGTCCGGCGCGCGCTGATCGACAGCGTGATCAAGCTTGATCCGCGGGTCCAGATCCGCAACCCGGTGATGTTCGTGGTCGAGATCGGCGCGACGATCACGACCGTGACCTGGCTGATCCAGGTGTTCGGCGGCAAGGCGCTCGGCGGCAACGACCCGGCCTGGTACACGTTCGTGATCTCGTTCTGGCTATGGCTGACCGTCGTGTTCGCAAACATGGCCGAGGCATTCGCCGAAGGCCGCGGCCGCGCGCAGGCCGACACGCTCCGCGCGATGCGCCAGGAGACGGTCGCCAAGCTCGAGGACGGCACGACGAAGGCGGCCTCGGAGCTCGCCAAGGGCGATGTCGTGGTCGTCGAGGCCGGAGAGCTGATCCCCGGCGACGGCACGGTGATCGAAGGCATCGCCTCTGTGGACGAGTCAGCGATCACCGGCGAGTCGGCACCCGTGATCCGCGAGTCGGGCGGAGACCGGAGCGCGGTCACCGGCGGCACGCGCGTGCTGTCCGACCGGATCGTCGTCGAGATCACTCAGGAGCCCGGACACTCGTTCCTCGACCGCATGATCGACCTGGTCGAGGGCGCCGAGCGCCGGAAGACGCCAAACGAGATCGCGCTCAACATCCTGCTCGCGGGACTGACCCTGATCTTCATGATCGTGGTGGCGACGCTGCGGCCGTTCGGCCTGTTCGCGCACACGCCGATCTCCGAGACCACGCTGATCTCGCTGTTGGTCGCCCTGATCCCGACGACCATCGGAGCGCTCCTATCCGCGATCGGCATCGCGGGCATCGACCGGCTCGTGCGCCGCAATGTCCTGGCGCTGTCCGGCCGCGCGGTCGAGGCCTCGGGCGACGTCGACGTATTGCTGCTCGACAAGACCGGCACGATCACGATCGGCAACCGGCTCGCGAGCGAATTCATCCCCATGCCGGGCGTCTCGGAGAAGGAACTGGCCGAGGTCGCGCAGCTCTCCTCGCTGGCGGACGAGACGCCGGAGGGCCGCTCGATCGTGGTGCTGGCCAAGCAGTACGGCATTCGCGAGCACGATATGGCCAACCTGCACGCCGAATTCGTTCCGTTCACCGCCCAGACACGCATGAGCGGCGTCAACCTCGACGGGCGCCACCTGCGCAAGGGCGCCGGCGACGCGGTGATCAAGTTCGTCACCGAAGAGGGCGGCCGGCCTCCGGCCGAGCTCCAGCCGGTGCTCGACCGGATTGGCCGCGAGGGCGGAACGCCGCTTGCGGTCGCGCGGGACTCCCAGGTCATGGGTGTGATCTACCTCAAGGACACGATCAAGGAGGGGATGCGCGAGCGGTTCGACCACCTCCGCGCGATGGGAATCCGCACGATCATGATCACCGGCGACAACCGCCTCACGGCGGCGAAAATCGCCGAGGAATCCGGGGTCGATGACTTCCTCGCCGAGGCAACGCCCGAGGCCAAGCTCGCGTTGATCAAGGAGCAGCAGGCCACGGGGCGCCTGGTCGCGATGACTGGAGACGGCACCAACGACGCGCCCGCACTCGCCCAGGCCGACGTCGGCGTGGCCATGAACACGGGTACCCAGGCGGCGCGGGAGGCCGGCAACATGGTCGACCTCGACTCGAACCCGACGAAGCTCATCGAGATCGTCGAGGTCGGCAAGCAGCTTTTGATCACGCGCGGCGCGCTGACCACGTTCTCGATTGCCAACGACGTCGCCAAGTACTTTGCGATCCTGCCGGCGATCTTCGCGACGACGTGGGCCGCCACCAAGGGCGGTCAGAGCCCGCTGCACGTGCTCAACATCATGAGCCTCGGCACGCCCAAGTCGGCGGTGATCTCGGCGATCATCTTCAACGCGATCATCATCCCGCTACTGATTCCGCTGTCACTCAAGGGCGTCCGCTACCGCCCGATCGGCGCCAGCGCGCTGCTGCGGAGAAACCTTTGGATCTACGGCCTCGGCGGCCTGATCGCCCCGTTCATCGGTATCAAGCTGATCGATCTGATCGTTCACAATCTTCTGGGAGCGTGACCAATCAAGGCCATCACAAGATCTTCCTCGGGATGGCCGCTGGCGTCGGCAAGACTTATCAGATGCTGCGCGAGGGTCAGGCCGAGGCCGAGAACGGACGGGACGTCGTGATCGGCTACCTGGAGCCGCACGGACGCGCGGAAACCGTCGCCCAGGCCGAGGGCCTCGAGACCATCCCCCGTCGGCGGGTGAACTATCGCGAGTCGGTGCTTGAGGAGATGGACCTCCCCGGCATCCTCAGGCGCCGGCCCGAGCTCGCGCTGATCGACGAGGTGGCCCACACCAACGCTCCGGGTCTCGAGCACGCCAAGCGCTACGAGGACGTCGACGATGTCCTCGCCGCCGGTATCGACGTTTTCTCGACCGTCAACGTGCAGCACCTCGAGAGCCTCAACGATCAGGTCGCCGAGCTGACCGGCATCCGCGTCCGGGAGACCATCCCCGACGCCGTGATCGGCGCTGCGGACGAGGTCGTGCTCATCGACATCACGCCGCAGTCGCTGATCGAGCGGCTCGTCGCCGGCAAGGTGTATCCCGCCGAGCGCGTGCCGGCCGCGCTCAATAACTTCTTCAAGGTCGAGAACCTCGCCGCGCTCCGCGAGGTCGCGCTCCGGCAGGTCGCCGAGGAGGTCGAGTCCAAGCGCATCCCCGTCGACGGCCATGGTCGCCCCAGCGACGAGCGGCTGATCGACAACGCCGCGTCGGCGGCGGTCGGCGAGCGCCTGCTGGCGCTGGTCAAGCCCCACCCGCGCTCTCAGCGCGTGGTCCGCCGGGCGTGGCGGTCGGCCCAGCGGCTGGGCGCCGAGCTCGACATCCTGTGGGTCGCCGACCATGACCCCACCACGGAGGACCAGGAGCAGCTCGACGCGCTCCGGCAGCTCGCGAGCGTGCTCGGCGCGCACCTGCTGATCGAGCACGGCGACGATGTCGCAACCGTCGCCCAGCGCGTGGCCAACGACCGTGGAACCACCTACGTCCTGATCGGGACACCCGAGCCGCGTGGAGCGTTGCGCCGGCTCACCAGGCCGGCCCTCCCCGACCGGCTGCTCGAAGTGCTGCCCGGAGTCGATCTTCGGATCGTCGCCGACCGCACCAAGCGGATGAAAGGAGAATCGGCATGACTACCGTGCTGATCATTGTGGTCGTAATCCTCGCCCTCGCCGTGGTGGCGCTCGCGGGCGCGACCGTGCGGGACAGGCTCCGGCGGCCAACGACCGTGCAAGCCAGCAGCAGCCGGCGAATCCTGTTCCCGTTCGTTGCCGGCGCACTCTCGCGACGCGCGCTCGACGCGGCACTCCGGCTGGCCAGGGCGGACGGCGCCACGCTCGTGCCGGTGTTCCTGGCGCGCGTGTCGCTCGACCTCCCGCTCGAAAGCGCGCTGCCGCGCCAGTGCTCGATGGCGATGCCGCTGCTCGAGGCCGTCGAGCAGCGCGCCACCGAGGCGGGCGTGCCCGTCGACTCGCGCATCGAGCGCGGCCGGAATCGCCGGCACGCCCTGCGTCAGGCGATCGCGCACGAGCGTTACGACCGGATCGTGATCGCGGCCGCGTCTGAGGGAAGCCCGGGGTTCGACGCCGAAGATGTCGCCTGGCTGCTCGACCACGCCGCCGGGGAGATCGTGGTGCTGCGCCCGAGCAGCGTGGACGATCAGCTGACGCCCGGCCGCCGGCGCTCGCCGGCGCGCGGCGCCAGGCAGCGCGGCGACGTGCACGGCGTCAATCGTGCAGGTGAAACGGCAGGATCGCGATAACCACGTTCGTGCGCGCCTTCAGCACCGCAGACAGCAGGCGCGCACGCTGGTTGTGCAGGATCTCGTGGCGGCGCTTGCGCGGCAGGATCTCCGGGATCAGGACCACGATCGTGGCGTCCTCGGTCTCGATCGATTTGACGTAGCGGAGCACGCTTCGCACCAGCGAACGCTGGGGGTCGAGCAGCACCTCGATCGGGACCCCGCATGACCAGTCGTCCCAGTCGCGCTTGATTCGCTCGCTCTCCTCCTCGTCGCCCGCCACCGCGATCGCGACCACCGTGTTCCCCAAGGACAGCGCGGCGCTCACCGCCTTCTGGGTCAGCAGGTTCACGGTCGAGGTCGGGACGATCACGACGCTCTCGCGCTTGTGAGGGCGAGGTGGCGTCTTGCCGAGCTTCAACTCGAGCGCGACCGCGTCGTAGTAGCGCTCGGTCTGGTGGAAGAGCAGCATCAGAGCCGGAATCGCGACCACCACCACCCAGGCGCCGGCCAGGAACTTCGTGCCCAGGAACACACATACGGCGATCGTCGTCATCACGGCGCCGGTGCCGTTGAGCGCGATCCGCAGCTTCCAGTGGGACGAGCGCGCCTGGTGCCAGTGGCGCACCAGCCCGATCTGGCTGATCGTGAATCCGATGAACACGCCGATCGCGTACAGCGGGATCAGGTCGTTGGTCTTGGCACCGACCGCTACGAGCAGCAGCGCTGCCGCGATCGCGAGCGAGATGATCCCGGTCCGGTAGATCGGCTTCTCGGCACGCAGATAGAACGCGTGCGGCATGCGGTGGTCCTTCGCCAGCAGGCTGAGCAGCACCGGCAGGCCGCCGAAACTGGTGTTGGCCGCGAACGCCAGCACCGCTGTCACCGCGAGATTCGAGACGTAGAACGGCCACCCCGTCCCGAACGCGCCGGCGGTCAGCTGGGCGAGGATCGTCACTCCTCCGCGGGGCAGAACGCCGTGGGCGCGGATCAGGATCGACAGACCAAGCAACATCGCACCGAGGAGGACGCCGAGCGAGATCTCGGTCCGCTGAGCGGTCCGGACGGCGGGTTTGCGAAACGCCGGGACGCCGTTGGAGATCGCCTCCACCCCGGTGACCGCGGAGCAGCCCGCGGCGAACGCTTTCAGCAGCAGCAGGATCCCGAGCGTCTCCGTGGCCGGGAACGTCTCCTTGGTTCCGATCATGGCGACGGGATGGGACCGCAGCGCTCCGACCACGATCGTCGCAAAGATGCTGATCAGGAACAGGAAGGTCGGTGCCACCAGCAGCCGGGCCGACTCCTGGATTCCGAACATGTTCACGACCGTCAGCAGCAGTAGCCCGGCCATGCTGACGAACAGAAGATGGTGCGAGAGACCCGGGAACACGCTGCCGAGGCTGGCCGCCCCCGCGGACAGGCTGACGGCGACCGTGAGCACGTAGTCCACCACGACCGAGGCGGCGGCGAGGAGGCTCGGCCATGCTCCGAGATTGGCCTTGGCCACGGCGTACGCGCCGCCGCCCTCGGGATGGGCCGCGATCACCTGGGTGTACGAGATGACGAGGAGCACCAGCATCACGGTGATCACCACGGTCAGCGGCACGACGCTGTTGACCGCGCCCGTTCCGGCCGCGACCAGGACCAGGATCATCACCTCGGGGCCGTAGGCGACGCTCGACAGCGCGTCCAGACTGAGCGCCGCGAGTCCCTTGACTACGCCGAGGTCATGTCCCCCCTCGGCGTGTTTGCCCGTCCGGGGGAGCTGACCGCGTTCGATGCGGCGCGACAGCGCGCGGGCGCCGGGCCGGCCACGCACGAACACGCCGGTGCGCTTCGGGGGTTCGGTCGTGGCGAGTGAGGGGTCCTGGTCGCTCAAGGCGTCGGAGGCAGGCGCGGGGTCGGGGTAACTGTGACAGCCGAGAAGGCGTGGGTAGGATCGAAGTGATGGACGAAAACGGCAACGTGCGCTCGGAGGAGTGCCTGAGCCGCCGCCAACGGCTGCTCGTCCTGGGGATCTGCTGCATGAGCCTGCTGATCGTCGGGCTCGACTCGACGATCGTGAACGTGGCGCTGCCGTCGATCCGGAATGACCTGCACGCGTCGGTGTCCGGGCTGCAGTGGGTCATCGACGCCTACACCCTGGTGCTGGCCAGCCTGCTGATGTTGTCGGGCTCGACCGCCGACCGGATCGGGCGCAAGCGCGTGTTCCAGACCGGGCTGGTGGTGTTCTCGCTCGGTTCGCTCCTGTGCGGGGTCGCCCCCACGCTCGAGCTGCTGGTCGCATTCCGCGTCCTTCAGGCGATCGGCGGATCGATGCTGAACCCGGTCGCGATGTCGATCATCCGCAACGTGTTCGAGGACCCGCGCGAGCGCGCGATGGCGATCGGCATGTGGGGCGCGGTGTTCGGGCTCAGCATCGCCCTGGGACCGGTCCTCGGCGGCGCCCTCGTCGACTCCATCGGGTGGCGCTCGGTGTTCTTCGTGAACGTCCCGATCGGGGCCGCGGCGTTCGTGCTGACCACCTCGCTCGTGCCCGAGTCGCGAGCCGCGCACCCGCGCCGGCTCGACCCGGTCGGCCAGCTGCTCGTCATCGCCGCGCTGGCCTCGCTGACCTACGCGATCATCGAGGGGCCCCGTGCCGGCTTCACCTCCCCGGAGATCGTGGCGCTATTCGCGTTTTCGATCGCGAGCTTCGTGGCGCTCGTGCTGTACGAACTCCGCCGCCGGGAGCCGCTCGTCGAGATGCGCTTCTTCCGCAGCGCGCCGTTCTCGGGGGCGAGTACGATCGCGATCTGCGCGTTCGCCGGGCTCGGCGGGTTCTTGTTCCTGAACACGCTGTACCTCCAGGGCGTCCGTCACCTCTCCCCCTTCCACGCCGGGCTGTACCTGCTGCCGATGGCCGGGATGGTGCTCGTGTGCGCGCCGATCTCCGGGCGGATCGTCGGACGCCGCGGCGCCCGCATCCCGCTCCTGATCGCGGCGAGCGCGATGCTCGTCTCGGCGCTCATGCTGACGCGGCTGACGCCCACCACCGCCCCGGTGTATCTGCTCGTCGCCTACCTCTTATTCGGGATCGGCTCGGGGATGGTCAACCCGCCGATCACGAACACGGCGGTGTCCGGGATGCCGGGCTCCCAGGCGGGAGTGGCCGCCGCGATCGCGTCCACCAGCCGGTCCGTCGGCCTGACGCTCGGGGTGGCGGTGATCGGCGCGGTGGCCGGCGGCACGCTGTCGGGCGCGATCATGCCGAGCTTCGCCGCCGCCACCCACGCCGGGTGGTGGGTGATCGCGGGCCTCAGCGTCGTGAATCTGGCCGTGGGGTGGTTCACCACCACGGAGTGGGCGAGTCGGACCGCCCGCGCCACCGCCGAGCGCTTCCGCGAGACGCCCGAACCGGCGCGATACCCGCCGCGCGAGCTCGCCGCCAGGTAAAGCCGCACACTCCGGTGCAGGCCAGCCGGCACGGTTAGCCGCGACGGCGCGCGACGCCGCCCCGGGGTAAGGAAACACACCAAACCTGAAGTCGCAGTTGATCGCGAGCGCGTCTGGCGCAATGATGCGTAGTGCCCTTGGGGGGCCGATACGGAGACCAACCTAGGAGGATGTGATGCCGCCAGTCAGCCACCAGACGATCAAGCTCAGTCGAGGCAGACACTCTTCTCCCGAGCACGGCGCGTGCGTGATGGAGCTGGCGTCGATGCTCGCCGGCGAGGGATTCAGCGACCACCCGCGCTCGGTGTCACGTCCGATCGCCTCGTTCCTGCGCGGTTACAACGACCTGCTCGACGACACCCGCCGCGCCGACCTGTACCGGTTCGCATCTCAGACCGTCGGAACCGCGGGCTCCGCGGCGGTCGAGGAAGCCCGCGCGGCGCGGCTGCTCGGATGGGCCGATCAGCTCTGGGAGCGCCGCTCGTCGCGGTCCATGCTCGACCGTCTGCGGATGCGCCGGGTCCACAAGGAGCGGTCGATCGACCCGGAGCCAGCGGGGACGTACGCCGTCCACGCGATCGGCAAGGTGACCGACGACACACACGCCGCCGCGTTGGGTCTGGTCGACGAGCTGATCGCGATCGGCGCGCGCCCGGCGGGCGAGGCTTTGACGCGCCGCGCCGACGGGCTGGTCCGGCCAGTGGCGTCCGCTAAGCGGCGGGTCTAAGCGCGTCGAGCTCGCGGCTCTCGGCTAGCCCTGCGAGCGCCCTGCGCTCGAGCCGGCGCACTGTGTCCTGCGATATCCCGAGCCGGCGCCCGGTCTCGACCAGCGGCGTCGGCTCGTCGCCGCCGACGCCGTAGCGGAGCTTGACGACCTCGCGTTCCTGTTCGGGCAGCTGGTCGAGGGCGCGCCGGAGCGCATCCTCGCGAAGCAGGATGTCTACCTCCTCCTCGGGCCCTCGCGCGTCGCTAGCCAGGAGCGCGCCAAACGGGGTGTCCTCGCCCTCCCCCACCGGCCGGTCGAGGCTCGTGACCACTCTGGTCGCGTCGCGGGTCTCGAGGAGCTCGTCGAGGGTGATCTCGGCGGCCTGCGCGATCTCCTCGTCGGTGGGCTCCCGGCCGAGCTTGGCGGCGAGTTCGCTGGTCACCCGCGCGATCCGGCGCTCGCGCTGCCCGAGGTGCACCGGGATCCGGATCGTCCGCGCCCGGTTGTCGAGCGCCCGCTGAATCGCCTGGCGGATCCAGAACGTGGCGTAGGTGGAGAACTTGTAGCCCTTTCGCCAGTCGAACTTCTCGGTGGCGCGGATCAGCCCGAGAATGCCCTCCTGGATCAGGTCGAGCAGCGGCAGGTCGTGGCCCTGGTACTTGCGGGCATTGGAGATCACGAGGCGGAGGTTCGAATTGATCAGGCGGCTCTTGGCCTCCATGTCGCCGCGCTCGATCCCCTTAGCCAGCTCCACTTCTTCGGCCCGGGTCAGCAGCGGATACCGCCGGACCTCCTGGAGGAACAGCGACATCGCATCGGTGGTACGACCCGCCAAATCGTCGTTGGCGTAGCTCGTCTGCTCGACGTTGCGACGACCGCAGTCGTCCCGCAGATCGATCCCGCGCTCTTGCAGCATGTCGTGCACGATCTGGGCGTCCTCGTCGCCAAGATCTGCTTCCTGGATAAGCTCGCTCAGCTCCGATAGCTCCACGCACGAATCGCCGCGTGCTTCGCTCCGGGCCAGGAGCTGGTTGACCAGCTCTTGGACTCCCTCGGAAACGGCGGAATTCTCACGTTCGCTATCCATGTTTCTCTGTTACCCGCCACGGACACTACCGCCACACCAATGAGTTTTGCGTCCCTCTACACGCATGGATTCGTCCGGGTGGCGGCTGCTGTCCCGCACATGCGTATCGGCGACCCCGAGTTCAGTGCGGACCGCACCCTGGCGCTTGCCGGGCTGGCATCTGACGAGCACGCGGCGCTCGTGATCTTCCCCGAGCTCGGGCTCTCCGGGTACTCGATCGACGATCTCCTCCACCAGACCGCTTTGTTGGACGCCGTCGCCGGGGCTCTGGATCGTGTTGTCTCCGAGAGCGCGTCGTTGTCGCCCATCATCGTCGTGGGCGCTCCGCTGAGGTTCGAGTACGGCGTGTTCAACACCGCGGTCGTGATTCACCGCGGCCGGATCTTGGGCGTCGTTCCCAAGAGCTATCTGCCCGAGTACCGGGAGTTCTACGAAAAGCGCCAGTTCCGGGCGGCGCGCGACGCGGTGGGCGACCGGATCCGGCTGCCCGGCCTCTCCGGCTCCTCCGGCTCCTCCGGCTCCTCCGGCTCCTCCGGCCCCTCCAGCTCGTCCGGGGAGGTGCCGTTTGGGGCGGATCTA
>Ga0308309_10000767_pt1 | contig 19558 bp, 17 predicted proteins | sample HubBroMetageWFT5_FD_192491 | JGI IMG/M metagenome (GOLD analysis project Ga0308309, IMG submission 192491) | Warmed and freeze-thawed soil microbial communities from the Hubbard Brook experimental Forest, New Hampshire - Hubbard Brook CCASE Soil... | ecosystem: Environmental > Terrestrial >...
GATCTTCCGAGACAAAACTCGGTGCTGGTTGCACTTACTTTTACTCTGCACAATTCGGGAAAGAAGCCAATGTGGATTCACTCGATCCAGGGCAACCTGGCGACATCGAGCGGAGACTCGCTCGGCGAGGCCGTTTCGGCCGTGGATTTCGATCGCTACTTTCAGGCCTTTCCTGCGCTGAAGACAAATGCGGAGCCGGCCCTTGTCCCCGAGGACAAATTGCAGCCCGGCCAGGAAGTAAAGCGCACCGTAATGGTCGGCTTCCCGGTGAGTCGCGATGCCTTCAACCAGCGCAAGTCTGTAAGTGTGATCATTCAGCCTTACGACCAACCAGTGCCAGTAACGCTAAGCAGATAAGCTAACTGCGGCATCAGCCGGCAGAAGCAAAAGAGACTTCAAATTCATGAAAACCTCCACTCATCGCGCGATACTCGTAGCCGCACTCTGGCTGCTCCCGTTCTCGACTGTCTCTTCTGCCGCGGCAAACAAAGGAAAGTATTTTGTCTACGTCGGCACCTATACCGAAAATGGCAGCGAAAGTAAGGGGATTTATGCGTATCGCTTTGACTCCACAACCGGCGCGCTCGCGCCGATCGGCTTGGCGGCCAGGGCTATTAATCCGTCCTTTCTTGCAGTGCATCCAAACCGCCGCTTCGTTTATTCGGTCAACGAGGTCAGGAATTACAAGGGGGAGAAAAGCGGGGCGGTCAGCGCATTCGCAATCGATCACGCTACGGGAAAACTGAATTTGCTGAATCAAGTTGCTTCAAAGGGAGGAGATCCCTGCTACGTTACCGTCGACCGGACGGGAAAGTATGTTCTTGTGGCCAACTACGCCGGAGGAAGCGTCGCGGTATTTCCTGTTCTTGAGGATGGCCGTCTGGGCGAGGCATCCGCCGTCGTTCAGCACACGGGCCACGGCACGAATCCCGAGCGCCAGGAGGCGCCGCACGCGCACTCGATCGATGTTTCGCCGGACAACCGCTTTGCCATTGTGGATGATCTCGGGCTGGATGAGACACAGGTCTACAGCTTTGACAGCTCAAAAGGAGTGCTAACAGCCGGCGATCCGAACGATCCTAAGAATCTTTCGAAGATCGCCAAAGCCACACCCGGAGCCGGCCCCAGGCATTTCGCTCTGCATCCCAATGGACAATTCGCATACGTAATCAATGAAATGCAGAACGTAGTTTCGGTTTTTCGCTACGATGCTAATGTGGGAGATTTGCACTTGCTGCAGGCGATCTCTTCCCTCCCCAAGGACTATTCGGGACACAGCGAAGCGGCCGAAATTGAGGTGTATCCTTCGGGCAAGTTTCTTTATGCGTCGAATCGAGGACATGACAGCATCGCGGTATTCGCCATCGACAAAGATAAAGGGACCCTCACTCCCATCGAATACGTATCCACGAAGGGCGCGAGCCCCCGCAATTTTGAGTTCGATCCGAGCGGTTCCCTCCTCTTCGCCGCCAATGAGAAGTCTGACAATCTCGTGGTATTCCGCATCAATCCGCACACCGGGCGTCTGACTCCGACTAGTAAAGTGTTGGATATCTCACAGCCCGTTTGCGTTAAATCTGTGGCGATCGATTAGTGTGCTGTTCTGGGATACGCGACATCAGTCTGCGCGAGCCGAGAGACGCTGCATACAGAATGCATAGATCCTTCGCTTTACTCAGGACGACAGAATGAATTTGCGTGAACTTTTCGGGACACGACGCGAGATACCCGCAGGTAAGCGGCTGGTGCTTCCTCTGGCCGATTTTTGTGGCCACTACTTTTTCTGAATGAATCTCCGACGGACCAGGTGGGTATTGGCGTCGGGTTTGATCTCATCGTACTTCATGCAACTGATGGAGCCGTCGACTTCCAGTACAGCGAGCGCCACATCGTGTACGTTGGCGATTCCGTGCTCGCGCAGGGCACGTTCCAATTCGTCCATGCTGACGTGTTCGCGGGCCATGTGAGACTCGATGGCTTGTCCATCGTGAATAAGCAAACTCGGTTCACCCTGCACGAGGCGCCGGAATCCGCGGTTGGTGCCGGAGAGCGTACCAATGCCGTAGTTCAACAGTAATAGAGTACAGGCTGCAACGATCCCGCCGATGAGCGAAGTGTCCGGCCCAGTCATCGCGTTCTGCACGGAATTCGAAAGAAGCAGAAGCAACGTGAGGTCGAAGGGAGTCATCTGGCCGACCTCGCGCTTGCCGCTAAGCCGTACGCCGATTAGCACGACGAGATAAATTACGCCCGTGCGCAGCGCGATTTGCAGCAGAGTGTGCCAACCGGCGGGGAAAAGCACCCCGTTCAACGAGTGGACCTCGATCGACGAATCTCACTCAACAGAAGTTTCAATTGGCCGTCACCGGCGAGGGGGCGCTCTTGGGCGTGCTCAGATATCCCGTCGCTTTATTTTTTTCGACGGTCCAGACTACCAATTCGAACAAAAGATGATCGCGGCCAGAATAGAACTGGATCGGCTCGGAAACGTTACGATCCTTCTTTTCGATGGTTTTGTCGTCGGCAGTTACGTTGACGGTGAACTTGCCGCGCTTGGCGTCGGCTTTCTTTAATTGAAGGCTCACTGTCGCTACCGGCTGAGGCTTGGCGCCCTTGAGCAAAGTAAATTCGTAGTAGTTGCGGTCTCCCTTGTGCTTCAGAATTTCAAGATCGCCGCGAGTGTTGGCAATTAATCCGCTTTGAACGCCGAGGTCGCCAACCGCACTCTGCAGCTTGGCCTTGGTGGCTTCGAGATCAGCCCGGGTCGAGGCCACGTCAGTCTTAACGCCGCCGACATCGGTTTTCACTCCAGCGACTTCCCCGCTGACCTGGCCGATCTGCTCCTTCTGCTCCTTCTCGATGCGTAGTTCAGATTCTTTTTGTTGAGCCTGCAGTTGGGCGGAACGCTGCGCTAATTCCTTTTTCGTCATGCCGAGTTTTTGGCCCAGGGTCTCTTCCTCAGCCTCGGCAGATTGCATGCGCTTTTGCAGTTCTTCCACCTGCGCTTTGCTCTCACTCAGACCCTTGGTGAGTGTATCGACGCGCTGCTGAGTCGTTACGTGCGCATAGACCACCCCCGCTACAAAAACAACCGCCAGGAAAACCAGAATCCATTTTCCCGCGCTGGACTGCTGCTCAACATGGATGTGTTCTTCTTCGTCCGGCATTCTTCCTCCCGGTGAATCAGTCTGAACATTTGGATTGCTTAATTGTTTAGCAGAACAGCAACAGTGTCAACATCATGAGATGCAGAATGGCGCGAATTCACTGCCTGGAGCTTCTGATTTCCCCCAGGGTGTGCGATTTCAGATTCCGTTAACGGTGAAATGCCAGAGCCTCAGACAGCACAGGCTCTGGATCGCGGCGGATGGCAACTGCCGTTGCCCCCAGCCGCTTTTCAGTTTGGCTGCGAGCCTGTGCGAGCAACTGGCGCTGTGCGGCGTCTGGAAGAAAATTATTAAGAGTCGTGGATTTCACGAAACTGGCATAGGCTAAGCGGGCGGGAAAACCTGCATTGTCGAGAAAGCGACCGTAAGCGAACCAGTCTTCAGCCGTCGAAGTCTGGTCGCCAATCGAGTCGTCCAATCGGAGCGCGTGCTGGTAAAGCTGAAGAGCCTGGTCTAAATTGCCGGCGTCAGCTTGAATCGCCGCTTCATTCACGGTGGCGATGCTCTCCAGCTTTGTTTGTCGTGTCTGCGAGGCGAGTTTGGCCGCGAGTTGATAAGACTGAATCGCTGCGGTTGTCTGAGAGCTGCGCTGCTGGCAATCGGCCATGCGCAGCACGATCGCGATGACTTTCTCGGGCGGCGGACGCTTTGCCGCCGATTGCTGCGCGATGGAGCTTAGAAATATCTTGTAATGAGCGGCTGCGGGCTGCGCCTTGCCTTGGTGATCGAGTGCACTTGCCAGATACATGTGCGCGAGCATCTGGCCAGGATCGATAGCAAGGGCTTTGTTCCAGCTTTCGATTGCCTGATCGAAGGAGCCCCGCTGCAGGGCGAGAATGCCCCGGTTCATCCACAGATTTGCGTCCCGCGGGAAATAAACCAGGGACGATTCCGACAGTGTGTAGGCTTCGTCAAAGCGCTTATTCTCGACCAGGAAACGGAGCAGCGCCTGGCGCGGTGCGGGGTCGGCTGGATTGGATTGCATCGCTTTTTTCCACGCCGACTCGGCTTGATCGGGATGGCCATCCTCTAGTTCCCGATGGCCTAGACGACTTTGCAAAGCGCTATCGAATGAATCGAGGCTTGCGGCTCGTTGCAGATCGCGGACATTCTCCGAGTGGACGGCGAAATAGTATCTCGCCTGGTCGATACCTCCCCAAAGAAGAAGCAGAACGGCCGCCGAAATTCGCAGGGCATGAGCGCTGGTCGAGTTCCCCGAGATCCAGGACCATGTCGCAGACAAGCGGCCTTGCGCCTGCGTTGCCGCGTTCGTGAAGCGATCTCTTGAATTGAGCAACAAAGCGGCGACGCGGCCATCGCGAAGCTTCCAGATGGCGCCATCCAGAATGAAATGATGAAGGTTCACGATCGCGGCGAAAATGAGAAAGCTGGCCGTGAAATCGTGATGGAAAACCCGGCTGGCCAGCCAAGGTCCGGGGACGAACAGGAAAATTCCGCCCGTGACCAGCACGGCGAAATAGGCTGCGGGACGCCAGTTCCTGCCTGACTCTTGTTTCGCCTCGCGACGGGCATAATAGCTGGTGATCCAGAGATACTGCGCAGAGTGCATGACGGCAAGTACGCCGGAGCTGTAGCGGCTCTGAGGAATCTCGAATCCCCGAATCAACGCAATCGCTGCCGGCAGCAGGAACCAGAGAAACTGCGACGAGAAGAGCGTGATACACGGCAGGAGTTTTCGCCAACCGGCATCTTCCAGCAGTCGTGAAAAGCCGAAAATTGATAGGCCTAAGAAAGCTACGATAAGCGCGATTTGACCATACCTTGCCATATTCGCGGGGATTCCCAGTGACAGGAAGAGCGGGTCGGAGGAAGCGCCCGTGTGGAAGCCGACAAACAAAACAAGATATGAGGCGATAAATGCGCCGTAGAGTGCGTTGCGTTCCGGCCGGCTGACTTTCGCGCCGGCGCGGCGGGCAAACATCATAAACAGGCCGTAATTTTGGCCGCTGTAATGCCACGGACTCCACGTGAGATAAAGAGTGAAAATCCAGGGAAGCAGTCCCAGCCAGAAGTGCGAAACCAGTGCGGTCAGAAGAAGTACTGCCGTCGTATGGACGGTGAAGATTCGATATTTGTGGAAATCTTCGGCACGGTGGTAGGCGCGATAAATTGTGGCCATGTAATGCGGATAGTTGAAGACAAGCGCCAGAGCGTAAAAAGCAATCGACCAGGCGCGCGTGCTGGAGGCGAAAGAAAAATAGGAAAGCAGCAAGAGCGGAGCCGACCACGCGCCACATCCCACCACGAGATCGAGCCATGGGCCGTACAGCCAACTGACTGATGAGGGCTTGGTGCGGTCTGGGGTAGAACTCGACATAGTTTTCCTAAAGGCTCGCCTTCACGTGCCTCAGCGACGCCGAGGCAGCACAACGATTTCCTAGTGTTTGACCGGATTATAGGTTGGGAAAGGTGAAGGACGTATAACAAGTAAGGAGCGCGGCCAGTTACGAAGGTCACTCCTTTACAATGCGGAGGGTGAAGAGCTGGGACGTAATCATTGTTGGTGGCGGCATCGTTGGACTCTCGCTGTCGATTGAGCTGCGCAAGAGCGGTGCGAGCATTTTGGTGGTGGAACGTGGTGAACCGGGGCGTGAGTCGTCGCATGCCGCCGGCGGCATGCTGGTGGATTGCGCAGTGGAAACAGCTCCAGCTGTGCAAGAGCTGGCGACTGCGAGCGCGCGGATCTATCCGGAGTTTGTACAGGAACTCGAGGCTGAGTCGGGTCTGAAGGTCGATCTGAGGGATCAGGGTACGATCCTTCTTCCGTCGGCAGAACATGCCGCTCATCCGGCGTTGCAGGCTTCCAGGATCGATCCGGTGCAACTTTCCGAATTCGAACCTTCTCTATCCGAGTGCGATTGTCCTGTGTTTCTTTTGAAGGAGCGAAGCGTCGACCCGCGAGCGCTCACTGCGGCTGTCATCAAGACGGCAAAGAGTCGTGGAGTCGACTTTTCTTCCGGCGACGAGGTGACTGCAGTGAACATTTCGGATGGCGCCGCCTCCGGCGTCACAACCAGCAAGACATTCTTTCTCGCGCCGAAGGTAGTGAATTGCGCGGGGGCGTGGGCGGGACAGCTTGGCCCGCAGCCCTTGCCTACGCGGCCGGTCAAGGGGCAAATGCTGTGCCTGATCATGCCGTCACGCACGTTGGTGAAGCATGTCATCCGCGCGCCAAGCGTCTATCTCATCCCACGAAGCGACGGGCGCCTGCTTGTGGGCGCGACGGTTGAGGAAGCGGGATTCGATAAGCGCACCGATCGTGAGACGATTCAGCGGTTGCAGGCGGAGGCCATTGCTCTGGTGCCCAAGCTTCGCGAGGCGAAGATTCTGGAAGCCTGGGCGGGACTGCGCCCCGGAACGCCTGATGCGCTGCCGATCCTCGGTGCTACTCGAACGCCGGGCTACTATGTTGCGACCGGACACTTCCGCGACGGCATATTGCTTGCGCCGATTACGGCCAGCATCATGGCGCAAGTGATCGAAGGCAAGAGGTGCGATTACGATCTCAGTGCGTTTTCACCCGAACGTTTTTTGGCTTGAACGCTTAGCAGACGCTCAGGACAGCGAAGCTTTTGGGCGGTTTCTTCGATATACTGTAGCGTTTTCACGGCGCACGCCTCGGCGGTACCGCTTATGTATTCAAGGAAGGATTAATCCATGGCATCCCCCGCAGTTGATTTTGCCCGCAATCATCAGCAGCGTTTTCTTGATGAACTGAAAGATCTTCTCCGCATTCCCAGCGTCAGCACGGCGGAGGAACACAAATCCGACGTGCAAAGGGCGGCCGAGTTCGTGGCTAGCGATCTGCGCCGCATCGGCATGGAGAATCTTGAAGTGATTCCGACGAAGGGGCATCCGCTGATCTATGCCGATTGGTTGCATGCTCCCGGGAAGCCAACGGTGCTGTGCTATGCGCACTATGACGTGCAGCCACCCGACCCGCTGGACGAATGGAAGACTCCGCCGTTCGAGCCGACGGAGCGCAACAACAATATTTATGCGCGCGGAGCGGTCGACGATAAGGGCCAGCTTTGGATGGAAGTGAAGGCGCTGGAATCGTTGATGAAGGCCGGCAATGGCAAGCTGCCCATCAACGTGAAAGTTATTTTTGAAGGCGAAGAGGAAGTTGGCGGAGAGTCGATCGCTGAATACGTGCGCAAGCAGAAGGCGAAGCTGAAAGCCGATTTCGCGCTGGTCTGCGATACCGAGCTTTTCGCTCCGAACCTTCCGACGCTATGTGTAGGGCTGCGTGGCCTGATCTATACGGAGATCGAGGCGGTCGGAGCGATGATTGATCTCCACTCCGGCGTGTACGGGGGGGCGGCTCCGAATCCATTCTTTGCGCTCATCGAAATCATCAGCAAGCTGAAGGACTCGAAGGGGCACGTGCTGATTCCGGGCTTCTACAAGAACGTGAAGGCGCCGAGCAAAGATGAGCTGAAAGCGTGGAAGCGGCTTCCGTTCAATGAAGAGCATTATCGTAAAACGGAAGTTGGATCGAAGGTGCTTACGGGAGAGCCGGGTTACTCCGTTCTTTATCGCACGTGGGCGCGGCCGACGCTTGAGGTACATGGCATGCCCGGAGGGTTCGTCGCGCCCGGGGCGAAGACGGTGATTCCAGCGAAGGCTGCGGCGAAGGTTTCGATGCGGCTGGTTCCGAATCAAGATCCCAACGATATTTTGAAGCGCTATACCAACTTCGTAAAAAAGCTGACGCCGAAAGGGATCGAGACGAAAGTTAAAGTACACAGCAAGGGCCCGGCGTCGGTGGTCGATACGAACAATCCTTACATCAAAGCCGCGACTGAGGCGCTGCACGATACGTTTAAGAAAGAAACGGTCTTCATCCGCAGCGGCGGATCGATTCCGATTGTCAATGACTTTCAGGAAGCGCTGAAGATTCCCAGCGTGATGATGGGCTTCGGGCTGCCCGACGATAATCTGCATGCGCCGAACGAGAAATTTCACATTCCGAACTTCCATCACGGCATCGAGACCATTTGCTTGTTCTTTGAGAAGCTGGGAGCGAAATAGCGATCGGCATTTCTTTGGGTGGGGCGGGCGACTGGCCCGTCCCTCTCATCGTTTCGTAGTTAGCTATTTACAACCTAGTACCCTCCCCCCCCACCCCTCGATCTCTTGGAATCAACATCCTAGCGGGAAATTCCCGCCAGATCCGAAGGCCTAAAGAACTTAGATATCAAAATCTAGAGAACAATGGGGTTGCGCGACAGAGTTTTGCCGGTCCGCTACAGGCTCTGCTCGCGCCTAGAGAATGATCGGCTGCCGGGGCTGTGGAAGGCAAGGTTAGATGTCACAAGTCGCCTGAGAACTTTTACCGTACAGGCGGGCGACCACGTGCGAAGTCTGGGTCCGTGGTGCCCACCCTTCGGCTTCGCTCAGGGCAGGCTTCGTCGAAAACCGCGACGAGTGGGGCAGCCCCCAAGTTAGCAAGTAGAGATAGTCGTGCCGGAGTAGCCCTTGAGACTGGTGGGCAGTTCTTCACTGTATTGGAGGCCGACGAGTGGGATCGAGAGCTCAAAAACAAAATCCTGTAGTGTCCGTATTCGGGAATCCCACCCTTGCGACAAAACGCAAGGGTGGGCCACCCGCCTAAGGCTCGATGAATACTTCGGCTGGTGTGATGTTGGCGCTAGTGATTGAGCCGAGTGTCGCGGGAAGCGGATTCGTATAAGCGACTGTCGTTCCTTCGCGCGTGTTCACCCGGTTGATCATCCCCGCCGACTGGGGAGAGTTCCCCAAACTGGCAATAGCGCATGTGGCGTCAGACGCACCATAGGAAAAATAGTAAATCCCGGGCTGAAGGGTTACTGCTGATATCGATGATCCTACCGCGGCGCCGGCAGTGCCGCAGGAAAGAGCTGTGCTCTCTGCGACCCTAGTTCCAGCTGAGTTGTAAATCGCTAAGTTGAACGATCCGGTGCTCGAAGTTATTACCCAAGCTGAAAATTTAGTGAACGTAATCTTGGTGGGCAAAACGAATTGTATCGCCTTGATTGTCGTTCCAACCACGGCGCCTCCAAGCCCAATTTCTGGAAATTGAACGGTCGGGAGCCATATCCCACCCTGCCCCGAGGTTGCAAGAGCTAGTGAGGCTATGCCCGAATCGACCAGATTACTTGAAGCGTCGAACGTACCTATGTGGCCAGAGGTCGTCGCCGCTCCTGTTGACATTTGCACAAACGTTCCCGTGCTTCCTTGGACACCTGTAATCGGCGTGCCGGCTGCCATGGTTAAAAGATTTGGACTGCTGCCAAAACTACTCGAGGTCGTCAGAACAGGTCGATTATTAACGCCGCCAGTTGTCGTCCCATCGCCTAGACTATAGAAACCGAGTGTTGCCTCAGACGTGCTCCTGCTTAAGATCATGTCATCGAGCGCTGGTCCGGCGGTTGTCAGCGGTTGAAAGACGTTGGACACGGTGATATCGGACGTCGCGAAGGATTGGCAGGGCGAAGTCCCACCGGTAGCGCAGGTATTGTTAATGTTTACGACATTTACAGTGGCCCCCGTGCCCGACCCGCCCCCCGAAACGTCATTGATGAAGATTCCCCGCGCAGAGGTCACAGAGCCGATGTTTACGCCATTCGAGAAATTCTCTAGATGAGCATCCGAAAGCGAAAAATTCTGCGTGTTAATGTCAATACCCGTGCCACCTACACTCGAGCTTCCTGCTGGGCCCGTACAGGTTAAGCCCCGTATGCCCCTCATTGGTGGCTGGCCACCGACTCCATTTCCTCCGACTTCAACGCAAATGTTATTTGACGATATGCTCGGCAAGGACATCTGGATATCATCGAATGGACCGCCGTTCTGTGCCATGATTGTGTATATTCCAATGCCGAAAATATTGAAGTCGGCAATCCTAACCCGCTTAAGCTGGGAACGCTCTTGGCCGTACTGGTCCCAAAACGGAATACAACCCGCGGGAAACGTACCGCCCTGCTGATTGACGGAACAGTCGAGGCCCATGTCTTGAATTACTGAGCCTATCGTCTGATTTTGCAGTCCGCCGTTGCAACTTGTGCACGCGGTTGTCGTCGCCCAAGTTATTAGAGGCATGAGGAAGGTGTAGTTCGAGGCCGTTCCGGTCACCGTGGCTTGGACTGCCGTACCAAGTCTAAGGGTCGTATTAGTTGCCCAGTCCGTAACAACGCCCACAACCAGCGGGTTCGAGTAGGTTGCTGCGCATGCTGCACCGCACACTAGGAGAACCGCTCCCGCGGGAGGAGTGGAAGGTGATAGCCATCCTGTCCCACTTCCCGTTACGGCTGTGGTGCCCGTGGTCGAGACCATACCACTGGTCGAAGGCTGCCCAAACGTGCTACTAGGGGCCAATACCGTAACGTGACCGCCTTGCCCGATCAATGACCAGTCGCCAGGCACGATCCAAGGAACATTCGTTGAAATGACTGCACCAGGAAGCAGTACTACGCCGCCCGCCGATCCTGGTGTTTTGGTTGCGCCGCTACTGCCCCCATTTACGAGGACTAAGGGATTAGCTGATCCGCTGACCGTGAACGGATTCACGGAACAGGTAGAAATACCTGAGTTGCCGGCAACGAAAAATTACGAGCGTCGATTACGACGCCATTGGGTGTTCCAGTCATTGTCGGCACCGAGGCGATTGCTTGTTGAATACCCACGCAAACGTCGGTGGTGCTGAATTGCGATGCGTCTACGTAGAGTGCCGATGGGTTAATCGCACCGGATTGATTACTGTAAACTGCAGCCGCGCCTTGGCGGTTACCGACTGTCTGCGAGTGAGCGCCGCTGGACAAAAGCAACGCGGAGAGGAGTACAACCTGCTTTGCTATACGCGTCTGCATTCCTCGTTCTCCTAAAGTGCGTAATGCAGGGCCCAGTTATGCCTTGCACACTACGCCATTTAGGTCTAACCTAAGAGTGTTTAGTTGTGTGCAGTCTTTTTCCCCCGAAGCAAACCTTCCCAGGAGGGGACCTATGAACTGCTTCTTGTTGGCACAAGGGCTCCGCAACTTCGCTGTCGTACTGCTCTCTTTCCTTCTCGCTAGCGTCGCACTGGCCACCGGGCAGCAGGAACGAGCTTTGTACTCGTTCGGTGCAAACGCCGCCGGACCGGGAGACAGCGATAACCCGATGTCCAGTCTCACACCCGACAGCAAGGGCAACCTCTATGGCACGGCGTACCAAGGTGGGAATGGCGCCGGAACCGTGTTTGAGCTGTCTCCTCCCCAACAATTGGGCGGCAAATGGACGGAGACGATCCTCCATAGTTTTACAGCGGGACATAGCGACGGGAGTTACCCGGTGGCTGGTGTAGTTTTCGATCAATCCGGGAATCTATATGGTACGACGCAAGCAGGCGGCGCCGGGGCAGTCGGCGTGCTCTACGAGCTTCAGCCCCCACAGTCTTCGGGCGCGGGATGGACCGAATCGGTTCTTTATAACTTTGGCGGCAAGCCGGGCGCGCTGGGAAGTGATCCCGGTGGTCTTACGTTTTACAAGGGCGCACTCTATTGCGCAACCCGTGGCGGCGGAGCTGGCTATGGCAACATTATCGAGCTTAGACCAAACTCGAAAGGCGGTTGGGGAGCCAAGCCAATCTACAACTTCACAGGCGGGGCGGATGGCGCATATCCGCTTTACGGCGGCGGTTCGTTAATCCACGATCCGCAGGGGAATTTCTACGGCACGACGATGTCGGGAGCCTCGAACATGGGGGTTGTCTTTGAGCTGTCTCCCCAGGTTGTCGGCGGTGGAAACTGGACAGAAACCATCCTGTACACGTTTACAAGCAACGATGGCTCAGGATCTTACGCGCCGCTCGTCTTCGATAAGTCCGGCAATCTCTATGGCACGTCGGGTTTTGCTACGGGTGCGGCCGGCACGATTTTTAAACTTTCACCTCCGTCTGCTGCCGGCGGCACTTGGGCCCACACAGCGATATATTTGTTCAACGACATGGACGGCGCTCTTCCTGTCGGCGGTCTGCTATTCGACAAGAACGGCAACCTTGATGGAACGACGTATACGGGAGGAGCGGCACCAGGATGCGGCAATGGCTGTGGTGTCGTTTTCCAGCTTTCCGAGAGTGAGAATACTTGGGCGGAAACTGTCCTGCATAATTTTGCTGGAAGCGATGGCGCCGGCCCCGCTAGTAGTTTGACGATCGATCCGAAAGGTAACCTGTACGGCGTTACATTTTATGGCGGCACATACGGTGGGGGAACATTTTTCAAAGTGATTCCTTAAATCTTGGAACCTAAGCTCCACCAACTATCACTTCCATCTGTCCCGGATTTGCGGTGCCGGAAATCCGGGACAGATGTGCGGTTCCGCCACCCTTCGGGCGAACTTCCTCTCCCTTCACTTTTTCCTCAGCTCCCTCCCGCAGGTATTTTTGGGGTACATTCTATCTACGCCATGCAGCGAACAAAGAAAAGGGGGCTGGCCCACACATCACTTTGGAATCTGCCTGCACCACCACGAAATGGGCTGCCCACACGTCGCGATTACACAGCTCGACATTCTTCCCGTGCTAGAATTCTGGTGTGAAATCGCCACGTAAGTTCACGGTGCTCATTGAGCGGGACGAGCGAGGCTACTACGTCGGCACGGTTCCCGTATTGCGGGGATGCCATACTCAGGCCAAGAATCTCGACACGCTTATGAGGCGCGTGCATGAGGTCGTGGAGTTATGCCTGGAAGATAATCGCGAGAAAGAAACTCCGCTGGAGCTCGTGGGCATTCAGCAAATTTCTGTATGACCCGCCTTCCCGTCTGAAGGGCAAGGACCTAATCCCCATTCTTAAGAGTTTCGGCTTCGACGTAGTTCGCAGTCGTGGCAGTCATTTTTTCCTGCGTCATTTGGACGGGCGAACAACGACCGTTCCCGTACATTCGGGCGAATCACTCGGACCTGGGCTGCTGCGTTCGATCCTGCGTGATGTCGAGCTTTCTGTGGATGACATTCTAAAACGCCGATAAATAAACGTTGCCCTTGCTTCGCGCGGTTGGGATCCGACAAGCTGGCGCTTGGCCCACCCTTGCGCACGTTGCAAGGCTGGGATTCCGGCGGATTTCACTCGGCGTCACGCCGAATTCACGGTGGAATCGGGCTGTGAAGTGGCTCGCCGTCTTGAAGCCTACGGCGAGCGCGATGTCGAGTGCCGAGCTATCGGTGCGCTCCAGCATTTCGTGGGCGCGCGCCAGGCGACGGCTCATCACATAGTGGTATGGCGTCATCCCAATCGTCGCTGCGAATGCGCGCGCGAAATGCGCAGGACTCACCCCAGCGACGTTCGCCATCATCGTCACATCCAAGTCTTCTGCAAGACTGCTCTCCACGTAATCGCGCAGGCGGCGAACTGTGTGAGTTGCAAGGCGTTCACGGGCGTGGCGTGCGGGGATGTGCGCGCCGGTCCGCCACGCGAGCGTGCACAGGATCTCGCGCATCACCTGGTCCGCGAACGTCCGACTCGCCGGTGCGTCACCTGTCAGATCGTGCCAGAGACATATGATCTGGCGCATGAGCCGCGGGTCGCGGAAGGTTTCTTCCTGCCGGACTTCGATGCGGGCGCGGGAATCTTGCGTGAAGTCTTCGACGCACGCCTTTGGGATCATGATTGTGAGTACGTGGGACGGGGCGTCGGCCATGTAATCGCAGCCCGTATCCGGCGGCGACACGAGTATCACTCCAGGCGACATAACCAGCCAGCGCAGGGGGCGATTGAACCCGGCCTGGAGCAGCGGCGGTGTACGCAGCACCAGGTGCACCGCATATTCAGGCACGGGCGGTTCAACGACGGCGGGAGGGCACAATACATTGATCAGATGCATGGGCCCGGCCTCGAAGCTCTGGACGACCTCCGGCAAGACGCTGCTATGGTCCCTCCGACGCGAGGCCAGCGCCCCGTCACGATGCCAGCTGTGAGAACTGAAGATCTGCGACATATTACTTTTTCTGGTTGAACGCTCTGCACGGCGCGCCCGACCGCAGAGCGCTCAGTTCTCCGAGCGTTGTAAGTTAGACTAGATTCCACGGAATACGTCATCGCGACAAAGCGCAGTTATAGAACAGACGGACCTCACCGCTCAGTCATACATTGCATTGATGCGGCGCCGAAACTTCCTCCAAGCGATGCTGGCCGGATGCGGGATCGCAACTTGCCATGCTCTTGCCAGAAGGCATCAAGACACGTCAGCGACGGAGAAACATACGCCGACCGGCGCTTCTATCCCTGGCGAAGGGCGCGAGCCCATCATCGACGTCCACATGCACGCCTACCCGGCGGACATGGCCCTGGCCGCGATGATCAACCCTGCCACCGGCAAGCCCACTGAGGTGAAGAACGGGGAGGCACACCTGCAAGCATGTCTCGCTGAGATGAAGCGCCTGAACATCGTAAAGGGAGTTGTGAGCGGCGGGGATGGGGATCGCCTCGCGGCCGCCGAGCACTGGCGCGAAACAGCACCCGATCGCATCATCGCAGGTGCCGGCGTTCGAGGTTCGGCAGATACACCGCTGCCCCAAATCGATGTGCTGCGCAAGGCCTTTGAAGAAGGCCGATTGCGCGTGCTGGGCGAGGTGACGGCACAGTACGCCGGTCTTACTCTCAGCGACCCGAAATACGATCCCTACCTTGCCCTCGCCGAGGAGTTCGACATCCCGGTGGCCGTTCATACGGGAATGGGTCCTCCAGGCATTTCATACGATCCCTGCTGTCATGGCTTCCGCGCGAGTCTCGGGAATCCCGCGCTGCTCGAGGAGGCCCTCAACCGACACCCGAAGCTCCGTATCAACGTTATGCATGGGGGGTGGCCGTACCTTGAGGAGACGATGGCGTTGCTGTCCATATACCCGCAGGTCTATACCGATCTTGCAGCTCTAGACTGGATCTCACCGCGACCTGCGTTGCACGCGTATCTTGGGGCCTTAATGCAAGCTGGTTTTGGCAAACGCGTGATGTTCGGGTCCGACCAGATGTACTGGCCAGAAGCAATCGGAATGGCTGTCGAGGGAATCGACTCGGCCTCCTTCTTGACGCGATCGGAAAAGCGAGACATCTTCTACGGCAACGCGGCGCGCTTCTTACGACTCTCAGTTTAATGCGACAACATCATTATTACTGAAACCATTCTTGGGATATCTATGGAGGAACTTGGGATGAGTAATTGGCAGAGTAGCTCACAAGACGAGGCGGCAATTCGCGACATGGTTGAGTCCTGGGCGGCCGCAGTGCGTCGCGGAGACCTTGAAGAGATCCTGAAAAATCATTCTTCGGACATCGTCATGTTCGATGTTCCCCCACCGTTGCAATCCAAGGGCATCGAAGCCTATAAAAAGACCTGGGACTTGTTTTTTTCCTGCTCCAGTGATCCGATCGTTTTCGACATCGCTACGATGACTGTCACTGCGGGGAGCGACGTCGCCTTCGTGGTCGCGACGATGCATTGTACCGAACCTGGACCCAACGGTGAGCGTCAAGCACTGGAGTTTCGCCTCACGGTCGGTCTGTGCAAAATTGGTGGTCAATGGACGATCACGCACGAACATCATTCGGTCCCGGCTGAGGACTGACTCGATCGGGCGGCTTACTTCTGATTATTCACTGCATTCGAAGTCCGACGCAGAGGGATGGAGAGCTCAACAACAAAACCCTGTGGTGTCCGCATTCGGGAATCCACCCTTGCACAAAACGCAAGGGTGGTCGATCCGGCAGGGCAGGCTTCGTCGAAAACAACGCTGCGCCGGTCACTTTGAGATCTTGAATATGACCCCGCTACCCGGAATGCCAAGCCCAAAAGTTACGCCATAGAACGCTCGTCCCGCCGGACCCATAATCAGGCTTCTGGGACCGGAGCCATTATTGCCGCCCGAAAAGCTAAAAAACGTTTGCTCAGTCCCGGCCGGAGTAATCTGGAATATCGCTCCGTCACCGTTTGCTCCTCCGGCTTCCGCGACCCCATAAAGGTTTCCGGCGCGATCGCGGACCATATTTAGAAACGGCGCACAGCCGTCTGGAGGAGTACCGGTGAATTGATAGAGAGTCTGTTTGCTCCACGCGCCTCCAGTTCCCGGCGACAACTTGAACACGGTGCCGCAACTTACGCTTCCGCCAAATTGGGTCATGCCGTAAAGATTGCCGGCGGGATCGATGATGAGCAATGAGTCGGGCGTGGACCCATCGTCGCCATTTTGAAAGAAGTAGATCATTTGTTCCCGCCACCCGCCGCCGGCCTGGGGTGACAACTCAAACACGCCTCCACATCCGCCGCCACCACAGTTCGACGACCCGCCAGTGTAAGCAGCGCCGTACAGGTTACCTGCGGTATCAAACACCACGCCGCCGAAGGGATTCGCTCCATCGGATGCGCCGCCGGCAAAGGCATATAAAACGGATTCGGTCCAGCCACCGCCCGCCTGCGGGCTCAACTCAAATACCGTGCCGCCGCGGGCGGTGCCGCCAAACTCGGTGACACCGTAGAGGTTGCCGGTAGCGTCAAAAATAAGCTTTGTATCGCGCGGATTTGATCCATCGGCACCTCCGGCGAAAGTGTAAAGCGTGGTTTCCTTCCATACTCCGCTGGCCGACCGGCTTAATTCGAATACCGTGCCGCAGTTGCAGGATCCACTCCCGCCGAGTTGCGTTGTGCCGTAAAGATTTCCCTGCGCGTCCAGGGTCAATACAGCTTCTGGAGCGTTACCGTCGCTGCCTCCCGTAAAAGAATAAATCGTACTTTCGGTCCATACGCCGTAGGGAGTTGGACGCACCTGAAACACTGTGCCGGCGCGATAGAACCCATCCGAACCGGTCGTCCCATAAAGGTTTCCTGCGCTGTCGGCGACCAAACCGTTTGGATCCACACCTGCGTTAAACACGTGGATACGAGTTTCTTTCACCGCTGCCGCCAAAACGCCGGGTGAAATTGTCAAACCGAGCAAAACCAATGTGGCTGCGCCGCAGATATAGGAAGGAAATCTGGCTTTCATAAGAGTCTCCTGGGCTCAAAGCGTCGTGCGTGTTTTCGTTATCGGTTGCCCGATCAAGCTATAAAACATTAACAACAAGAATGGCTTGGACGGACCACCAGCGCCGCCGAATCAGTGGATGGGCTGCGACGCCGGCTTCTGGCCTGACGCACTGGCGCCAGCTGCCAGTTGTCCTAGACTACCTGCCACTGGAGGCTGGGTCTGCTGCGAAACGTCGCTACTTGCCTCGACGCCCCCATGCGTAAAGCCCGTCAGTATCGGGCGGTTCGCGACGCTCTCGTAGGCATAACCGGTCAAGGTCGCAGAAAGATGGAGGAAATTCGCATGCACATTTACGCGGGCCCACCCATAGTGAATCTCGCCGTTGATCAAGAACTTGAAGCCCAAATAGGGGCCGGTCGACCTGCGGCCTTTCCCCCATGCCCCAAAAGAATTGATCGTTCCGCCGCCGCCGAAGTAAGAGATGGAATTCGAAGAATCCATGGGTAAGGCCTGCGATTGAAACGACCTTCCAGGACCCTTACCGACCACTACTCCCCAGGGCACTGCCGCGGCGGCTTCTTGCACGGTATTCGGCTTCTTTTGCTGCCGCTTCCGCCGTTGCGCGTGAGACCCAAGCGGATAGACGCTGCTGGAAACGCCCCAGATTGCATTTCCCGCTTGCTGCGGGCTAGCCTTAAGGGACCCATGCTGGCCGAACGTACATGGCGAACAGCTCGGATGTCGATCAAAGGCGTTGAAGTTATTGCTGAGGACAAAATCGATCACGCCATCGTGATTCAGGTCCAGTGAGACAGGGGAACCGACCAGAATCGGGGTGTTGGTTGGCGTATAAATGATTTCGCCTTCGGCCGGAATGGCCTCCGCCAGAATCGCTCCACCGGCGGCGCAAGCCGCCGCTACATAAGAAATAAGTGCCTTGTTCAGGTTTGTGTTGAGAGTGATAGGTTTCCGCGAAAGATTCTTGCTGGGCGAAGCGGGACGAGTCATAGAACCATCCTTGGATGGGACCATTCGGTGGCCCTGGGGAGGCCGCGATCCCAAGTGAAACGGAACTATATCTCTGCGACCCGAATCAAGTCAATCCTCAATATTCTCGAGCAATGGTCCATTTTGATTTCCCAAACGGCGGACGCTTACTTCTGAGGCGCGGCGACAATGTCTTTTTGGTACGAAGCAGACAGGGTGCCTTTGCTCTTGGCGATCGGCAGAAGTGTCGGATAGAACTGCACGAATGTGGTGTCGACCGCTGCGTGAGCCTCGTGGCATGTGTAGCAACTGGCGGAGGTTGGAACGACCTTCGCGACCTTGTTGTCATCAAAGCCGACGAAAGCCCACTTCCCCGGAAAGCGCGCCTCGTCCTTCATGTGGATTTCGAGGCCCATGACTTCTGTGTCCTGATAATTGCCTTGCTTATTGATCGAACCTTTACTCTTGCCGCCGCGAACTTCCAGTACCAGGACGGTTTTATCGGGCCATGTCCCGGTCTCGACGAAAGCTTTGTAGGCCTCAGGATTCACGAACACGTTGTCGAACATGTGGTGGTCCATCGACATCGCAGGGTTGTAGCTCATGTCGAAGCCGGTGGTCAGGTAGACCCACTGGCGATAGTTCTCCGGGAACTTGATCGGCGCATCGCTCTTGGTTTTCGATTCCTGAGCCGGCGCCGAGTTGTACTGCTGAAAGGCGGCCGAGAATAACAGGACCATTGTGATGAACAGCAGGGTCGTCGTTTTAGTGAGCATGCGAGCAGTGTCTCTCCGTACTCTCTGGAGTGCCAGACCACCGACTGCAGAATGCGGGGGATTCACTGCATTTGACACCATTCGACATCGAGGCGGCGAAGCCAGATCGTCATTGCCTCGATTCGGCTTTTGGTTTAGCCTTATGTTGCTCTCGCGATTCTCCCCGCCTCGTCCTTCTCTCACCTGTTAAACTGCCCAAGTGTTGCAATGTGTGTGCAGCCCAACGCGCTCGGACGTAAGGCCATACAATATATGGTGTTATATTGCTTGACCCCGCCCCTGTTTCACCGTTACAGTTGCTTAAATTTGTGCCTGCCCAATCCAGCCGGGGGTGGGCGAATGGTCCAGCCGTGGTTGACGAAGTTTAATTTCGTGTGCGAGGGAAGCCTGTTGGTAAACAGCGCATTACCGTGGGGTAAAGCTGCATGCGGCGGTGGTTCCCACTTTTGGCAAAGTACACGAAAAATGGGGCACCCTGGTTCATTCTGGCATCGAGTGATTGGCCAGCGTTTTTCCGAAGGAGTTCACGTTGCTTAAACTGAAGCGGCTACAAATTCTGGGCTTCAAGTCGTTTTGCGACCGCACCGACCTCAAGTTCCACGGGGACGGAATCGCCGCCATCATCGGGC
>Ga0308309_10000768_pt1 | contig 19533 bp, 15 predicted proteins | sample HubBroMetageWFT5_FD_192491 | JGI IMG/M metagenome (GOLD analysis project Ga0308309, IMG submission 192491) | Warmed and freeze-thawed soil microbial communities from the Hubbard Brook experimental Forest, New Hampshire - Hubbard Brook CCASE Soil... | ecosystem: Environmental > Terrestrial >...
TGGCGGCGGGCTCGGTTTTCTGATGCTGCTGAATGCTTGGGGGGTGGTTTGGCGCGTGCAGAAGCGGCTGATTGAGTGGACTCGTGCGAACGCGGAGCAAGGCACGCCCATGCCGCCGAAAGCCGCCAAGTTCGCACGCTGGGGTTTTCTCGCCTCGCGCGTCGCCTTTTGGCTGTCATTTCCGATGCTTTTCTTGATGGGCGCCGCGGAGCACTATCCGTTCCTCAGCAGCATCGGTCGCTAGCCAGCGGTTCGGCAGGTCACCAAATGGAATTACGAGCGCCAGCGCAGCGTGATTGGTCCTTCCAAGGGATTCTTCACCGGGGTGCCGGTGCGGCGCGATTCAAGATAGGCAGCTTTCAGTTCAAAATACCAGCGCGCTTGGCGATCGGCGTCGTCCACCAGCATCATGCGGTCTTCGAATTTCAATCCCAGCGCTTGTTTTTCGATGACTTCGGTATCCTGGCGAATGAATCGCGGCCCGAAAACGTGAAGGATGACCGAGACCACCGGGAACCAGGTAAGAATGTTCCACGCAGCGCAAAAATCCAGGCGGCAAAGATCGCTGCGGACTGGCGTCACCGTCGTGCGGCTGGAGAGCCAGTAGCGGCCCGCGTGAATCTGTTCGAAGCGCTGATTGGGCAAGGCGAAATCGATCATCGTCGTCGCAGGTTCGCCGGTGATGAGCTTTAAGATTTTGTACGGCGCGCTGTTTGCGGAGGGCGCGTGAGGACTCATGCGAAACCCGTTTGGTATGGGCTCAAATTGTTTTTGTTTTTCGCGAATGCTGCGGCGGCTGCGCCACCACCAGGCTTGGTGCACAAAAGGGCCGTGCGCAGGGTCCATCAAGCCGATGATGGCTTGGTCCACGCCGCACGGAAGATCGGCCCAAAGATGCGCGGTTTTGTAGCTTGGGCTGAGCGTCGGCAACTCGGGCGCGGGCGGCGGCGCGACGTCGGGGGCGCGGCCTTCAGCATTGCTCATAAAACACCAGATGTAGCCGTCGCGCTGTTCACAAGGGAAGGACCCGGCATAAATCCGTTCGCATTTTAATTTTGAGTCGGCAGTGAGCGAAGGGATCGCCCGGCATTGGCCAGTGTGCGCTTCAAAACGCCAGCCGTGATAGGCGCATTCCACCGTTGCGCCGTCGAATTGGCCGAATGAAAGCGGAAACGCGCGGTGAGGACAAACATCACGGAGCGCAAAAGCCTTTCCGGCGGCGTCGCGCCCAATCACCAGCGGAACATCCAAGAGCATGGCGCGCACGAGTTTTCTTCCCCGTACTTGTTCGCTTCGCAGCGCCGGATACCAGAAGCCCCATAGCATCTCGCCGGAGTGTTTGCTGGTAGATGATGGATTGCCGTTACTCATCGAGACGTAATTTGGTTCGCGCTCCTTTGCGACAAGCTAGAGAGCAATTGTGCGCACACCTTCTGTAATCTTCTACTTCTGCTGCTTTGCGGATGCTTCTACCCCCGCCAGCATTTGATCCAGAACAGCGCGATCGTAGAGCCGGCCATCGGCGATCACCGCGCTTATTTTCTGCGTGTTATGGATATCTTCAAGCGGGTTCGCGGTCAAAAGGACCAAGTCAGCGGTCTTGCCGGCTTCCACGGAGCCAAAACTGCTTTCCAGCCCGAGGAATTTCGCCGGATTGCTCGTGGCGGTCTGCAGCGCCTCCATCGGCGTGAATCCGGCTTCGACGAAATTAGCGAGCTCGTCGTGCAGGCTGAATCCCGGAATAATGTATACGCCTGGCGCGGTATCTGTCCCGGCCATGAATGGCACGCCCGCACGGTGCATCGTCGCCACCATCTCGAGATTGCGCGCGAAATACTCTTGGCGCAGCGCGAGCGGTTCCCTCAATAGGTCCGGCATCATCTCGTTGGTGAACCGGCGCCAGGTTACGTCGCGCCAGTATGCCGGAACGTATTTGTCGAGCGGCTGGTGTTTCAGATCGCGCTGATCGAGAAACGTGCCGCCGCGCTGCCAGGCCAGTGTGGGAACTTGCCACGTCTGGCTTTTCGCCAGCAAGCGAATGAGCGTATCGCATTTCTGCTCGTCCTGGGACGTAAGCATCAGCTTCAAATCACCCTTGCCGCTGATGAATTTGTCTTCTTCACCGGAACAGGCTTCGAAGATGCCCATCAAGTGCTCAATGCTCTTTTGTCCTGCCGCAACGGTCTCCTCCAGCCGAACCTTGTCCGGCACGTGGCCAACGAAGGGCAGACCTTGCTTGTGCGCCTCCGCGGCAGCGGCATGGTAGGCAGCGTCAGAAACTTCCGATTGCACTTTAATAAAATCCACGCCCTGCGCTTTTAGGGAATCCACGGCGGCGACGGCACTTTCCGGAGTGGTGACGGCGACCGAACTCGGAAACCGCAGCTTGCCATCCGGTAAATATCCATCGAGCATAGGGCCGGAGATGACCATGCGAGGACCGACAATCTGGCCGTTCGCCCTCTGTTTGCGCCAAGCCATAAGCACAGGGACGTCTCCGCCCATGTCGCGCACGCCGGTGACGCCGTTGGCGACGAAGAGAGGCAGAATGATGTCGCGCCCGCCGGGGAACCAATCGCCGAACGCCGAGTGCACGTGCATGTCCCACAAGCCGGGGATCAGATATTGGCCGCGACCGTCGATCACGCGGAGGTTTTTAGCGTGCTGGAGGGGGGCGGCTGTCTCAGAGACTTCGGTGATGCGGTCGCCTGAAATAACGACTGTCTTATCTTGCTGAACCGAGGATGTGCCGGGGTTGATCACGGTCACATTCCGGATCACCGTCTGCTTCGGCGCTTCGCCGGTTTGAGCCATCGCGCAAAACGCGAATAGCAGACAGACCGAGGCGAGTGCCGCGCGCCGAATAAAAAAGAGGATGCCCACGCCCCAGAGATTACTACGGAACGCATTCCAGCGACGCGGGCAATCACTCAACAGCCACGGTTTGACTCAGCAGCGGATTACGACTATCCTAACTACAGGAATCAACACCATGTTTACCTTCTTCTATTAGCTTTTCCCTCGAAGCCGGTCCGCTGCGGACGTGCAATCCTTTACGCCGGCGCTTCACGAATTACTGATTTCCAGACCACGAAGTACAGCTTATGAGGCAATGCGATGGCGAATTTAACGCTTTTTGAAAAACTCGATCACATCGAGTCGCGCTACGAAGAACTGACGCAACAGCTTTCCTCGCCCGAAGTGCACAACGACTCGGGACGCTTCCAGAAGCTGGCCAAGACGCACGCGGAAATGGCCGAGATGGTGGCGAAATACCGCGAATGGAAGGAAATTCAGAAGGGTTTGCAGGGCGCGAAACAATTGCTGGTTGAAACCGACGACACGGAAATGAAACAGATGGCGCACGACGAGGAGCATGAACTCGAAGCGCGCAGTGCCATCGTCGAGCGCGAACTAAAGTTCCTATTGCTTCCGCGCGATCCCAACGACGACAAGAACGTCATCGTCGAAATTCGCGCGGGCACCGGCGGAGATGAAGCTTCGCTTTTTGCAGGAGAACTCTTCCGCATGTATTCGCGTTACGCTGAAACGCAGAATTGGAAAGTTGAAATTCTGGAAAGCTCGGCTTCCTCCATCGGCGGAACAAAAGAAATCGTCGCCGCGATTCAAGGCAACAAAGTCTATTCTAAGCTGAAGTATGAAAGCGGCGTGCATCGCGTGCAACGCGTTCCGGCTACCGAGCAGCAAGGACGCATTCATACTTCGGCCGCCACCGTGGCGGTGTTGCCGGAAGCCGACGACATTGACATCAAGATCGAGGCCAAAGACCTGCGCATCGACACGTTTTGCTCTTCGGGCCCGGGCGGGCAGTCGGTGAACACCACCTATTCTGCCGTGCGCATCACGCACATTCCCAGCGGTCTGGTCGTCTCGCAGCAAGACGAGAAATCGCAAATCAAGAATCGCGCGAAGGCTATGCGCGTCTTGCGCGCTCGTCTTTACGAAATGGAGCAGGCTAAGCAACACGAAGCGATTGCTGCTGAACGCCGCGGCCAGATCAAAACCGGCGATCGTTCCGAAAAAATCCGCACGTACAACTTTCCGCAGAACCGCGTCACCGACCACCGGATCGGCCTGACGCTGCACCAGCTCGATCAGGTTATGGAAGGCAAGCTCGGCCCCATCGTCGACGCACTCTCCACCCATTATGAGTCGGAACGGCTCAAGCAAGAACTCGTCGAAGCCTAAGCCGACGTAGCGTCTGGTCATGTCAATTTCGGACAGATCCTCGAATACATCTCCGTTGGACGTCCGCGCAGCGTTGAGGGAAGGAATGGCGCGATTGCGCGCGGCGCACGTGCCATCGCATACGCTTGCTACTGAGCTTCTGTTGATGCACGCGCTCGGACGCGATCGCACCTGGCTTTACACCCATCCCGAAGCGCGGCTGGATTTGCCTGGCGCCGAAAGATATTTCGCTCTGATTGAGCGGCGTGCGGCCGGCGAGCCTACGCAATATCTCACAGGCAAACAGGAATTTTGGGGACTGGAGTTTGAAGTGACGCCGGCGGTGCTGATTCCTCGTCCGGAAACCGAGCATGTGATGGAAGTTGCCTTGGCGCGGCTCGGTCCCCGCGGCTTCATCATCCATCTCAACGCGGGCCTCCCGCGCGAGAAATTGCGCGTCGCCGATGTTGGGACTGGTTCGGGCTGCCTCGCAGTCGCGCTGGCCGGGGAGCTGCCGCACGCTGAAGTTTTTGCCATGGACATTTCCGGGCTCGCGCTCGAAGTTGCCCGCCGCAATGCGACGCGTCATCACGTTGCCGATCGCATTCATTTCCTACAAACAGATTTGCTTGACGCGCTAAAGCAAGAAGCGCACTCGTTCGATCTAATTGTGAGCAATCCGCCTTACGTCGCGCGCAAAGACGCGCCCCAATTGCAGCGCGAAGTACGAGACCACGAGCCCGCGGCTGCTCTTTTCGGCGGCCCTAGCGGAGTTGAGTTCTATGCGCGATTGATCGAGGAAGCGGGCAAACTGCTTCGTCCCGGCGGCATTCTGGTCCTTGAACTCGGCTACAATTCGGCGGAACATGTGCGCGCGATTTTGAAGGAGCAAAAGTGCTGGACCAATGTCGCCTTCACGAATGATCTTGCCGGCATTCCGCGCGTCACCGCCGCCGATCTCATCTAACGAAATACCGCTTCGGTTTTGTCGTAGAATCTAGCTCTGGCCCATCGCAACGAGCATGCCGAAGCTGGCTCATTTTCGCGCGAAGCATGACGCAACGGCTCCCACCGCGGCAGATTCAGCCGCCAGCATTCTCCACATTGATATGGACGCGTTTTTTGTATCCGTTGAGCTGCTGGCGCGTCCTGAATTGCGCGGGTTGGCGGTGATCGTGGGAGGCCAGGGCGACCAGCGTGGTGTGGTGACGTCTGCCAGTTATGAAGCGCGGCGTTTCGGCGTTCATTCGGCTATGGCGCTGCGCACGGCGGCGAAACTTTGTCCGCATGCAGTATTTCTCGACGGGCACCATGAACTTTATGGACAGTGGAGCGATCGCGTGGCTGCGGTGCTCGCAAAGTACTCACCTACCGTGGAAATGGCTTCGATCGACGAAGCCTATCTCGATTTAGCAGGGACAGAGCGTTTGCACGGTCCGCCTTTCGGCGCGGCTCACAAACTTTTGGTCGAAATCACTTCGACAACCGGCTTGCCATGTTCAGGAGGTCTGGGCGCGACACGCTTGGTGGCCAAAGTCGCAAGCGAGCAGGCCAAGCCGCGCGGCCTGGTTTGGGTTCCTGCTGGGAGCGAGCCTGCCTTTCTTGCGCCGTTGTCCGTGCGAAGAATTCCAGGCATCGGCAAGGTTACCGAAGCAGCGCTAAAAAGCCTGGGGGTCGAAACGATTTCACAACTTCAAGGTGTGCCGCTCGAGCGCCTTGAAGAAGTGTTCGGAAAATGGGGGCAGGCACTGTATTGCAAATCGCGCGGCATGGATTCCTTCGAGTTCTTCGTTGACGCCGAGGCCAAATCGCTTTCGCATAACCAGACTTTTGGCGAAGACACAAACGACCGCGAGGTCTTGGAGTCCACGCTCAGCCATCTCTGCCAGAAGGCGGTGAAACGCCTGCGCGATGCTGGCCTACACGCTCGAGCGGTCAGTCTAACGCTGCGCTACGCCAACTTTACGACCATCACGCGCAGCCATACGCTTGCCGAGCCGTCAGATCTGGACGGCGTCTTCTTGCGCTCGATTCGCGCTCTTTTCTCACGCGCATGGAACGGCACTGCGAAATTGCGTCTCGTAGGTGTCGAGCTGTCCTCTTTCTCCGGAGGCTCCGGCCAAATGGAACTTCTCGATCCCGGACGCCGGGAAAAACTGGAACGCCTGGCGCGGACAACCGACAGCCTTCGTGATCGCTTTGGATTTTCGAAGGTACAATTCGGCGGTTCACTCAAACTTCCCGATGGCCACGATCGCCGCTGATTTCTTCCGCCGCCGGCAACCTCTGTCTCCACCCAAACAAATTTGCCGCCATTTGTTTCCTGTCCTATAGTTTTGTTCTCATGGGCCCAACTCCCCATCCGGATAAACGCTCCAAGGGCGCTATTCGTAACGTGCGCGATTTCTGGGCGCGCGTGACGGAAGGCCTGAAAATGGGCCAGCTCTGGGGCGAATTTAAATCCGAAGCGAGGTCCAGCTACGGTCTTTACTCCAAGGACGTAGACTGGGACGCCATCGGTCGCGAAAAATCAAAAATCAAAAAAATCTTATTCGCTGGCTGGGCGCTGTTTCAGGCCATGTTGATGAAGCTCTCGCCAGCGCGGCGGGTCTTGCTGATCATCGCGCTCCTGATGATCGTGGTCCACCCTGAGTTTCACTCGGCCTCAGGCGACGCGGAAATGAACTTCGAATTGTTCGGCGCAGCGATCCTGTTCGTATTATTGGCATTGGAGTTAGCCGATCGCGTGACTATGAAGCGCGATCTGGAAATCGCGCGCGAGATTCAGCAGTGGCTGGTCCCCGCCAAGCCACCGATCGTCGCCGGCATGGACATCGCGTTCGCGACTCGCCCTCAAAACACCGTAGCGGGTGATTATTACGATGCGTTTTTGCGCCCGTTGCCCGCAGACGGATCAAGCGGCCCTTCGTTACTGGTGGCAGTTGCCGACGTTGCCGGGAAAAGCGTGCCGGCAGCGTTGCTGATGGCGACGTTCCAGGCCAGCTTGAGAGCGCTTGCGGCCACAACCGCTTCGCTGGAGGAAATCGTAGCGGGGCTCGAACGCTACGCACGCGCGCACAGCCTGGAAGGTCTTCGCTTCACTACGGCATTTCTGGCTGAAATAAATCTGGAAACTCGCGAGATGATTTACGTCAACTGCGGACACAATGACCCGATCTTGCGGCGCGGCTCGGGGGGCATCGAACGGCTCTCGATCGGAGGGCCTCCGCTTGGGTTGCCGGCCTTCACCGATAACGAACTCCCTTATTCGTCCGGACGGACGCAGTTACAGGCGGGCGACCTGCTTTTCGTTTTCACCGACGGCGTGGTGGAAGCCGTGAATGAAGCTGGCGAAGAATACCGTGAGGCGCGGCTTCTTGCTTGCGTCGCGCTCGTTCCCGCAAGTGCCGCAGAAGTTCTCTCCCGCGTAATGATGGACGTCAATCATTTTGTCGGCTACGCGCGACAGCATGACGACATTACGGCTCTCGTTCTTCGCGTGACCGCCTAGCCGCCCCCGGCGGCTGCGGCCCAGTTTCCTCTTCGGAATGCTCTAACTACCAACGTGACGACATTTCGCTCATAATCGCTGGATGAGTCCCCGGGAATTCGCCGATCAAATCTGCGGGAAATTGCGCGAGTCAGGCTATCAGGCCTTCCTTGTGGGCGGATGCGTGCGCGACATTCTGCTTGGGCGTGCGTCGGCCGATTACGATGTCTGCACGGACGCCGCTCCTGAACAAGTGATGAGAATCTTTCCGCGCAGCATAACGGTGGGCGTAAAATTTGGCGTGGTGATCGTTGTGGAAGATCCCCAGGGTGGCAACACTGTCGCTGATTTCGCAAGCGGCTCACCCGCGCCAGTTCAAGTTGAAGTGGCCACCTTCCGGTCCGACATCGGTTACTCGGATGGCCGCCATCCAGATCATGTCGTGCTCGCGAAATCGCCGCAAGAAGATGTAAAGCGCCGCGACTTCACCATCAACGCGCTGCTGATGGATCCGGAGACGAATGAAGTTCTCGATTTTGTGGGCGGACGCGAAGACCTTCGCGCCGGTGTCATTCGAGCGATTGGAGAGCCAGAAGAGCGATTCCGCGAAGACAAACTGCGCATGGTTCGCGCCGTTCGGTTTGCCGCGCGGCTACATTACGCGATCGAAGCCAAGACGTTTCGTGCGATTCAGAAACTGGCTCCTGACATCAACCAGGTTTCTCCCGAGCGGCTTCGCGACGAGCTGACCAAGCTTCTTACCGAAGGTGCCGCTCGCCGCGCGTTTGAGCTGCTGGATGAGACCCGGCTCCTTCCCGAAATTCTCCCCGAAATTGCGCGGATGAAAGGCGTGGAGCAGCCGCCGCAATTCCATCCCGAAGGCGACGTCTGGATACACACGCTGTTGATGCTGGAAAGACTGCCAGCGGGATGCCCTCCGACCTTGGCCTGGGGTGTGCTTTTGCATGACGTGGGAAAACCGCCGACTTTCAAGCCCGCCTCGGAGACCGGCGATCGGATTCGCTTCGACGGCCACGTGGAGATTGGCGTGCGCATGGCTGAAGGAATTTGCCGCCGCCTACGTTTCTCAAACGAAGGTACCGCGCAAATCGCGGCGCTGGTAGCAAACCACATGAAATTCAAGGATGTGCCGCGGATGAAGCCGGCCACTCTGAAGCGGTTCGCGCGGCTAGACCATTTCGATGAGCACCTTGAATTGCACCGGCTCGATTGCTTGTCGAGCCACCGAATGCTCGACAACTACGATTTCATCCGCCGATTTATCGCAGAAACCCCGGCCGAGATAATCCGCCCGCCTCGGCTCGTATCCGGCGAAGACCTCATCGCCATGGGACTAAAGCCCGGCCCCCACTTTAAAGAGCTGTTGCAGTCGATCGAGGATGCACAGTTAAACGAAGCAATCCACACCCGGGAAGAAGCAGTCGACCTACTGAGGTCACTTCTGTCCCGCACCAGTATAAAGTAATTATTTTCTGTCACTTGGAGTGCACGATCTCGGTCTCTTGGCCCGAGGCATTTGAAAACGAGACCTTAGTGTGATAGTATCAACAGACCTCATATAGCTACACTAACTGTTCTGCAATCTTTTCAGCTTCTATTGCATCTAACGATATTGGAAGCCGATGATTAGCTTTGTGAACCTTATTGTCCAAGGGGGACACGGTGAGTAAAACCAACAGAGTTATCCCAGAAGAACTCGCCATATTGCCCGTACGCGACACTGTGCTGTTTCCAGGCGCGGTCATGCCGCTGCCGGTCGGCCGCGAGAGTTCTCTAGCCCTGCTGAATTCCCTGGAAGGGCCCGAGAAACTGCTCGGAGTCGTGGCGCAGCTCGATCCACGGATCGAAATTCCCACCGGTTCGGACCTGCACAGCGTCGGCACGCTGGCGAGAGTTCATAAAATGGTGCGCATGCCCAACGGAAACATCGTTGCGTTTCTGGAAGGTTTGCACCGCATCCGCGTCACGGAAGTCGTGGCGCTCAAGCCGTATCTGAAGGCGCGAGTGGAAGAGCAACCCGAGCTGGAAAATCAGCGGGACGCCGAATTGACGGCGCTCGAGCGCAACGTGCAGGAATTGTTCCGGGATGTGGTAACGCGTTCACCACAGCTATCCGACGATCTCCAAACCGAGGTGATGAATCAGAGCTCGCCCGGCCGTTTGGCGGACTTCGTATCGTTTACTCTGCCATCGCTGAGCACCATGGTCCGGCAAGAGCTGCTTGAAACCTTCAGCGTGCGGAAGCGCCTGGAGACGCTTGTGAACGAACTGACCAAAGAGCGCGAAGTCCTCGACCTGCGCAACAAGATTCACGAACAGGTTCAAGAACAAGTGAACCAGACGCAGCGGGAATTTCTGCTGCGCGAACAAATGAAGGCGATTCAGAAGGAACTCGGTGAATCCGACGACGGTCAAGCGGAGATAGAAGAGCTTCGCAAGAAGGTCGAAGAGTCGGGGATGACCGTGGAAGCCAAGAAGGAATGCGACCGGGAATTGAAGCGTCTCGCCAAGATGACTCCAGCTTCGGCCGAATACATGGTTGCGCGCACCTATCTCGAATGGATGACCGCGTTGCCATGGAACAAAACTTCCGGCACCGAGGACATCGACATCGCCAAGGCGCAGGAAATTCTGGACGAAGATCACTACGATCTCACGAAGGTGAAAGAACGCATTCTCGACTATCTTGCGGTGAAGAAACTACAACCGGGAATGAAAGGTCCAATTCTTTGCTTCCTGGGGCCTCCAGGCGTGGGAAAAACTTCGCTTGGAAAATCGATTGCGCGCGCCATGGGCCGCAAATTCGTCCGCATCTCGCTCGGCGGAATGCATGACGAAGCGGAAATTCGAGGCCACCGGCGCACCTACATCGGCGCTTTGCCTGGACAGATCATCCAGGGCATTCGTCGAGCCGAAACCATGGATCCGGTATTCATGCTGGATGAAGTGGACAAGCTCGGACGCGATTTCCGCGGCGACCCGTCTGCCGCACTGATGGAAGTGCTCGACCCGGAGCAGAACTCTTCGTTCCGCGATCACTATCTCGATGTGCCATTCGACCTATCGAAGGTTCTCTTTGTCGCCACGGCGAACTGGATGGATCCGATTCCGGAGCCGTTGCGAGACCGTATGGAGATCATCGAATTGGCCGGCTACACCGAGGCAGAAAAGATCGGTATCGCGAAGCGCTTCTTGATTCCGCGCCAGACCAAAGAGCACGGTATCGTGCTGGGTGAGCAAATTGAGTTCACGGACGAAGCGATCCATGACTTGATTGCTCACTACACGCGCGAAGCAGGCGTGCGAAATCTCGAACGCGAAATAGCGACGCTCGTGCGCAAGCAAGCTCGTCGCATTGCCGAAGGCAAAACCGAAAAGCATATGGTTACTCCGGAAGTGGTTCGCGAAGCGCTCGGAATACAAAAAGTTAGAATTGAAAAGGAAGTGGAAGAGCGCGTCACGAAACCGGGAGTGTCGGTGGGCCTGGTTTGGACTCCGGTGGGCGGAGACATCGTTTTCATCGAAGCTAGCAAGGCCCGCGGCGGCAAACAATTCACTATGACCGGGCATTTGGGCGAGGTGATGCAGGAGTCGATGCGTGCGGCGCTTAGCTGGGTTCGGTCGAACTCCGAGCGTTACGGCATCGATCCGGACTTCTTCCGTAAGCTCGACTTGCACGTGCACGTTCCTTCCGGAGCAATTCCGAAAGACGGCCCGTCCGCGGGGGTGGCCATGGTTACGGCGCTGGTCAGCTTGCTGACCGGACGGCCCATCCGGCCCCGGGTAGCGATGACAGGAGAAATTTCACTCTCCGGCATCGTGCTGCCGGTCGGTGGGATTAAGGAGAAGGTGCTTGGCGCCAAGCGCGCAGGCATCCTCGAAGTAATTCTTCCGTCGGAGAACGAGCCGAACGTGCAGGAGGATTTGCCAGCCGAGATGCTTGGCGACATGAAGATCCACTTCGTGCGCACGGCCGAGCAGGCGCTGGAAATTGCGCTCGGCAAGTTCGAAAAGAAGCCGGTGCGGCCGCTCACAGGCGGTGAGGAATTGCCTGCGATCGGTCCGGTCACTCCCCTCCATTAAAAACCTAAGTTGACAACGGAAAGAGACAGCCAACAAAGGCCCGGTGAGTTTCCCGGGCCTTTTCCTTTTAGCGCACAACTCGGCTTTCCTATTGCGGCGCGATGCACAATCGCGTACAGCTAGAAACTTCCGAATGCCCTACCGTCCTAGAGAACTCGTTGTGCGCGCGCGCGAAGCCGCAGCTCTTTTGCTGGCCACTCTCGATCATAACGAGATGGTTCCGCGCTTCCTTGATATGTATGCAGCAGAGAACCGCCGGCCGGGACGCGCGGACCAGCCCGCGCACTATCGCGAACAGTTCCAGACCATTCGGCGGGAGGCGATTCTGGCGATGGTATTGCGAGCAGCAGACGTGCTGCCCGCGCGATTGAAGGTGCGTGTGAACGTTCGCCAGCTGAAGCGCGTCCGCAAGAAATCCAGGAAAGCCAAAAAGGGCCGCAAAGCTTCGAAAACCAGGCCGGTCAGGAAATCCAGCTTGGATCTTGCCATTCCTTTACTCGATCTGTTTCGCGAAGAATTCTTTGTGGCCCTGGGCCAGGCTCTCGATTGGAGCGATGAAGACGCCCAGGAATTCTGGCATGACCTAGAACTTTACGAAACGCTCACACAGCGGGAGCCGCGGAGGCAAGCGGGGCGCACAACACGCGCAGTCGCCTCCGGCCCCTTCGTCGACCGTACGGCCTTCATTCTCGATCCTTCTCTGATTGACCAAGCCCGCCGAGCCGCCGGAAAATTCCAGCTCGAACTGAACACCGCCGCGGATCGCGTGCTGCACAAGGTTTTCGCCCGCCGCCGAGGGAATTAATTGCGAGCGGAAGCTACGGGCGCGCTTCGAGCACGATGTTGAACGGCGTCTCGGCCGCACGTCGCACTCGAGTGAATCCCGCATTTTTCAGAATTTTCGAAAGCCGCGCCTCGCCGGCTTGCGCCCCGAGTCCAAGTCCCACTTCTTGAGACAGCGACGCCGGAGTGCAAAGCATGGTGGAAGCGGAGTAGAAAACACGGCCGATGGGGTTCAAGTTGTCTTCCAGCTGATCATTGGCAAACGGCTCGACGATCATCCAGGCGCCGTCGGGATCCAGAGTCTTAAGCACATGGCGCGCCGCACCTTCCGGATCGCCCATGTCATGCAGACAATCAAAAAACGCAACGAGCTGATAGCCTTCGCCGGGATATTCTTTCGCTGAAGCAACTTCGAACCGAACGCGTTCGGACACGCCGGCTTTTGCGGCGGCCTCTTGCGCCATCTGAATTGACGCCGGGTGGTAATCGAATCCAACAAAGGTGGACTTCGGATAGGCCTGCGCCATCAATCTAGTGGAGGTGCCCAGCCCGCATCCGACGTCCGCGACCTTTGCGCCGGCCTTTAGTTTGCTTTCCACATCGCCCAGCGCGGGAATCCATTCGCCGATCAAATGAGCGCGATAGTTCGGCCGAAAGAACCGTTCGGTGCCCGCAAACAGGCAGTGATCGTGTTCGTGCCAACCGAGTCCTTTGCCCGTCCGAAAAGCTTCGGTAATTTTTGGTTCGTCCTTGATACAAGCGGAAACAATTTCGAAAAAGCCGGGAAGAAATACAGGGCTAGTCTCGTCAGCGAGAGCGAGCGCCTGCTCGGGCGGCAGGGTGTAACGTTTTGTTGTGGCGTCATAGGTAATGAAGCCGCCGGCGCTTTGCGCTGCGAGCCATTCCCGGACGTAACGTTCATGCGTTTTTGTCTTGGCCGCAATTTCTTCCGAGGTCATCGGCCCTGACCCGGCCATCGCTTTGTAGATTCCAAGTTTATCTCCGACTAAGATAAGAGCTGCATTCATCGCCGCTCCCATTTCGCCGACCGCTTTCATCATGAATTCGTGAAGCTTTCCTTCATTAACCGATTGCGCGGACGTGGACATGAGCAACCTCCAGTTCGAAGTGTTGGGCTGGGATATGCCCGTGGAACTGAGCGGATTTTATCGTTGCGGATTCGAACAAGTCAATTTGTGAAGCCGTGCAGCCAGTAGCGTATTTTTGTTATTCTCGCGCTGTGCTAGAGGTTTTCTACCTTGCTGTAATTCTGCAGATCACCTTAGGGGCGTATTCTCTCTGGAGCGGGCTGGCTTGGGTACGCAGGGTGAGGAAGCGGCTGGCCTCCCAAGCCGGGTTTTACACTCCTCTAGCGGCCCTGATTTGTCCTTGCAAGGGGAACGAGCGCGGCCTGGAGGAAAACCTTCTGGCGCTCACGCGTTTCGATTATCCGAACTACGAAATTTATTTAACGCTGGCGACAAGTCTGGATCCGGCACTGAAAGTCATCGAACGCATAAAGGCTGCAAGCCAGCGGCCGGTGCACATTGTAATTGCGGGACCTCCGGAAGATTGTGGCGAGAAAGTGTACAACCTGAGTCGAACGGTCGAGGACCTTCCCGAAAAATTCGAAGTGCTGGTCTTCACTGATTCCGACGTACGCCTCTCGCGCGGCTGGTTGACCAAACTGATAGCTCCGCTCCAGGATATCCGAATCGGCGCGACCACAGGTTACCGCTGGATTTTCCCAAGCGGATCGCCGGGCGCCGGCGCTCTGGCGTGTGCATGGAATGCGTCGGTCGCAACGCTGTTAGGTGAGACCAAAGAGAACTTTTGCTGGGGTGGAAGCACAGCAATTCGGCGCAAGACTTTTGACGACGTAAACGCGCTGGAAGCATGGAAAGGCGCGGTCAGCGACGACTTCGCTCTCACCTCCGCCCTGCAGGCGGCGAACCGGCCGATCGTGTTTTGTTCTGAATGTTTCGCAGCCACGCTAAACCCTTGGACTTGGCAAGACCTGCTTGAATTCACAAACAGGCAGATGTTAATCGCGCGCGTCTATTCGCACCGTCGGTGGCTGGTGGGTGGGCTGATGAATTTGGCGTATGCCCTCACGATGCTGTATGCCGCCTGTGTGATTCTTTATTCCATGACGGACGGCGATCCCTGGAGTCAATTGCTATTGGTGGCGCTCGCAGTGCCGCTGCTTGCCGCGATGAAAGGTGCGTTGAGAGTCGTGGCGATCAATGAAGCGATTCCAGAATGGAAGGGGAAGCTGCAAGAAACAAGTTGGTCCTGCCTGCTGCTGGCGCCGGTAGTCCCATTTCTTTTCGTGTGGAATTTTATTGCGTCACTGCTTTCCAGACGCATCCGCTGGCGCGGCATCCGCTACGAACTTGTCTCGCCCAACGTAACGCGCATCCTGAAACGATAAACCAGTCGCGATGGAAACCGAAAGGGCGAGCTCCACAGCCGCTAAACCTGCTCCAATCGATGCGGCGCAAACGCACGCTGAACTCGGCCGAGCAAGTAGGCGGTCGCTGCTCCGGCTGGAATGGCGAGCCACCATCCTGCTTCAAAGACCGTCATGGGGCCATAGGCAATCAGTCTCCCCACGCGCAACCCGCCTTGGCCTCCTGCGGCCATACGCTTTCCCCACACTCCCAAGATTGCGATAAGCAGAGGCGCCAGGATCGCTCCGACGGCCGCCCAATGGCTCGGAGTTATGCATTTGAGAGCTGCCATCAGACGCCGTAAGAGAAATGCTCCGATGAGCGCGGAAATCACTCCAAAAACTAGGCCGTAAAAATAAAAAAAGATCAGCCCAAAAACAGAGTGCGCTGAAAATGCATTATCCAGGGCAACTCCGAACAAGTCTTTGATCCATACGGCAAGGCTCATGAAGAAACAGCCACAAATCCATGCGGTGAGGTAGTACGCCAGGCTGCCACTGCGCGTCATATGCGGCGCTGGATGTTGGGAAAATCGAGCCAGACTTTCACGCCGCAGAAATGCGAACCTTCGGTGCAGATAGGAGTCGAAATGCCCGCGCGAAGATGGCAAGGAGGGCCGATGTACCGCTCAAGTTCAGGTAAAACTTTGCGCAGTTGTTGCACTTCTTCGATCGACGCTTGATAGATTTCTTCCTGCGCGTTGAAACAAGTACGCATGGTCCATTTGTGCAGCAAGTGCAATAGCGATCCAGTCTCCACTAGGCGGATCGCCTTGGCGTTCGGTAATAGGTACAGCGCAAACTCCCGCGGAACGCCGCGGTCGAGCAATTCGTTCTTTGCCGCCCAGGCTTCTTCCATGGCGTGCTGGTAGATCTCCATCGCGCGCGGGTAGTCACGAATCAACCGCGGCGCGATGTAATCGGGTGTGCGAGTGTCCGAAAGAGTCAGCAGTGGGCGCGAACCGGGAACCATGCGGTGCCGCTGGTCCTGGCTGTCGGCGGTATGGCTGATTTTTTTGGCGAAGGTGAAATTGGCATGCTGCAGAGCGCGCATCATAGGCGCGTGCACGCCAATATCGAGCGTTTCGCGGCGGTAGGCATTGCGCGCCGGATTTAACATGCGGTCCACCGCTTCAGCATCGGAACATTCCGCCGCCGTCAAACCCATGACAGCGCGATAAGCATCTCCCATCACGGGAATGGCATGCCGCGGATAATCCACAAGCCTTGAGGTCAATCCTGCCAGCCTGGCGTCAAACTCGCGGGCAAATGGCTCTCCGTCCCGGGTGGGTTCCTGCCACTCCGCCGGCTCACCCATCGGAGCGTTATGGAAGCGATCGAAGAACTGCGGATCTACCTCGCGAACGCGTCCAACCATTTCTCCGATTACCTGGCGCGCCTCCGAAGGCGTATCGCTCGCCAGGTGCATGCGCCAGAGCCGATGCAAAACGATACCCGACAGCGTATGCACCATGGTGGTGAAGGCGGCCACCGGCAGAACGTAACGGGCGACTTCGATCGCGCGCTTTTCGGCCTGACGCTCTACTTTCTGCGAGCGCTTCGGATGAGACATCGGGCTGAGGTGCCAGATGTCTGCAAGAATTCCGCGAGCGGTAGGCTGCAATACTTGAGTGAGCTCGCGGTAATAATCCCATGCGCGCGCGACAGCTCTTTCGTATATGGCACGTTCGGCCGCGCCAAAATTGGCGCTCTCAGGTGGCACGTAGGCCTGCGCGCGATCCAGCCGCACATATCTCTGGCTCTGCTGCTCCGAGTTGTAGAACGGATGCGCGTGAAGGAAGGACCAGACGAACTGACGGCTGACGTTTTCCAAGCCGAACTCAAAATGCGCGTGCTGAAATACAGTGTGGTGTCCGCCGTAGTAGGTGGCCGAGCCGATGGTCACGCGTTGCCGGTCCGTGATTTCTTCCGAGCCGATCAGGCGAGCCGAATAACAAGTCCTGGCAGCCGCAATCGCGGAATCAAAGGGATGAGCGAAATAATTCCGCAAAGTCACTCTGGGTGCGGCAGTTTCCACCTGCGATCCAATCGGCTGTTCAGAGGGAAATAATTGCGTGGCCATTTTCTGCGAGCATTGTACACCGCGCAGGCGTCAATTCAGTCTGGGGATAAAAAAAGCCCTCGGGCTTTCACCCGAGGGCTCGCGATTTCCTGCAGCGGATGGAGAAAAAGTATGGCTACTTCTTGGCGGTTGCTGCAGCCTTATCCGCATACTTCTTCTGGAACCGCTCTACGCGGCCGGCGGTATCGATCAACTTTTGCTTGCCGGTGAAGAAGGGATGGCAGTTCGAGCAAATTTCCACACGAATCATGCTGCCCTTGATCGTCGAGCGGGTGTCGAACGTGTTGCCGCAGGCGCAATGCACCTTCACGGCATGATAATCGGGATGAATTCCTTCCTTCATGGGACGCTCCTGTTTGCTGGCCGGTCTGCGCAACCTCTTACGCTGGAACACACGATCGCGTCGCTAGGTCAGCGGGAAACCTCAATTATATTGCATCCATGCTGAATTGCAACGAAGGGTTAGATGCTCAAAGAGCCGGCGCGGTCGCAGCGAAAACGCTTCGAACTGCTCAAGAAACGAAAGAACATCCGGCGCGCATACGGCCACCCTCGAGGCGCTGGGTATAGGCCTGCCGCAAGATAACTCGCACCGGCGGCAAAATCGGAACGTGAAGGATCGCGCTGAACTGCTTGGGCAACTCCCCGCCATTTTCCAGGATCAGAGCGACACCGCCGTAGCTCAAATCGATCAAAGTCGCCGTTCTCTTGTCCGCTTCGCTGAGCATTGCGTAAGCTTTCGTGCCGGCCAGCGATACTCTTTCCCATTTGCGTTTTTCGTCACGAGTGGCAGGAGACGAAATAGGGATTGCCTTGCTAGCTTGTTGTGTCGGTGCGGATCCCGTCGATTCCCGCCGCGGAGCCTCGCCCGTACGATCTTGACGCAGTGGCGAAGTATCTCGGAGGGATGCAGGCTCTGGCCCGGACGCAACAGAATCTGCGCGCGGCAGAAGGGAATTCTCGGGTTCTCGTTGCGCAGGAGCTTCTGGTTGCGAAACTTCCTCAGGTTGGGATGGAGATGAGCTTCCGGAGTCCTCGCGCGGTGGAGGGGAGGCTCGTGGGATCAAACGCGCGGTGGCACGCCCAATATTCTTCAGCTGGTAGAGGCGTTCATCCGCGATGCCCATCAGTTCGCTTTTTTGTTCGCCATCCATCGGTTGTACAGCGATGCCGAAATCCAAGGTCACGCCAGGATCGAGTTTCAGCGAACGGATGTCGCCTTCATATTGGGCGCGAACGCGGCGGCAAAGCGTGTTGGCTTGTTCGGTATCTGTCTGCGGCAACAGCAGTGCGAATTCGTCTCCGCCGATGCGGAAGGCGAAGTCCGATGCCCGTAGCGTCTTCCGCAAAGTAGCGGCCGCAAGCTGCAATATCTGATCGCCTTGCAAATGGCCGTGCCGGTCGTTCACTTCTTTGAGCTTGTGTACATCCAGTATTACGACGGCAAGCTGGTGGCCGTAACGCTTTGCGCGATTCAGTTCCTTGTCGAAGTATTCATCAAAGAGACGGCGATTGTAGAGGCCGGTAAGCGGGTCGGTGGCTGCATTGATTTGCAGTTTCTTGAATTCGTCGTACTCCATCAAGATGGGAACGCGAAGAAAATTGGTGGAAGCCAGCACGTCCACCATCGCGGTTTTCAGCGAGATTTTTTTCCCGATACTTTCGGCGAGCTCGCGACGACGCAATAAAATCCGTTCCCAATATTCGTTGGCCTGTGCGTCGGCAAGATCAATGCGCGCAATGGTGCGGAAAAATTGCCGCAAAAACTGGCCGCGAGCAGGGTCCTCGAGACCTTCCAACGTCTCCGCGAGCACTTCCAGGTACGAGTCCTCCGCCGAAGGCTGCTGCGGAGGCAAAGATTCGCCAGGCTGGGGCATCAATGGCTTCCGGAAAAAGTAATAGATTCCCTAACTAAGGGGCCACTGCGGGGGCACGAGACTTATAGCAAGGGACAGTCCAATCCCCGACAAGAATACCGAACAGCCGACTCAACGTAAGTTGCTGTCAAAAGGAAAATTACACGGTTTTCGGCCTACGTCAATGGCGAATCGAGGGCGTAACTTGATGGAGCGTGCAAATGGGTTCCACTTAGTGGCAATGCAGCGCCTCAACTGTTCCCAGGGCATGTGAAAAAGGGAACGTGATGTGGAAAATCCGTATGGAAAATGTTTAGCCAATTGGCTTCAGAAATTCAACGCCCACTAGGTAAACATCACCGGCTTGCTGCTGCCTTTTAACACGTGCCTGAATGGGAGGCATGCCTGCGGGGACTAATCCAGAAGACGTAATCGACGGCGCTGGGATGGTAAGGGTGATGATTTCGTTCGAAGAGAGGGACCGTGGACAGGTGATAAATGCCCCTAAACCACTGACATCCAAGGTTTTGGCGAGCTCAAGAAACTGTTCATCATGTGCGTCCCGCCCGCGGATGAA
>Ga0308309_10000770_pt1 | contig 19512 bp, 15 predicted proteins | sample HubBroMetageWFT5_FD_192491 | JGI IMG/M metagenome (GOLD analysis project Ga0308309, IMG submission 192491) | Warmed and freeze-thawed soil microbial communities from the Hubbard Brook experimental Forest, New Hampshire - Hubbard Brook CCASE Soil... | ecosystem: Environmental > Terrestrial >...
GAAGGATCTTAAGGTGCGGGCGGGGGGATATTAGCGGAGGATTGGTCTAGACTCTCGAGTTGAGCCAGTTCTTCACGCAGGCGCGCCGCCTGCTCGCGACGGTTTGCGGCATCGAGACGGGGGTTGACGCTAAGGGCCGTTCCCACCCCGTCCATAACCTTAGTGATGCTTTTAGTGATGCCGTTCTGCTTCTTGGCTTTACCGTTCTTGCCCATATTGGCGAGATCGTCGGCGCTGATGTCGTCCTCCAGAGCGTCGGTCTCCAGTCCGGTAATTTGAGCGCGGAGATCGCGAATGTTCGCGCGGCGCTGGATCAGCTCGATGGCAGGGTCGCTCACAGAGGTGTTGTCCGAGTCGCACAACTTGTCACCGCTTTGGTACCGATCGACGCAGAGATCCCGGAGATTGTCCTTACCGCTTGTGTTGCCTTGATCGGCAGAAAGGCGGTACAACGCCACAGCGGTAGCATCGTCGGCCCTCACACCTTCCCCGTACTGATACATCCAACCGAGCTGATTCTCCGCGGTGGCGCTTCCCAACGCCGCGGCTTTACAAAGCCATGACCAGGCCTGGGCGTAATCGATCGCCACACCGACGCCATTCTGAAAGTTATAACCGATGTTTTCCATGGCCTCGCCGTTGCCATGTGCTGCAGCCTTGTGATACCAGGAGAAAGCTTGGTCATAACTTTGAGGTTGACCCCATCCTTTCTCCGCCATGAAGCCGAGATTGGTTTCTGCGTTGGAGCTGCCGTGGCTGGCGGCGCGGCGATACCAATCCAAAGCCTGAGCATAGTCGCGCTTGACCCCCCACCCGCACTGATAAAAATAGCCGACTTCATTCTCGGCGTCCGCCAGATTCTGCTCCGCCGCCTCGCGGTACCACTCGAAGGCCTGCTTAGAATCACGCCGGACCTGGAGCCCACTCTGGTACATGGCCCCCAGATTGTACTCCGCGAGCGCATTGCCCTTCTTTGCGGCCAAACGGTAGTAATACAGGGCCCGCTTGTAATCTCGCGGCAAGCCAAACTTATTTTGATACATGTAGCCCAGCTGATTCAGCGCGGGAGCATAACCTTGGGCGGCGGACTTGCGATACCAGATCGCTGCCTGACCGTAGTCCTGGGCAACTCCGCGGCCATCGATATAGTCGTTCCCGAGTGCGAATTGCGCCTGCGCGTCCCCTGCGGCGGCAGGCCCGCGAAGAGCGTTGAAATCATCGTCCGCCGGTAGCGCTTGCGCCTGGGTCGACACTTGTACTGGGGCTTGCACGCGCCCCTGCGTCGTCGAAACCAGAGCGAATAGGAAGAAAGCCGCTGCGGTGACCTGGGTCGGAATGGACATGAATAACTCGCCTCATCTCGCAGAAATAACCGGTAAGGATGCAGAAGCAAATTGGGCTCGGTAATCCATGCACTGGACCCTTGCCATGAGAGCATCCGACCGCGATCTACTTGCCATCTTCGAGCAGTCTAGCTGAGCTGGGATCAAAGAACGATAGAGTGATGGTTACCAAAGCGGCGAAATGTGTTCAAAGTTATATTCGCCGGGCGCCGGATCGCTCAACGGCAGCGCAGCTTTGCTGTGATGCACATACGGGAAAGAAGAAATGTCCGTAATTCGGCGCAGTTGCCCGGTAACGGCATCGTTCAAGCGTTCGTGCTCTATCGGAGGCGCGTTTTCGCAAAAGCGTGAAGTCGGGCGAGGTGCTCTGCGCGCGTTCGATAGAGCCGTTTGAAGGGAGCCGCTGGCGGTTGCGGTGGATGAGGGCTAATGGCTGGAGCCGATCTAGCGACTGTGGAAATTGAATCGTTTATCGTCTGTGGTCAATTGATTTTGCACGGCTCAGGAAAATCAGACAAAAACGAAAATCGCTGTCAGAAGCACTGCGTTGCGGCATAACGCAAGGAGCATAGCGCGCGCAGCGTCCGCCGCGCCAGCGGCTTCGTTCAAACGCTCTTCGCGGAAGCAATGTATCTGGATGGATGCGACATCGCCGAGGCACTCAGCGAGTGCCGGTTTCGTACCGAATGTCTCCTCGTCGGTGAAGATTGCTGACGAGAAGGGCGTTCTACGGCACTTATGTATCCTCGAGCCGTTCGGGTAGTTTTGGGGTGGAGAAGTCACTTGAGCTTTACAAAGAGGACTCAATCATGACGAATAGAGAAGCCGGAATCAATGTAGTGCGCGAAATGATGGGCGACCAGGCGGCCGCAAAACTCAGCGCTTCCGCTCGCTCAAACACCTTCGGTGCCCCGATCGCTGCCTACGCGCTCGACCAAGCCTTTGCAGATATCTGGACTCGTCCCGGTCTGGACAGGCGCTCCCGCAGCCTCGTTTCGATGTCCGTCATGATTGCGATGCGTCAGCCCCATGAATTCGCCATCCACATGGGGGCCGGGCTCAATAACGGCCTCACATTGAAAGAAATCGAGGAAGTTCTCATCCAGGCGCTGCCATACGTTGGCTATCCTGCCATCGCAACAGCACTGGCTGCTGCTCTAGAGGTTATCAAGGAGCGTGGTCTGGACGTTGACGAAAACTACGCTGGCCACCGCGGCCTGCTTTGACACGAAACGGCATCCGCACTGCCGGTGTTGAACGACGCTAGACTGTGCAATCCAAAGCTATCGTCTCGTGAACCACGCTAGGTACCGATAAGCCGGCCAGCGGATAGCAATTTCTATGCCTGTTCCTCACGACGGCGCATCCGGCTCCAGGCCGATGTGATCGTTAATCGCGTCGTGAAAACGCTGCTTGCACCCGAGGTATCGCTCCATCTCAATTGAAACGTGCCCGAGCAGGAACTGAATCTGATCTAATTCACCTCCTGCCTGATGACACAATCGCGCACAGGTCCTTCTTCAATCCTGCGGTGCCGCCGATGGCAGACCACAGCTTTTCGCTTTTGCTTTCACGATTGCCCAGATGACCTTGGGTGTAAAGCCGTGTCCCCAAATTCTGTCTGCTTTGTTGACAGACCGTAGCAACGGACCTGAGGTGATGCCGGCGCCGACAATCCAGCTCTCGGCCGCCTCCTTCACCCACTGCGGAACAGGGATGGTTCGGATGTGGCCACCTTTTCCTCTCAGGTCAGCGATGACCCGATGGTCTTCCCGAAGCTGAAGATCCTCGAACCGTTAGGTTGTAACCTCAGCTCTCGGGAGACCGCAGCCGATGAGAAGCCAGAGCAAAACGCGATTTCCTCTGCTGCGAAGGGTGTAAGCCGTTTCAGCGCCGAGTAACTACTTGCCCTCCTCCGCCGTCAACCGATTCCCGACACGCACTCCCAGCCGCCTGACGCCCTTCACACGCCGAATGCCTGCCGCAAGATCCGGGCCAAGAAGTCCGCAATCAGATGTTTCATGCGCCAGCCGGCGGATCGCCGCCCATCTCAGGTTAATCGTCGACGGGGCGTACGGGTGCCGTTCGAGTGCGATCCGGTACCGTTTGACCACGGTCCTGTTGCAGGCTAGCCTGGGCTGCGAACAGTACCAGTCGATGAATTCAGGAATGGCATGGTCGCTCGAGCGCTTTGAACTCGAAGACGTGAGGCTGTGCAAGACCGCAGATTTCGATTGTTCTAGACCGGGTAATTTGAGGACCGATTTCGGGACTCGTTTGCGTTCGCTCTTCGCCAGTGGAAGCGGCCTCCGCCGCCGCGGCGAAAAGCGTGATCCTGTCTCCGATCTTCTCGCCAGTAGCGCGTTTAAGCGGAGTCGCGAGAGATTGTCGCGCGTTGACACCTGCAAGGATGAGGGTCACTCCGACGCCTCTTCCATCAAAAGAGTCACCTCTTCATCAGAGGGCGACTGTTTCGTCTTCTCTATGAAAAAAGGCAGCCTGAGTGCTGCTACCAAGAGCAGGATATGAATGACGCTGAGCAGCATGAAGGTCGCGGTAAAGGCTCTGGAGATGCCGGCCGTCTGGTGCGCCATACCCAGTCTCCATCCGAGAAAAGTAGCGCACAGTGTCGTCAGGGTGGGCCCTCCGAGACGCTGAACTATATTGAGTGAGGTCGTCGCCATCGGCAGGTGTTCTTTCTCGACCGAAGCGTAGGCGGAGGTAATGGACGGAATGCCGACCGCGCTCAAACCCATCCCGCGGACAAAGAGCGTACCTACGAGCAGGGGGAGGGACATGCCGTGGCTGGCAAGAAAAAGAAACGGCAGTGTCCCGGCTAAGGCCAAAAAGGCGCCGCTGCCCGCTACCCTGCGGATGCCGAAGCGCTGCGTCAGCACGCCGATCTTCGGATACGTGCAGATCATGCCCAGTCCGAGAGGAGCCATCAACCAGCCTGCCGCGCTGGGTGATTCGCCGCACATACGGATGAGATAGATCGGGATGAGCATCTGTCCGGCGAATGAGATTCCGTTCAGGGTGAATTGCGTCAGCACCGATGCTGAAAAATCCTTTTCCCTAAATAGCTGAAGATCAATGAGCGCATCGTCGCCCTTGCTGGTTGCCGTCCGGATGAAGACAGTGAGCAGCACCAGGGCAACGAAACATGCCGTCAAGCCGATCCGTTCGCTGACATGGTCCACACCATAGAGAAAGAGCACGAGCCCTGGGGAAAGTAGGCAGAAGCCGACAAAGTCAAGATCTCTCGGCCGGGCTTCGGCACGGTCTTCGGGCAGAAAGCGAATCGCCAGAACGATTCCCAAAAGACCGACCGGAACGTTCACCAGGAACAGCCAACGCCAGGACGCATGTTGAAGAATCGCCCCAGCGAGCACGGGCCCGAGCAGTGGTCCCAGCAGAATCGGTACTGCGGCGTAACCGAAGACGCGCGCCGTGTGCCTCCCGGCGGCGCGCACGATCATCATCTGCGCGAGGGGAGCCATCAGACCTCCGCTCATTCCCTGCAGGACTCGAAAGCCAATCAGCGAGTTCGCCGACCACGCGAGTCCGCAGAGTGCCGATGAGAGCGTGAAGATCGGAAAACACCACAGATAGAGCGATTTTGCTCCGAGCCGCCCGACGAGCCAGCCATTCAACGGGAGCATGAGAGCCAGCGCCAGAAGGTAGCCGCTCGTGACCCATTGAATGGTGGTAAGACTGCTGTGCAGATCAACGGCCAGGCTGGAGAGCGAGACGTTCACCACCGTTGCGTCGACCTGTCCCATGAGGGACCCAAGCACAGCGACAGCAGTGATCTTCCAGACCAGTGGATCGAGTCGATCGAGTTGATTCTTGGTGTTAGGCAAGGGCGGCGAGGACCTCATTGGTCGAGCGCACGCGACAGAGCCGAGGGAATATCCTCTCGAATGCGAAACAATGCTGTTCACCATCCTGACCGGAGCAGGCGTCTTCAACGACGACAAAGCCAAAGCCGAGGCCGGTACCCTGTCGCGCCGTGGACTCTACCCCCGCATTGGTCGAGATTCCGGTGAGGACGACCGTATCGACACCACGCGACTTAAGCTGCTGCTCAAGATCGGTTCCGGCAAAGGCGCCCCAGTGACGTTTCGTAAGCAAGATGTCGCCGGGCTGAAATCCGGCAGAAGGGGCAATCTCTGAAACCATGCCGGGCAGCGGCGCATTCCCCAGGTTGACCGGCTGGTCGACAGGAAGCTGGAGGAAATCGTTGAGGTCGACGCGGACATAAACAACCGGCGCACTGTGGCCGCGAAACGCTACGGCCAGCTTTGCCGAATTGGCAACGACCTGTGCGGCTGGATGAGGCGCGGTACTCATGCCGACGATGGCATTCTGGAGGTCAATGAGCACAAGTGCTGTTTTGTGGGAATCAAGCTGAAGTTCTGCCATGGGACTCCTTAGGAAAAGATTTGTCACCGAAATCGAGGGTACCCTCGATTTCCAAGGTATAGAATATGAGGATGACCTCGACTTTGTCAAATTCGATAAGGGTCGCCCCGCAACAGGAGCGCTCTGCACGCAGGCTCGCCAGTTTCCTGGACGCGGCGGCGGAACTGTTTGTCGAGCGTGGCTATGAAGCAACCACGATGACCGCGATCGCCGAGCACAGCGGCTCTTCGATCGGGGCGCTTTACAACTACTTCCCGGACAAACCGGCCGTCGCCCTTGCCTTGTTGGGCCAGTACGCTCAGGAGATGGAAGAGCAATGGAGGCCATTGATGGAGCAGGCGGAAAACCTCAGCCATCGAGAGTTCGCGAGTCTGTTTATCGAGCGGATCACGAAAATTTTTCAGGCACGTCCGGCTTATCTCAGACTGCTCGCGGCGCCGATTCGGCTACGCCGCGACCCCGCTGTGAAGAGAGCCTTGCGAGCCAACATCGCGAATGCCTTTCGAGCAAAGAACCCATCCCTTTCCGGCGAACGAGCAGCACTGGCTGCGAACGTGACTCTCCAGATCGTCAGAGGCTTGATAACGCTCTACGGAGAATCGGATGATAAAGCGAAAGACCTGATTGTCGAAGAATTCAAGAAGGCGCTGACCCTATATTTGGGAACCGTTTTGGGCTCATGAAGTCGCCCATAGCAGACTCCTCTCGGATGACGGCGATTCGGAAGCTATCTCCCTTTTTGATCGTCTGCCGGATTGGAAATCTAGACTGTCAATTCGGACGGTTGCCGGGTTCGCTGAAAAGCAAGAATTTGTTGCATGCAGAGGCTTAATTTGAACCGACGAACTCCGGTGCCAGCTCATTTTGTTCAAATGCTTCGGAGTCCAGACGAACTCCATGTCGCGATCGGGATAAGTAACGCGACGCAATTGGGAGTTGGCTTCGGGTGTGCGCGTAAGTCGACCGACAGGTCACGGAAGGGCTCTTAACGAGCCGCGCAGAATCTAGGAAACTTGGCTGAGTTGGGTAACGATCTCGGCTAACCAATTTTCAAGTATTGATCTCTGATCGGGTGTCAACTCGATGAAAGCCAGGCCCATGCCGAATCGAGAGTCGCAGTAGACTACCTTGGCCTTGGTCTGGAAGACGCCCTGATCTCTGAGAATCCGTAAACCGACCAGCGCTCCCTCGGGGAACGGATTTAGCGCGTCAACATAGCAGCCCCCAACCCCCAGTTCCGAGATGCGGGCTGAAAGCAGTGCCCCGGTGCGCAGCTCAGTCACCTCGACAGAAGCCACGAGCGCACAGCGCCGCACGGAACGCTGCTTGGCGGATCGCAACGGCTTGTTGCTTGGGCTCATCGGGCGTAGTCCCTCATCTGCGGTCGGCCTGGATCGGGCTGAGGAAAGACCACGCCCCAAAAACCAGGCGACGGTCGCAGGAATTCTATGGCCACCAGCCTTGCCCGGCTTCCGCCCGATACCATCGGCCCCAAATATACGATCCGAGAGTCTGTGGTTTCTCCGGTAACCTTATTGACTGTCACGAGTTGTTGGTTTCGATTCACGGGCGCTTTGAGAGCAATCAGGCCGCCCCAGAGGCTTATCTTCACAGCATGTGCTTCCTCCACGAGAAACCGTTTGCTGGTGTCCGGCTCGTAGATTCTCAGTGGAACTCGCAGCGTTACACGACTGCTGCGTCTGGTTGGCGCCCCGTTCTTGCTTAGCATGGACGGCTCCTTTGCTGGGTCAGGGGTCGGGATGTACCGGCAGGATCGACTAGAGATCGGCAGCCTGCAATGGTACCCGAGGACATTGACCCTTCATGGCTCGCTGCAAACGCCCGATTGGGAAACTCCGCGAATCTTTGCCGGGGGACACCTGCGACGGACAGGCGTTCAGCAGATTTCTAGGTCAGATTTGGCCGCGTACAAGTTGGCTAGTTGGTCGTGAAGTTTTTGCGCCTCAGGAACGGCGGTAAGAATTGCAGCTTTCAGGCTACCGTACAGCGCCCGATGCGCCGTGTTTATTTGCTCGGTAGCGTCCCAGTTTCTTCCCCATTCTACGCGGTCACCGATCGCCAGCAGGATTCGGTTCGCTCGGAGCGGAGTCATATCTCTCTGCAGGTCGTGTTTGACTTTGACCCATTCTTGAAGAGCGCCCAGGTGCTGAATGGCAGCGTCCTTTTCCAGGTCACCCATTGCGCGATTACTGATCAGCTCAAGCACCGCCTGTTCGAGTGGTTTATCTATGGTCTCTTCTACCTTGATGATTACTTTCGATTCTGAAAGAACAGCTTCAAGTTTAAGTGTGTAATCGCTGATTTTACGATGGAGTACGGCAAGCTGCCCGCCTGCGGCTTGCGCCGCCTCCGTAGCAGACTTCCCTTGTTGTAGCGCGGTTCTGTAAGCCTGGTAGCTTCCGGTTTCCATGTTCCAAATCGCTTCGTCGACCATGGCCTTCGCAGGATTTCCAAACGTAAAGTCGTGGACGGGGGACGTGACAGATGGATACGGTATTGTCGCTTCAACCCTGGTATCCACAATACTGCACCCGGCGTGCGATGAAGCGGAGCCGTTCGGCTTTGTGGCAGCGACCTCCGGGATTTGGGTTTGATTCTCGCTTTTTGTGGAATTGTCGCTTTGGTCCGATTGGGCCGTTATGATCCGGACGTCCGGGCAACGTTCGCCAGTGCGCTCCAGCTGTTTCGCGTGACTTTCACACGCGTAAATTGGCTCACTCCCGCCGTCCTCCCGGCAAGTTACAACGGGAGTTCCGTAGTCGCAGTCGAGTCGGTAATGCGCAGAAAGGGGCTCCGCAGGCTTTCCCGCCTGGAGCCGCCACTCAGCGCGGCTTGTGCAATGGCGCTTCGGCACACGTTAATTGTAGCGAACCCGTAACGTCGCATGCCGTGAGCGGTGAGTCCCCGTGACGCAACGTGTAACCCCGCTGCACCCTGACTCCGCCAATTTTGCCCGCGGAGGTTCCAAGAAATGCTGTTCTGCAGAAGTAGGGAATGCTACGGCGCATGTCCGGTGAGGCGGGTGATCAGGACTTGGGCCACGACCTGCCGCTCCTGCGCACTCAACGCGATCCGCTCCTCTGCCATCGGTCCCCCCGGCCCTTAGAAAAGCGGACATTTCTAATTTGGTAAGGAAGGGGACATTTCTATTTTGGTTTGACACTCGTGTCGCTCCTCGTTGACTTGCTTCTTGCTCCCACCTAAGATGTGCCCGGATGCTGGACACGCCGTCTCCAATCGGTCAGGCCTTCTCCCACTACCGCATTATCGAAAAGCTCGGCGGCGGAGGCATGGGTGTCGTTTACAAGGCCGAAGACTCGCGCCTCAAGCGATTCGTTGCGCTGAAATTTCTGCCGCAAGATGTCGCCGGCGATCCACAAGCTCTGGCGCGATTCCAGCGTGAAGCGCAAGCCGCCTCCGCACTGAACCATCCCAACATCTGCACGATTTACGATATCGGCGAGCAGGATGGCCACGCCTTCATCGCCATGGAATTTCTCGATGGACAGACGCTCAAGCACCGCATCAACGGCCGCCCCGTGGACATCGAAGACCTCCTGACTCTCGCAATCGAAATCGCCGACGCGCTCGACGCTGCCCACGCCGAACACATCGTTCACCGCGACATCAAGCCCGCCAATATTTTTGTCACCAAACGCGGCCACGCCAAAATTCTTGACTTTGGTCTTGCCAAGGTGACCTTCACGGGCGCGGGCTCCTCCGCCTCCAAAATCCCGGTGGACACCACCGCGGGCGCCACGTTGGGCGCCTCCGCAGAAAATCTCACCAGTCCCGGCAGCACCATGGGCACCGTCGCCTACATGTCGCCCGAGCAAGTCCGCGGCAAGGAACTCGATTGCCGCTCCGACCTGTTCTCCTTCGGCGCCGTGCTTTACGAAATGACTACCGGCACGCTGCCTTTCCGCGGCGAAACCTCCGGCGTGATTTTCAAAGCGATCCTTGATGGCGCGGTGGCGGCTCCGGTGCGGCTGAATCCGGAAACTCCGGCGGAGCTCGAGCGAATTATTAACAAGGCTTTGGAGAATGATCGTAACCTGCGGTACCAGTCAGCCGCCGACATTCGCGCGGACCTCGCGCGGCTCAAGCGCGAACAGGATTCTGGGCGCTCGACGCGCGTCAGCGGCGCGTCCGGCAGCGTATCCGCGGCTGACGGTGGTGCAAGCTCCACCAGTGCCGCATCGCCAGCGCAAACACGCTCCGGTTCCACGACGGCGCCTGCTGCGCAGGCCGACGCATCGCGCAAACTTTGGATCGGCGGCGCCGTCGCTGCAGCTCTGGCTATCGGCGGCGGCTCTTACCTTCTGCACGGCCGCTGGCCTGCCGAAAAAGTCACTTCAATCGCCGTGCTGCCATTCGTGAACGCCACCTCAGACCCCAACAAGGAATATCTCAGCGACGGCCTCACCGAAAGCCTGATCGGCACGCTTTCGCAGCTGCCGGATGTCAAGGTGATGGCGCGCAGCACCGTCTTCCGCTTTAAGAACAGCGCAGACGATCCGCAAAAAATCGGCAAGGACCTCAACGTCGGCACGGTGCTGATGGGCCGTGTCACGCAACATGGCGATACGGTCGCAGTGCAAGCGGATCTCGTCAGCACCGCCGACGGCTCGGAAATGTGGGGCGAGCACTACGAACGCAAGATGGCTGACGTCACGCAGGTGCAGAGCGACATTACCCGCGACGTTGCGAAGAAATTGCACGTAAATGCGACCGGCAGCGCCGAGGCAAAAATCGGCAGCGCCGGCACCAAGAACCCCGACGCCTATCGCCTCTACCTCGAAGCGCAGCAGCAGTTGTATGGCCGCACGAAACCAGGAATCCTCAAGAGCGTCGATTTGTTCCGCCAAGCGGTGGCCGCCGATCCGAATTACGCGCTGGCGTGGGCAGGGCTTGCGAATAGTTATGTGGTCGCCGCCGGTTACGGGCGCTTGATTCCGCCGGACCAATCCTTGCCGCTGGCAGATCAGGCCTCCCAAAAAGCCGTCGAGCTGGACGATTCCAGCTCCGACGCGCACGTGGCGCGTGGCAACGCGTTGGCCACCGCTTGGAAATGGAGCACTGTGGAGCCGGAGTTTCGCCGTGCGATCGAACTGAATCCAAACAACGCTAACGCGCACTATTTTTACGCCTTCAATTATCTGATGCCCACGAATCATCTCGAAGAAGCGCTCAAGCAGTTCCGCCTCGCGCTGGCTCTCGATCCGCTCGCGGGGATCGTCAGGACGAACTACGCTCTCACGTTGATGGACGCTCACCAGTATCCCCAAGCCCAAGAGCAGTTCGATCAGATCTTCGAGCGCGATCCCAGATTCCGGCCGGGGCTCTTCTATCTATCTCAGATGCAGGCCACGCAGGGCCAGTGGGCGCAGGCCGTGAGCACGTTGCAGAAAGCGGGTCCGGACGACGCGACGTCGAGGCGTTCGTGGAGCCCGGACGCGAAAGGTTTCGCCGAATTCATGGATGTTGTTAGCAACGGCAAGCTGCCCGCGAACACAGCCGTCGCCTACGCACTTGCGGGAAATCGCGACACGGCGTTCGAGAATCTCGAAAAAGCCTATGCGGATTGGGACGACGAACTCACCGCCGTCATCCGCTTTCCAGCCTTCGACCAACTGAAGTCCGACCCGCGCTGGCCCGCGCTACTGCACAAGCTCAACCTCCCGCTATAGTTTCGTCCCCTTGGCCGTAGCGCGCGCTCAGAACCGATGGCACAGTGCGCCATACGGCCTTCCACTGTGAGGCATTTTGCATTTTTCCCTAATGGAATTCACTTGCCTGGTTTGTTCGGTTGACCCGAGTAGTGAGGAGATTGGAAGGCATCCGTTCACTCCCATCGTAATCGCGATCGTTATTTCACGGCGATCGCTTCGCGTACTGGTGCGACCTTAGACCGGACCTCATTCAAATATTGGGTCGCTTCGCTCCGCGTCTTAATCAAGCGCACTCGAGCGATGATGGCAGGCCGCTGTACGGAAGGTGATACTTCCAAATCTTGTCGGAGCGCAGCCTGAATAATCCCCGGCAGGTTGCCTCCGTCGGCTGAATCGTCCGGGCGAGATACAGAAACGATCGGGGCGGCAGCGTCAGCCGCAGCTGCCGCCAGGGGCGCAACCTCGGCGGAAGCTACTGCCGGAAGCGTTTCCGGGGTATTTTTTCTCGATGCCGTCAAGGTCAACAGAGAGGCGACAGAACTCGCGGATGCATCACGCTTGGTTAGCGCGTTCAAACTGAACAAAGCTTCCAGGGTCGCGGGAATCGACGCATGGTCGTATATTCGGTGATCGATCAGATTCCCCGGGATAAGAGACGAGATGAAAAGTGCGGGAACACGCGGTCCGTATTTTTCAAAGGTAAAGCCGTTCGTATTGTGATCTGAATCTGTACCGGTGTCACCGGGCGCGACCGCGTCCCCAGGAATGACATGGTCATAAAAACCGCCATGTTCATCCCAGGTGATGATCAGCAAGCTGCTCTCCCAAAACGCGGAACCGCGGATAGCCTCATAGGTGGCCTTGATCAGGGCTTCGCCACGATTTACATCGGCCAGAGGATGTTGCGAAGTGCCATTTGTGTAGTCGTTCGCTACATCGTAGCTAGGCTCGATAAAAACGTAGCTAAAGGGATAAGTGGCCTGCTTAAGGTCAGCTGCGAATTGGCTGTAGTGGCGAATATCGGTTAGATGAATGCCCTTCAGCGCGGAAACCATCGGAAAGTCATCGCCACCGTAAAGACGGCGTGTAATACCTTTTTCACGCAGCGCGTCGAAGATGGTTCCGTTCTGAAAAGAGAATCCAGCAAGAGCCTCCCAGTCTGCGATTTCCGCGATGCTGGGGCTGTGATCGAGTCCGCTCGAAGACGCGGCGTGGATGAACATGCGGTTAGGCCATGTGGGGCCGGGCATGGAAGCATGCCAATTGTCGCAGACCACGAATTCGGTCGCGAGTGCGTGCATTACTGGAAGCTGCGTAGGCGAATAGCAATTCATAAGCACACCAGGATTCGTTGCCCCGTCGCCGTCTGCATAGGAAGCTACGTACCCGCTGTTGTTGATGACGGGATAGGCTCCACCAGAAGGATACGAGGCTCCCTGCCCGCACAATTGCAGCAGCACGTTAGAAAATTCGTGACCAGGATCAGCAGGCATTCGGTCCGGGGCTCCTGGTGAAACAGAAAAGGTCTGGCCATTGTAGGTATTCAATTCAGTGCCAATCAGCCCATTGATTTTCGTACTAGCTCCGGTCGAAGCATCGGTCCCGGTTAAACCAGAGAATCCCAGCATGTGGTCGAACGAACGATTTTCCAACATGAGGACGAAAACGTGCTGGATTTGATTGGATCCCATAAGCGCGTCCTGACGGTCCGGAAATTTTGGAGTGACTGCCCCGGACGCGGTCAGTCTAGCACGTCGGGCCCCGTTCGGAATCGACACCCGGCCAGTACTGATCAGCATACCGCCCGAGCAAAGATTTGTATCCTCGTAGAACGCATGCGCCCGTATGCATACCTTCAGCGCAACTCGATGATTAAAAGGCTCCCCCTGTGGCGCATTTGAAAAGCTCGCATCGACTCTCAATCGACGCGTATTTCAAGCAAAACCATTTCTCTGCCTTCTAAGCGCGGACTCCGGCCCCCACACGCTCCCTTTGGTAATCTCACGTTTCAATGTTTCCAATGTTGCATCGACCGGTTGAGCTGGCAGCGTTAATCAGTTGGCGGCCGCTGCCGGAACCGGACCGGAAAGCTATTCTTATAGCTTGTGCAAAACGGCACATCATCCGTCAGAGCGAGATTTCATAATAGTCGACCGAGGGAGCAAACATGAGCGACCTACAATCAGAATGGCACGACCACTGCCGGCAAGCGGTGTTCGAGTCGAGTCCACTGGACCTCTCTGGGCAGATTGCGGCAGCGGAAGAATCCGTCTTTTTGTGCATGGAAGCACTACGCACCAGTTCGGACCGCCAGGTCGTGCGCCAAGCGATAGAAGACGCTATCCATCTCTTGTCAGTTCTTAAGAATGAAAGGCTGAGATCTACAATTGCAATCGAGACGGAACAGAGACTTTGGCTTGGGGACTTAAATTCCCGATGAGTCTGCGGGGTTGCAATCAAAAGGCCATCTCTTAAGCCTTCCGTGACAGCCTCCCTAACGGGAGAGACGAAGACTTCCCCAACCGCTTCGACGCAGGCCAGCCACCAGGAACTAAACCCCAAGCTCGAAAATTGCGAATGGACGAGAAGCTGATCGCCACCGGCGTTCGAGAAGAAGTCGTCATTTAGCAACTGGCGAAGAGATCTATCTCATCCGATATTCCGGTGACGGATAGGTGGCGGTCGGAAAGCCTGACCCACGCGCGTACGCCACAGAGATCGAATCGCTACACCTTTCCCTCAAGGGAGAATGCCCGACGGAAACGCAACGCCGTCACACGCCCGGATATCTTTTTTCTACGCTGACCGAAATCGTCGACGAAGCAGAAAACGCCCGTACCTCCCCGCAAGCGAGCGATCTCAATCTGCACGGATGCTACGTGGAGATGAAGAATCCATTTCCTGAAGGGACGAATGGGATGATCGAAATGTTCACCGAGACGGAGTCTCTGGAGACTCATGCGACCGTTGCTCATATTGAACCGAAACGAGGAATGGGACTTACATTCGGCGAAATGCCGAAGTCTACCGCGAATGTTTCGAACAGACCTCAGCTTCGCATTCGCCGCAGACGTCCCGGAGTGTTTCGTTGTCGTTTCCCATAATTTGTCAGACGAGTCAGCGTGGATTTTGTTTCCAGAGATCGAACAACAAGACCCCAGAGCAAGTGAACAGGACGCCGGCGATACATAGCAGCGGGTTCTTGGACAACGCTCCGTCTACCAAATCGAAAAAGGCGGCGGCAAAGACCAGTATCGCAGCCATCATGAGGGCAGTCGCACTGTGATTTTCTGCGGAAGTGTCTGTCATTGTGATCGCCGGGTGCTGCACGTGGCCCGCCTCGTCGGTCCGCGCGTCAACCTGCCCCACAGCTGGCGCGCCAGCTCAGGCGGCTTTGTCTGTAACCGACGTCTCAGCGCCGAGCCACGAGAAAACATAAAAACGACAGTCGCAATCCAGGCAACGGTAAGGCAGCACGCCAATAACACTTAAAAGGTATCGTTCAACACCCCGATGTCTGCGTGAGCGAGACGTCGCCAAGCTTCTACAGTGGGGGCAACCTCTTTTGTTAGGCGGATACATTTCGCTTTACCTCCGCGCGTCGACACTTTGATCACCGTAGTTTAAGACTTGTCGTTTTTGAAAAGCTGTACAATTTTGAACAGCCTCGGGAATCCACAGTTAGCTATTCTGTTACGTGATGCATTCCTTCAATCGCAGTGCATCGGTCCAGGTCCCTCACCTCCCGAAAAAAGCGCATTCCAGAACTCGTGTCTTCGATATGAAAGAGTTTCCGGACTCGACTGTTCTAGGGAGAGACGTCGCTAAGTTCGCGAGAAAACAGACGGTCTTTGCGCAAGGCGATCCCGCCCAGCATGTAATGTACATTCAGGAAGGCAGTGTGAAGCTTACCGTGGTCAACCAGGCCGGTAAGGAAGCCGTTACTGCCATTCTAGGGCCGGGTGATTTTTTTGGGGAAGGCTGCCTGGGAGGACAATCCATTTGCATGGCCACGGCAACCACGATTGCACCCACGACGGTGCTGGCCATTGAGAAGAACGAGATGATTCGCGTGCTCCACGAGGAACACGAGTTCTCGGACCGCTTCATCGCCCATATGCTGGCGCGAAACATCCGCATCGAAGAAGACCTAATAGACCAGCTCTTCAACTCCAGTGAGAAACGCTTGGCGCGTACTCTGTTGTTACTGGCGCGCTATGGAGCGCCCGGCGATCCTCAAAAATCACTACCCAAAATGTCGCAAGAGACGCTGGCAGAAATGATCGGCACCACGCGGTCGCGCGTAAATTTTTTCATGAACAAATTCCGCAAGTCGGGCTTCATTCACTACAACAAGGGCAAGATCCACATCGACAATTCGCTCCTGAGTGTTGTCCTGCACGACTAAGAAACCACTTCTGGATGTTCGACCGGCACTAGCAAGCGCTGAATACGGTGCATGGAGCCCGACGACAGTCAAATTACTTGCGGTAAGCGCGTTGATCAAGAATTCGCCAACTGCACCGCTTGAGCCGGCGTCGGAGGTTATCGATGTCAATCAGTTTCTCCTGTCCAGTTTTGAACAGATTTTCGTTCTCCTCTGGATGTATTCATACAGAGCCGTTGCACGGGCGTTTTACCTATGAACGATTGGGCGAAAGTCCTCCAACACACCAAACGCCGGGTCAATCCGTACAACTTCGCAACTTGGTTCCGCCCAACTCGACTGAAAGGAACCGGCAATGGGCGTTTGTTAGTTCGGGTTCCCACGCCCCTGTTCAAGCAGAGGCTCACTGAGACCTTCGGCGAACTCCTCCAGGCGGTCCTGCAAGAAGTGGGGTTGTCCGGCACTCGGTTGGAGTTTCTGTGCTCGGAGCCGGAATCTGCGGCTCGACCCTCGAACTTCGATCCGACAAACGCACAGCAAGCGTTTAAGAACTCGAGCGATCATCAAAACAAGCCCGTAACGATTGAAATGATCCAGAAACGGGTGGGGTGGTACTACGGGGTGTTTCCTCCCGACCTGAAGCTGAGAGGCAGCTCCAAGTCCATTGTCTTCCCTCGTCAAGTGGCAATGTATCTAGTTAAACAGCTCACGTTGGCATCCCTTCCGAAGATCGGCCGAGAGTTCGGCGGCAAACATCACACCACGGTTTTGAGTGCGATCAAAAAGATCGAAGCCCGCCGCCGCACCGACCTAGATCTCGATCGGACAATTGGCAGGCTGGCCGATTCACTGCGTTAGCGGGTTCTCCGCAAAGCGCGCGAACTCTCCATCGCATTCCAGCAAGCATTGCTCGTTCGTGATCTCCTGAGGAATCCTCGCAGCAATTATGAATCCTTCCGGTGTCTGGTTCTTGAAATTTGGTTGTGTGAATAGGTGAGATAATCCGCGGATTCTTTTCCAAGCGCACTCGAGGACCAAACAGAATTCCACCTGCTAAATGCGCGGCCTCGAATCGTGACCGCAAAGCCAACTCCCAATGAATCGTAACCGGAGATTTGAAGTAGCATTTAAATTGTCCGGCAAATGCGTTCATTAAGAGATGAAAACAGCAATACATGTTTCTTACGAAAATGCGACCGTTTGCCGCGGACACCATGGATTCGGGCCTGACCAGCCCGAGGTTTTCGACCGGTTCGAGTGAGAGAGTCTAGATCATTCCGATCGGCTGAGGCAGAATCGAATCGCCGCAAGTTGCGTCTGCCAAACAGGATATCTTCGGTAGTCGGTTTTACAAAACCGAGACCGAATGCTGTTCCGCGCCAGCGCGGAAACACTTCTCGAAGTCGTTCGCGATCCCAGGCACTTCGGCGCGGAAATCAGCTTCTTCACCGCGCTGCATAATTGGAGCTTGGAATCCCTTCCCCTTTAGTTTTTCGTGAGCACAGTTGGTTTCTAGGACAAGCGCGCTCGGAAGTGTCGCAAATTGGACAGTCGGGAATGTGTTGTCCTGGCTACTGGCATTCGCACTTAGTGTCCAATAACAGACAGTAACAAATAACCCGTCTCGATATTCTTTCTACGATCTAAGTACGACGACGTGTGGGCTATGTCGCCCCCGACAGACTGGCCGCGAGGCTAAAAGGAACAATGATCACGCAGATTCTGCCTCCCAAAATACTTCTAATTCAAAGCGATGCAGCTGCCGCCGATAAGATTCGCGCGGCGCTAACCACAGGAGGCAGCAGATCGTTCGAACTGGAATGGGTTCTCGAGCTTTCCGAGGGTCTTGCACGCCTGAGCAAAGGAGGAATCGACGCCGTCTTACTCGAGTTGTCGCTGCCCGATAGTCACGGTCTCGAGACGTTCGACAAGTTGTTCAACTCCGTGCCCGAAATCCCAATTTTGATCCTCGGTAACGGTAACGAAGCCCTCGCGAAAGAGGCTGTGGGACGCGGTGCGCAGGATTATCTCCTAGCGGGTCACCTCGACAGTTATTCCCTGCCGCGCGCGCTGCACAGCGCTATCGAACGCAAAGCTGTCGAGGACGCGTTATACTTCGAAAAAGAACGAGCCGTGGTCACCCTCAACTCAATTGGTGACGCCGTTCTGTGCACCGGCATTTCCGGCAACATTACATATCTCAATCTCGTTGCAGAGGCCATGACCGGGTGGCGCCGTGAAGAAGCCACTGGCAAACCCCTCGCCGAAGTCTTCCGCATTATCGACGGCGACACTCGCAAGACCGCTCGAGACCCCATGGAGATGGCCGTCGAGGAAAATAGGACGGTGGGACTCACTGTGAATTGCATCCTCATCCGCCGCGATGGAATGGAATCCGCCATTGAAGACTCCGCGGCGCCGATCCACGACCGGGCAGGCCGGGTGATTGGAGCGGTGATTGTTTTCCATGATGTGACTGCGGCTCGGGCCATGTCGGTCCGAATGACGCACTCGGCGGAGCACGATATTGTCACGAATCTGCCGAATCGTCTGTTGCTGAATGACCGGATCTCTCAGTCGATTACCTTGGCCCGCCGGCGGAATAAATCTCTTGCAGTGGTCTTTCTGGATTTGGATCATTTCAAAAACATCAATGATTCGCTGGGCCATGCCGTTGGAGACAGGCTTCTGCAGTCCGTTTCCAAGCGATTGCTGGCCAGCGTTCGCGGTTCCGATACGGTTAGCCGTCAAGGCGGAGATGAATTCGCGATCCTGCTTTCGGAGATTTCCCATCCCGAAGACGCGGCGACGAGTGCGAAAAAAATTCTTCTTTCACTCGACGCAGCGCACTCCATCGCGGGACAAGATCTGCATGTCGATGGCAGCATCGGTATCAGCATCTACCCAGGAGACGGAGAGGATGCCGAAACACTGATCAAGAATGCGGACACAGCGATGTATCACGCCAAGGAAAACGGTCGCAACAATTTCCAGTTCTTCAAGGCGGATATGAATCTGAAGGCAGTCGAGCGGCAAACTCTAGAAGGCAGCTTGCGCGGAGCCCTCGAGCGAGAAGAGTTCGTGTTGCACTATCAGCCGAAGGTAAATCTGGACACCGGTGAAATCACGGGGGTGGAGGCATTGATACGCTGGCGGCACCCGGATCGAGGACTCCTGCCTCCTACCCAGTTCGTGCCCATCGCAGAAGATTGTGGCCTGATACTCCCGATTGGCCGTTGGGTGTTGCGTGAAGCATGCAGACAAGCGCGCGGATGGCAAGAAGCGGGCCTGCCTTTCAATCGGATTTCTGTCAATGTTTCTGCTGCCGAATTCCGCGCTAAGACTTTTCTCGCGGAGGTTAGCGCCTCTCTCAAAGAAACCGGCTTGGAAGCGCGCTACCTCGACCTCGAACTCACCGAAAGCGCTCTCATGCTTCGTGCCGAATCCTCTGCAGCCATACTTCACTCGCTCAAGGCGATGGGAGTACACCTTGCGGTGGACGACTTCGGTACCGGCTATTCCAGCCTCAGCTATCTCCAGCGGTTTCCAATTGATATCTTGAAAATTGACAAGTCCTTCGTCCACCAGATCACTGGCGATCTCGATGACTCTCCCATTGTGGGAGCCATCATTAACATGGGGAAAAGCCTCAAGCAGCGCGTGA
>Ga0308309_10000771_pt1 | contig 19510 bp, 19 predicted proteins | sample HubBroMetageWFT5_FD_192491 | JGI IMG/M metagenome (GOLD analysis project Ga0308309, IMG submission 192491) | Warmed and freeze-thawed soil microbial communities from the Hubbard Brook experimental Forest, New Hampshire - Hubbard Brook CCASE Soil... | ecosystem: Environmental > Terrestrial >...
CTGCTGCTGGATCCTGATGGCGCTGCTGTTCGCGGGCGGCGTGATGAACCTGCTGTGGGTCGGCGTCCTGGCCGCCGTGGTGCTGGTTGAAAAGCTGTTCCCGCTCGGCTTCTGGATGGCCCGGATCAGCGGTGTGTTGCTGGCCGCCTATGGTATCGGGCTGCTGGCCATGAGCTAGGCTGCGCGATGTTGTTCCCTCCCAGCCCCGAGCAGCCGACTGCACCCAATGCCGGCATCCGGCGGCTCGAGCCGGGTGCGCATCATCCCGGGCACGATCATGGCTTCGCGCAGGTCTGGTTCATCCTGAAGGGCGAGTTCACGATCGACGGGCGGCTGTGCCCGCCGGGCACGATGCTGTACCAGCCCGATCCGCATTTCGAGGGCGTGTTCCAAACCGCGACTGGCGGCGAGATCCTGATCGTGCAGTATCCCGGCCCGTCGACCGGCGAGCGGCCGATCTATGCCGGGCGGTTCAATATGGAGAAACGGAAGGCGGTCGCGGAGGAGCGTGTTGAGAGGTGTCAGACGCTGCGCCACCCGAATCCCAAGCAGCAGCGGCCGCCCTGACAAAGATGCGCGACGAACACGGTCAGGAATTCGGCCAGCGTGGTTTTCGGTGAACTTCGTGGCAGCCGAGTGAGCGCCTTATTATTGTCGACGCCTTCACGCAATAGTTGCAAAACTATAGGAAGTTTGTGATTTTAGAATTGATGCTTGTCTTATATTCAACCAACACTGCTCTGAAGTACCAGATCCAGCGCGATTTTCTTGGAGATATCCATTATTGTTGGTGCAGTCCGGCTTTTGACGCTCGCAAATTGGCATCCTACGCTCGAGGATCGGCCATGCCAGACAGTTCTGACCCCTGCAGTATATACAGAGAGTTAAGATCAAATGTAATAAGGCCCGACGAGCATTCTGCAAAAATAGGCAGTCAAAAGGCTATGCTCAGCGGCCTTGCCGTGAAGCTTGTAACCGACGGCAAGATAAGCGTCGACGCGCGCGACGAAATTCTAGAGATGTTAAAGCGCGCGACGTCCAATGACTGGCGGCCATTTCTTTACGTGATTCCAAACATCGGCTTCGGAACACGTCTGAAGACCGTTCCTCGGGAACGGCGCGCTAGCAACGAAATGGAATACATAATTGAGGACCTGAAGCCAGCAGAGTTTCACATTCTGGAGTTTCCATGATGATGATGCTCGATAGCTTGAAGCAATACGATAGCGCTACCGCCAACAACATTTTGGCGGCCATAGCCCTGTCTTCAACTACAAATCCAGGGGTTGGAGAAGCAGCTGAGTCAATTGGAGCGTACGAGCAAGAGCGCGTTGCAGTGCTGCAAGAACTCCGATCAAGACTCAACGTCTCGCCTTCGGATGATCCAGCCGAGATAAATAGAAGAGTCCTGGCACTTCTTTCGAGGCAGATTCACGAGATTTCACTCGAAGGGAAAGATGCCGACGCTGTTCTGGCAAGAGCAGGTCAAGCGGGCCGACTGACACCGTCCCTCTATAGGGTAGAATTTGTACCGACCTTTGCAATCTGCGTAGGTCTTGGGACGAAAATTGCACACGTGCATGATGCGATTCTGAGGTCGGACGAAGTCCAACATTTGGAAGGAGCACAAGGCGAACCAGGTTTTTCTTTGTTTCTGAAGTTTCACGTGAACGCCATTAGCAGCGATTCCTTCTGGTTGCTCGTCCTTGCACATCGGAACGGCCGCACTCTAATCGTGCAGAACGCTTGGCGTGTTTACCCTTCAGACGTTGATTTAACCGACGCAAAGCGGCCGATTGACGTCTTACGTGCTTTCGCCAATGTCTTTGGCCTTCAAGTTCAGGTCGGGATCCAAGCTGGCAAATTTATTTTGAACGAGATTATCCCTTTACGCGTGGGTCAGGTCATTCGCGCGTACACGATCAAAGGGCTTCGCAACAAAGCATATGTTGGCACGATGTCTGGCCACGACTTGCCCGAAGCGCATCGGGTTATCGTCGCCTATGCAATTGATTTGCTCGCATATGAGAAAAGCTTGCATCATCACAAGGTACGGACGAATGCCAAGTATGCTCTAAGTCCTCAAGACGAGTATAGCATTTCGGTTAGCAGGCTTAGCGGGAGTAGGGTGAACTACACGTTCACCTAATCGTACTGCTCTCGTGCGGCCCATTCCCTAGATTGGTAGTCGAGGGGAATGAATGACCATGGCAAAGAACCCGCTGAACAACGTGATCTTTCAGGACGCCGCCAAGGCCCGCGCGTGGCTTGAGGGCCTTCCGATCGCCATCAGGAACGCCAACTGCTAGCACTTTGCTAGCAACGTGGCGCGCGACGACGCTACTCCTGCCGGATCCGACCCAACCGCGAATGACTTGCACCTTCCCTACGGGGCGCAAAAAGTATCTTGCGCGCCGTCCGTCACACACCCTGCACATCGAGTGCTTGACGAAACTGAGCAATGTTGTGGCGTATGCCTGCCGACACTCGCGAACAGAGGATCGGCACCATGCCCCATCAAACCGACGACGCGCCGCAAATCGAGAGCGCCGAAGAGCCGAGCCGCGGCTCGGCCAAACCGACTTCTGCCGGAGCACCGGCAGGATGGCCCACACCCGACCCGAGCCTGCTGGAGGACGGCCGCCCTGTCGTGCCCGCCTTTCCCCTCGATGCCATGCCCCAACCGTGGCGCGAATGGGTGAGCGATACCGCCGGTGGCGCCGGCGCCCCGGTCGATTACGTGGCGCAAGCCGTGCTGGGCGCGGTCGCGGGCCTCTGCGGCGCCGGCGTGAAGGCGTGTGTGACGCAATCATGGTCCGAGCCGCTGGTCCTCTGGCAGGCGCTGGTCGGTGCGCCGTCGGCCGGCAAGACGCCGGCCCTGGATGCGATCGGCCGCCCGCTCGCCACCGTCGAGAAGTTGCTGCAGCGGGACAGCGGCGGCAAGAGCCACGCAGTCGTCGTCCGCGATCCAGCTCTCGCCGCGCTGACCCGATCCGTTGCCGCCCGTCCGCCCGGCGTGTTGCTGTGGCGCGATGAGCCCACCCCGTGGCTGTCCGCCCTGGCGAGGGAAACCCGGTACGACAAGCCGCGCGGCCCGTTCGTCGACGCGTGGTCGGCCGGCAGCCCCCTCCCGGTCAGCGTCCTCTGCTCGCTTCATCCCGACGGGCTCGCCGAGGCGCTGGAGGGTACGCCCGACGGCTGGGCCGCGCGCTTTCTCTTCGCCTGGCCCAGCCCACCGGCCCAGCGCGGCCTTATCGCCGACGCGCCGCCGCGCGAAGACGAGGCGGTGACGATGCTGCATCGCATTGGCGGCGCGGTCGGCACGCCCGAGCGGCCGCTGACGCTCGCCTTCCACGCGGAAGCGGTGAAGAGCGTCGAGCGTTTCCTCACCTGGCTGCAGGAGGAGATCCGCGGCACCGAGGGAGCCGAGGCCGGCTGGCTGGGCAAGGGCCGGGGCACGGTCGTGCGCCTGGCCGCCATCGTCGCGCTGCTCGACTGGTCACGCCATGCCCTGACGGGGAAGCTGCCCGGCACTGTCCGGCGCGATCATGTGGAGGCCGCGACCCGCCTGTGGGAGGACTACTTCCGGCCGCATGGCCGCGCCGTCCTCGATCGCTGCGCGCCTTCCGATTTCGAGCGCCAGGTGCGCCGCGTCGTCCGCTGGCTGAAGAAGGCTGGCGCCAAGGCGGAGACCACCCGGGAGGAGGTGAGACGCCATGCCCTGGGCAAGACCGCGAATGCCGGCCAGACCGACATGGTGCTGGGGCGGCTGTGGAGCGCCGGCATCGTGCGTCCCGCGGCCCATGCTCCGCTGCCGCAAGGCGGGCGCCCGCCGCAACGCTGGGAGATCAACCCCGCTTTGGCAAATTCGTGAGGGGGCGGAAAGGTCGGAAAGGTCGGAAACCCCTCGACCGCTCCTCGTAAGTCATCCCTCCCCGGTCATTTCCGTCGTCTCGACCGAGGCCCGGAGGGCCGAGCGGAGAGACCTTCTCTCTACGATAGGCCGCTTATCGTGGGGAGAAGGTCTCTCCGCTCCGCGCTTCGCGCTCCGGTCGAGACGACGGAATTCGCCGAAGACGGCGAGGCGAATGAAATGCCGCTTGAGTCTTCTCTGTCGGAAACTCGTCCTAGATGGTGGCGTCTGGTTCTTCCTTGTCGGGTTCGTCCTCGAGAATGGCTTTCTGCGCCTGCAGCAGCTTGATCATCTTGCCGAGTTCTTTCGGCCCTATGTCACCTGAAACGAGCAGGCGGTAGCTCGTGTCGCGAGAAATCACGCCGCGCAGGTATTCGCGCTCCTTGTTCATCGACGGCAACGCGATCGGGTCTGAAGGTGCCGTCGTCGACGGAGGTGCAGCGGCGCCTGACTTCGGCGACACCACGGTCAACTCGCTCAGGGGCACGCCCGTGTTGGTTCCTTCGACGAAGGCCCATTCCTTTCCGTCACGCCGATGGACGCTTTGCACGCGCCTCGGCGCTTCGAATTGGTCGACACCACCGCTCGTCCATTGCACCAGGTCGCCGGTATCGACGCTCTTCGGCTCGATAGTGGCGCTCTTGAACTCCGGCTCGATGCGAAGCTCAGGAAGTTTGACAGGATTGGCCATCTCCACGCTCCATGAGAGTTGCCCAACGGCCGCAGATCATCAAGGTTCCTTGAGGCGTGTGCACGGAGGCTCTTGTGGTCCCAGCAAAGTCACGCCGCTTGTATGCGACATGACAATGCGAAGCTCATGTAGATATGTCTCCCGCGTCCCACAGCCAAATGTAGAGCTATCGCACATAGCGATTTTCGTCGTCTCGACCGGAGCGCCCCTCGAATACCTCGGGGTAAACTCCACGCGGAGCGGAGAGACCTTCTCTCCACGATAAGCGGCTTATCGTGGAGAGAAGGTCTCTCCGCTCGGGCCTGGGGCCCTCGGTCGAGACGACGGGAAATCGCTATGTGCGATAGCCCTGCAGCCGAACGGACGCTCTCCCGCTTACCGCCCCTCGCGCCACCAGGCACTCCCGATCGCCATCAGGAACGCCAGCGCCACCAGGATCCCCGGCAGCAGCGGCAGCTGGTTGATCCCCGCCACCGTATACCCCTCGTTGCGCCTGAGCCCGATCCAGTCCGAGCCGCCGGCGGCGCGGCCGGGCCGCACCGAGCGGATGTCGGGGTCGGGATTGTCCTGCAGCCACATCGAGGTGCCGCCCGAGGCCTCGACCAGCGGCTTCAGCTTGGCCTCGGTCGCGCGCACGTCGGAGAATTCCAGCGGGTCGGGATTGCCGACCGCCGCCACGGTGCGCAGCGTCCCGTCGTCGAAGCGGTAGAGGCCGGGCTTGTCGACATCGATCACGCCCAGGCCGAGGCCGGGGCTGGTCTGGTTGAGCGTGATCGTTTTCGTCGAGCCGTCGGGCGACGTCATCGTCACCGGCGGGAAGGTCGTGGCCAAAGTCCGCCGCGTCACTTCAATACGGCCGCCGACCGACGTCGCGCGCAGTGCCTCTTCCTCAAGGTCGGGCTCCTTCATCAGCCAGTGCGCGACCCGGCGCACCAGCTCGGGCTGCGGCCCGCCGCCGTCGATGCCGCGGTTCCACAGCCACAGGTGATCCGACAGAAGCTCCGCCACGCGGCCTTCGCCGACCCGGTCGAGCACCACCAGCGGCTTGTCGTCGGCGCCCGACAGCACGGCGTTGCCGCGCTCGGTGCGCGAAGTGACGACGCGGAACCAGCGGCCCCACTCCGGCTCCTTGCCGGGGAGGCCGGCCTGCGGCAGGTCGGCGGTGACGGGATGGCGCTGGCCGATCTCGGTGACCTTGGGCTTGAACGGCGTCTCCAGCACGTCGCCCAGCGGCGAGGCCGGCAGGATGGTGCCGAGCGGCGTGCGGTAGAGCGAGCGTTGCGTGGCGAACACCGGCCCGACCGAAACCAGCAGCGCGCCGCCGCCCTTCACGTATTCGGCGATGTTCTTGAAATAGTCGCGCGTGATCAGGTTGCCCGATTCGTAGCGGTCGAAGATGATGAGGTCGAATTCCTTCAGCTTCTGCTCGAACAGCTCGCGCATCGGGAAGACGATCAGGCTGAGCTCGCGCACCGGCGTGAAGTCGTCCTTCTGCGGCGTGCGCAGGATGGTGAAGTGGACGAGGTCGACCGCGGGATCGCTCTTCAACAGGTTCCGCCACGCCCGCTCGCCCTGGTAGGGCTCGCCCGACACCAGCAGCACGCGCAGCCGGTCGCGCACGCCGTTGATGGTGAACAGGGCGCGGTTGTTGTCGAGCGTGAGCTCGTTGGGGCCGGGCGCCACCTCGAGCTCGACCACGTTGGCGCCGGGATTGCCCACCGTGATCGGGAGCTCGACCGACTTGCCGACCGGCACGTCGAGCCTGCGCACCACGTTGCCGCCCACCGACAGGGTGACCGGCGCGGTGCCGCCCGCCGGATCCTCGATCCGGAACTTGGTGATGACTTCGCGGCCGACCACGCCGAAGCGCGGCGACTGTTCCAGCACGATCAGCCGGTCGCGCTCACCCTTCTTGCCGGCGATCAGGGCGTGCAGCGGCGCGCCGCCCAGCTCGGGCGGCAGGCCGCCTTTCGAATCCAGGGTTGGCACGTCGTGCACCTGGCCGTCGGTGAGCAGGATCACGCCCGCCAGGCGTTCCGGCGGCACTTCGACCAGCGCCGAGCGCATGGTCTCGATCAGGCGCGTGCCGCCCGGCCGTTCGCTGCCGAGCTGGATGTGCGACGGCGGCAGCACCGCCTCGCGGACTTCCAACCCCTCTTGCTGGCCGAGCTTGCGCTTCAGCGTCTCGCGCGCCGCCTGGACCTGCTGGCGGCGCTCGCCGATCGCCATCGAATCCGAATCGTCGACCACCACCAGCGCCACGTCGGCGATCGGCTTCCGCTGTTCCTCGATCAGGGAGGGATTGCTGAGCGCGGCCAGCACGACCACCAGCGAGCCCAGCCGCCACATCGTCCCGCGCGCACCGGACCGCAGGCCCAGCAGCACCAGCACCAGGCCGATGCCGCCCAGCACAGCCAGCACCGTCCAGCCGAGCAGCGGATCGAAGGCGACGGAAACGGCGGAGGTCGCGTTCATCGCCGCAGCCTCTGCATGATGTCGGGCATGTGCACCATGTCGTCCTTGTAGTTGCCGGTCAGCGCATGCATCACCAGGTTGACGCCGAAGCGGTAGGCCATCTCGCGCTGCGTCTCGCCGCCCGGCGAGACCGGCATCAGCCCGCGGCCGCGCTGGTCGATCGCCCAGGCGCCGGCATAGTCGTTGGCGCCGATCACGATGGTGGTGACGCCGTCATTGACCCGGCCGTTGCCCGATTCGATCCAGATCTTGCCGCCCTGCCAACGGCCCGGCTCGTCGGACAGCAGGTAGAACGACTTGGTCAGCACGTGGTCGGTCGGCATGGCGATCAGCGGCGGCGTCTCGATGCCGCCCAGGAGCCGCTTGAGGTCGGGATTGCCGCCGGCCGGCCGGTCGAAGTTGAGCTGCTGGTCGCGCGTGTCGATAAACAGGATGCCGCCGGTGCGCAGGTAGCGGTCGAGCGCCGCCGAGGCGCGCGCCGACAGCGCCGGCTGCGTCGAGGTGATCGCCCAGTAGATCAGCGGGTAGAGGCGCGGCTCGTCCTTGTCGAGGTCGAGGCCGACCGGGTCGGCCGGCTCGACCGAGGTGCGGCTGCGCAGGATCTCGCTCAGGCCCTCGAGGCCCGCCCTGCTGATGTCGTCGACTTCCTTGTCGCCGGTCACGATGTAGGCGAGCCGGATGTCGAGCGCGCCCTTCAGCGCCTGCTCCTCGGTGAGCGGCGGCGGTCCGGGCTTGGCCGCCTGGTCGGCGACGAGGGTGAACCCGCTTCCTCCCCACGCAGTGGGGAGGTGGCCGAAGGCCGGAGGGGTCATGAGGCTTCCCGACCCCTCCGCCCGCTGCGCGGGCACCTCCCCATCGTGAGACGATGGGGAGGAAGAGCGTATCTCCGCACGCGCGTTCGGCACAGGCGCCAGGACCAGGAACGAGGCGCCGGCCAGCAGCAGCAGCGCCGCCGGCGCCGCGCGCCCCGCTTTGCCGCCGATGCGCACCGCACGGCCCAACAGGCCGCGCAGCCACAGCGAGAGGAAGAGGTCGGCCAGCAGCATCAGCAGGGCGGCCAGCAGGAACCAGCGCGACAGGTCGGTCTCGCCGCCTTCGCTCAACTTGTCGGTCGAGACCCCAACCGGCAGCACCAGCGGCTTGGGCTCGGGCACCCGGCCGCCGATGTTGAAGGCGACCTGGGCGTTCTCATCGCCATAGAGCCCGGGCGGCGTGGTTGGCTTGGGCTTGAAGGTTTCGTCGGCGTCGGGTGGCAGGATCTGCGCGCCGGCCGGCGGCGCGCCCAGGCGGCCGAAGCCGTCGAGGGTGCGCCACGGCTTCAGCGCCTTGTTGACGCCGTCGCCGGCGACACCGCGCGACAGGGTGACCAGCCGCTGCAGCATGTTCACGAACAGGCCGGAGAGCGCCATGTTGCTCCAGCTGGTGTTGGCGGTGGTGTGGACCAGCACCAGGTAACCCTGGCCGCGCTTCTCGCCGGTGACCAGCGGCGTGCCGTCGGTCAGGCGCGCCCAGGTCTTGTCGGCGAGGTCGGGCGTCGGCTCGGCCAGGACCTGCTGGGAGATGCGCACGTCCTTGGGGATCGGAATGCCGAGGAACGGGCTGTTGGCCGGGAATTCGGCCAGAGCTGTCGGCTGGCCCCAGCTCATGACGCCACCCAGCGCGCGGTCGCCCAGCCGCAGGCGCGTCGGCACCAGCGTGTCGTCGCCGGCGGCGGCGAGATTGGGGCCGGCAAAGCGCACGGCCACGCCGCCGCGCTCGATCCACTTGGCGATCTCGTCGCGGTCGGTGGCCGAGGGCGCCGCGCCGTCGGGGATCAGCAGCACCGCCGTGTTGCGCGTCAGCACCGTCTCGCGATCGCCGATGCTGAGGCTGACATAGGGGTCGAGCGCACGCTCGAGGAAGTAGACTTCCTGCATCAGCGGCTGGCCGTTGGCGGTCGGCTGCTCGCCCAGGATCGAGACCGGCCGGCGGCGCGAGCGCTCGTCGAGCAGCACCATGCTGCCCGCGCCGCCCTGCGCCTCGATGTCGAGCCGCGCCATGCGGTTGCGCAGCTCCGGCGGCGCCGGCAGCGTGCCTTCGCCCTTGGTCGAGGTGGCCGGGAAGTCGAGGTCGATGCGGGCCACGGTGCGGCCCTGCTCGTCGGCCGCCTGGATGGCGACCTTGCGCGGGCCGTCGGCGATGGGCCGCAGCGCCTGCACCTTGAGGTCGCGCCCTTCGGCGGCGGGCGGCAGCAGCAGCAGCGGCGTGGTCGCCTGGTCGGGCACGATGACCTGCATGCCGTCGAAGCGGCTGAGGCGCTCGGAGAGCTTGGCGGCGCCTTCGTCGTCCAGGCCGTCGCTCAGCCACACGACATAGGCACCCGGATCGACCTGCATCTGGTCGATGGCCGTGACGGCGGCGGCGCGGTCGGTCGGCCACGGCTTGGGCCGGAAGGCGCGCAACAAGGTGCGCGCTTCGTCGGGCCGCATCGCGCCCTTGCGCATCGCCGGCGCGTCGATGGGGGCAGGGGCGGTGCCGGCGAGCACGACCGGGCGGTTGGCGCGTTCGGCGCGCTGGATCAGGCGCTCGGCGTGGGCGATGCGCGTCGTCCAGCCCGGCGCCGACGACCAGCCGTCGTCGATCACCAGCAAGAGCGGTCCCTTGCCCGGCAGGTCGGCCTGCGGATTGAGGAGCGGCCGGGCGACCGCCAGGATCAGTGCGGTGGCCAGGAGCAGGCGCAGCAGCAGCAGCCACCACGGCATCTTCATCGGCGTCTGCTCGGTCGGCTCGAGCCCGATCAACAGCCGGATCGCCGGAAAGCGCACCAGCCTGGGCAGCGGCGGGATCATGCGCAGCAGCCAGTAGATCAGCGGCAACGCCAGCAGGAGCGCCAGCATCCCGGGCGCGGCAAACGCGAAGGCGCCGAGGCTCAGCATGAGAGCACGCGGACGCGCGGCTCACGCCGCGCGACTCTTTTCGCTGTCATACTCATTGCTGGGAGCGCGCCACTCCAGTGGCGCATCTTTCTTTTGCGAAAGCCCATGAGCGCCACTGGAGTGGCGCGCTCCCAGCAAAGATGCATGACCATCACGCCACGCTCAGCCGACGCAGGTCGGCCATGGCGAGATACAGCGAGAGCAGCACCGTCTGCGGCGGCTTGTCGGTGCGGTGCAGATGAACCGTCCAGTCGGTCGAGCGCGTCAGCCGCTGCAGGCCTTCCTTCTGCGCCGCCAGCCGCGCGCCATAGGCCGTACGCACCGCCTCGACGCGGCGGATCGTGTGCTGGCCCTCCGCCTCGAGTCCCTCGAACTTCACATGCCCGTCGAACGGCAGGTCTTCCTCGGCCGGATCCAGAACCTGCACGAGATGGCCGCGCACGCCGCCGCTCGCATAGTGGCGGATGACGGCCTCGATGTTCTCCAGCGGGTCGAGCCAGTCGGAGACCAGCACGATGGTGCCGTGCGCCGGCAATGGCACCAGCGGCGGCAGGCTGGGCGGCGTGCGGGTCGTATCCTTCGCCTCGTCGTACAGCGCCTCGGCGATGCGGCGCACCGCGACCCGGCCGGCGGTCGGCCGCATGCCGCTGCCCAGCACGGCCACGCGCTCGCCGGCATCGGCCAAAAGGCTCGCCAGCGCCAGGGTCAAGAGCTCGCCGCGCACCGCCTTGGTGTCGATGTTGCGCAGCGACGCGTACTGCATCGAGGGCGAGGCGTCGCGCCACAGCCACACGCTGGCCGCGGCTTCCCATTCGGTCTCGCGCACGAACAGATGGCGGCTGCGCGCGCTCTGCCGCCAGTCGATCTGGCTGGCACTGTCGCCGTCGCGATAGGGCCGGTACTGCCAGAACGCGTCGCCCTGGCCGACCCGACGCCGGCCATGCACGCCCTGGATCACGGTCGCCGCCACACGATCGGCCGCCACCATCAGCGCCGGCAAGGTGCCGGCGAGTTCGAGCGAGCGATGGAGGGTGGTGGGGGACGCCATCTACCTAGGAACTTTCCGACCGAACAAAGACACCTCACCCTGAGGAGCGGCCCGAAGGGCCGCGTCTCGAAGGGTGGGCAACCGATCGGTGCCCGCGGCCCATGCTTCGAGACGCTCGCTGCGCTCGCTCCTCAGCATGAGGTGATTGGTTGAAGGGTCATGGACCACTCTCTATGCCAGCCGCGCGCACATCTGGGCGATCACCGTCTCGACCGTGATGCCTTCGGCGCGGGCCGAGAAGTTCACGGCCATGCGATGGCGCAGGATCGGTCCGGCGAGCGCCACGACGTCGTCGACCGAGGGCGCGAGGCGGCCCTGGATGATGGCGCGGGCGCGGCTGGCCAGCATGAAGGCCTGGCTGGCGCGCGGGCCCGGCCCCCAGGCGATGCGCTGTTTCACCACGTCGAGGTCGCTCGAATCGGGGCGGCCGGCGCGGACCAGCTTCAGGATGGCGTCGACCACGCTCTCGCCGATCGGCAGGCGGCGCACCAGCGCCTGGGCGGCGATCAGGTCGGCCGGCGTCAGCGCCTGCGTGGCCGTGGCCGTGGTGGCGCCGGTGGTGCCGATCATGATCTGGCGCTCGGCGGTCTCGTCGGGATAACCGACGTCGATCTGCAGCAGGAAGCGGTCGAGCTGCGCCTCGGGCAGGGGATAAGTGCCTTCCTGCTCCAGCGGATTCTGCGTCGCCAGCACATGGAACGGCGCCGGCAGGTCGTGGCGGTTGCCGGCCACGGTGACGTGCTTCTCCTGCATGCTCTGCAGCAGCGCCGACTGGGTGCGCGGGCTGGCGCGGTTGATCTCGTCGGCCATCAGCAGCTGGGCGAACACCGGACCCTGGATGAAGCGGAAGGAGCGGCGGCCGGCGTCGGTCTCTTCCAGCACTTCCGAGCCCAAGATGTCGGCGGGCATCAGGTCGGGCGTGAACTGGATGCGCTTGGCCTCCATGCCGAGCACGACGCCCAAAGTCTCCACCAGCAAGGTCTTTGCAAGGCCCGGCACGCCGATCAACAACACGTGGCCGCCCGACAGGAGTGCTACAAGGGTTTGATCGATGACGTCCTGCTGGCCATAAATGACCTTGCCGATGGCGGTGCGGGCGGCGCGCAACTGGGCACCGAGACGTTCGATGTCGGCCAGGGCGGCGATGGCGTCAGCGTCGGTTGCAGTGGATGTGTCTGGGGCCACCGGGGCGCTCCTGTGATCGTAAGAATGGCGGGCGGGATTAGGATTGAGGGAAGCCCAGAAATGCGGCTGGAACAAGGGCATGACGGTTGACGAAATAGTGCAGCGGGTGCGCGAGCGCAGCAGACGTTTGGCATCCGGCCTGCCCGTACCGCAGCCGCCTCTCGGCAGCGATTTCTCCCTGAACGGCGTCTTTCCCGTACCGGAGACTTTTAGGCCCGCTGCAGTTCTCGTGCCATTGGTGCGCCGCGAGCCCGGTGTGACGGTTTTGTTGACGCAGCGCACCGAGGACATGCCGAGCCATGCCGGCCAGATCGCCTTTCCCGGCGGCCGGCCGCAGGCCTCCGACGCCGACGCGGTGGCCACGGCACTGCGCGAAACCGAGGAGGAGGTCGGCCTGGCGCGACGTTTTGTCGAGGTGATCGGTGCGGTCGATCATTACCGCACCGGCACCGGTTACGAGATCACGCCCATCGTCGGCATCGTGACGCCGGGATTCACGACCCGTGCGGATCCGCGCGAGGTCGCCGACGTCTTCGAGGTGCCGCTGGCGCATTTCCTCGACGAGAAGAACCACAAGATCCAGAGCCGAATCTGGAATGGCCGCGAGCGGCGCTATTACACCATGCCCTACGGGGAGCGCTACATCTGGGGCGCAACTGCCGGTATGCTTAAAAACCTGCAGTTCGTCCTTACCGCCACCGGTTAGAGCGGGATGTCTGGCTCATGCGACAACAGCACCACCTCACCCTGAGGAGCCGCGCCAAGCGCGGCGTCTCGAAGGGTGGGCCCCAGCCCGGGTGTCGCCCATGCTTCGAGACGGCCGCTGCGCGGCCTCCTCAGCATGAGGTGATGCTTTAGGCGAGCGACGGAGAAGCCGCGTGCGCATCGTCCTTCTGGTCCTGATTCTGGTGATGGCGCCGACCGCCGGCTTTTTCCTGTGGGCCTGGGCGGTCAAGATCAAGCAGGAGCGCAAGCTCGCCGGCACCCTGCCGGCGTGGCAGGACATGCCGATCACCTGGCTCGCCATCGCCGGGCTTCTGTGCACCATCGCCGGCTTCCTCGTGATGTTCTTCACCCAGAACCAGGGCTACGGCGGCCTGTTCGCGCCATGATCCTTCATGCCGGACCGCGGGCCTCCAGGCCCGCTCATGCTCATGTCGGTCCGGTGAGATGAAACCCGCTGCTCATGTCGGTCCGGTGAGATGAAACCCGCGTGGATGGACGAGCCGCCGGTGCAGGCATTGCTGGCAGCGCTGGCCCGTGGCGGGATCGCCGCGCGCTTCGTTGGCGGCTGCGTGCGCAACACCGTGCTAGGGCGTCCGGTCGGCGACATCGATATCGCCGTCAACAAGCCGCCCGAGACGGTGATGCGCGCGCTCGAGGCGGCGGACCTCAAGGTCGTGCCGACCGGATTGAAGCACGGCACGGTGACCGCCATCGTCAAAGGCCGGCCGTTCGAGCTCACGACCCTGCGGCGCGACGTTTTAACCGACGGCCGCCGTGCGGTCGTCGCCTTCACCGACGACTGGCTGGCCGATGCCGGGCGCCGCGACTTCACCTTCAACGCGCTGTATGCCGATCCCGACGGCACGATCTGGGACCCGTTCGACGGCCGCGCCGACCTTGTGGCCGGAAAGGTCCGCTTCATCGGCGACGCCGACACGCGCATTGCCGAGGATCACCTGCGCGTCCTGCGCTTCTTCCGCTTCTACGCCTGGTTCGGCAAGCCGCCCCTCGATGGGCCGAGCTTCAACGCCTGCCGCCGCAACGCCGGCGCGCTCGGCGACCTGTCGGGCGAGCGGGTCGCCAAGGAACTGCTGCGCCTGCTGGCGGCGCCCGCGCCGGCCGACGCCCTGGAGGCGATGGCCGAGGCCGGCACCCTCGATCACTGGCTGCCGGAATATTGCGGCACGGAGCGGCTGCGCGACCTGGTCGCCCGCGAGGACGCACCTGACCCGCTGCGCCGGCTGGCCGCGATCCTGGTGCCGCCGGTGACGGCGGCTGCCCGGCGTCTGAGGCTCTCGACCCAGGACTCACTGCGACTCCAATTGATGCTGGAGCCCGCTGTCCCCGGCACCCGGGAAACCCTGCACGCCGCGATCTACCGCCTCGGCACCAGCCTGTTCATCGACCGCCTCCTGCTCGACGGCCCCGCAGGCTGGCGCGAGGCGCTCGCCGTGGCGCGCAGCTGGACGCCGCCGTCATTGCCGATCGGCGGCGCCGATGCACTGGCGCTCGGCCTGAAACCGGGGCCCCGGGTGGGCGTGCTGCTCGAAGCCGTCGAACGCTGGTGGATCGACACGGATTTTTCAGCCGACCGCGCCGCCTGCCTCGCCGAACTGGAACGGCTTGCCAGCACGACATGATCGGGCCGTCATGATCCGACCCGGTCTCACCTTCGCGCTGTGGCTGGCGATCGCGCTCTTCATCGTGCTGAACAATGCGGTGGGCGACACCTGGATCGGCCCGACGCTCCCGGTGCTCGCGGTCGAATGGTACAAGGCGCTGGTGCCGCTGCCCTATGCGGCGATGCTGGCGCTGATCCATGCCCGCCGCACGACGGGACCGCGCTGGTTCGAGGCGGCCCTCTTGGCCGCGCTGCTGTGGCCAGCCTCCACGGTGATCGTCGACTTTCTCTATGCGCGTTTCCTCTACGGCGACGATCCCGCCGCTTTCCTCGACCGCTTCGCCTTCTGGTGGGGCGCCCCCTATCCCCTGCTGGTCCTCGGCCTGTTCGCCGCCCCGATCGTCGCCGGCGCTGCCCTCTCTTCCCCCTCCCCCGTCAAACGGGGGAGGGTAGGGGAGGGGGAAAGCCGCACCGACGATTCGTGAAGCACGATGATCTGAAATTGTCGAACGCTTCGACTGCGGCCTTCCCCCTCCGCCCCTGCGGGGCACCTCCCCCGTTAGACGGGGGAGGAAAGAGAGGCTTGACAGAACTGGGCAATGTTGTGGCGTATGCCTGCCGACCTCTCTCTCGGAAGGATCGGCGCCCTGTCCACTCAATCGCCGTCACGGCCAGCGCGCCTCGGGCGGTAGGGACATCAGGATCGCCTCGACATTGCCGCCGGTCATCAGGCCGAACTTGGTGCCGCGGTCATGCAGCAGGTTGAACTCGACATAGCGGCCGCGGCGCACCAGCTGGTGCTCGCGCTCGGCATCCGTCCACGGCTCGTTCATGTGTCCGCGCACCAGCCGGGGATAGATCTCGAGCAAGGCCTCGCCGACGCCGCGGGTGAAGGCGAAGTCGCGCGCGAAGTCGCCGCTGTCGAGATCGTCGAAGAAGATGCCGCCCACGCCGCGCGGCTCGCCGCGGTGCGGCAGGTGGAAGTATTCGTCGCACCATTGCTTGAAGCGCGGATAATAGCCGGCGTCGTGTCGGTCGCAGGTGGCCTTCAGCGCGGCGTGGAAGGCTTGGGTGTCTTGGCTGTTGGGCACCATCGGCGTGAGGTCGGCGCCGCCGCCGAACCAGGCGCGCGTGGTCACGATATGGCGGGTGTTCATGTGCACCGCCGGCACCCTGGGCGAGCGCATATGGGCGACCAGCGAGATGCCGGAGGCGAAGAAGCGCGGATCCTGGTCGGCGCCCGGGATCTGGGCGCGGAACTCCGGGCTGAATTCGCCGAACACGGTCGAGACGTTGACGCCCACCTTCTCGAACACGCGGCCGCGCATGACTGACATGATGCCGCCGCCGCGATCCTCGCCGCCGGGCCCGGCCTCGCGCTGCCACGCTGTGCGCTCGAAGCGGCCGGGCGCCAGCTCGCGATGGGTGCCCGAAAGTTCGTCCTCGATGCGTTCGAATTCGGCGCAGATGCGGTCGCGCAAATTCTCGAACCAGGCGCGCGCCGCGTCCTTGCGCTTCGCGAGCGTGGCGTCGTCGGGCAGCGGCGAGGGAGTCTTAGTCGGCGAGCGCATCGAATCCCGAGGTCTGGCGAAGGGCTTCGCTCAATACCATTGCCGCGGCCAACGCAACATTGAGCGAGCGCAAACCCTTCTGCAGCGGAATGCGCAGCCGGAGGTCGGCGGCGTCATGGACCTCGGCCGGCACGCCGGCGCTTTCGCGGCCGAGCAGCAGCGTGTCGTCTGTCCGGAAGGCGACAGCGGGAAAGCGTTGGATGCCCGACGTGGTCAGCAGAACGAGACGACCTGGTGTGCGATCGCGCATAAAAGCCTGCCACGAGGCGTGCCGGACGATCTTGGCCAAGTCGACGTAGTCCATGGCGGCGCGGCGGATCCGCTTGTCGTCGAGCGGAAAGCCGCAAGGCTCTATGATGTCGAGCGGCGCGCCGAGGCAAGCGGCCAAACGGATGAAGGCCCCGAGATTCTGAGGAATATCGGGCTCGAACAGGGCAAGGCGCATAAGCCCTGTTCTACTCTCGTCCGCGGCGCGAAAGCGGGCGTTCGTGCGGCACGCTGTCACACAACGGGGTGCGCTCAGCCTGCGACCAACAGAGCCTTGAAACATAAGGGGGTTTTGCGGTCTAAAGACCCATCTCCTCGGGGGGACGGAAGAGAGAAACAATGGCGTCATCAAGCATCCCGGCCGGCGGTCATGTCGATCCGACCCGGCGCGACTTTCTCATGGTCGCAACCGGCGCCATGGGCGCCATCGGCACGATCGCCGTGGCCTGGCCCTTCATCAACAATCTCAACCCCGCCGCCGATACGCTGGCGCTCTCGACCGTCGAGGTGAACGTGGCGCCGGTGCAGGTCGGCCAGGCGATCACCGTGAAGTGGCGCGGCAAGCCCTTGTTCATCCGCCATCGCACGCCGGAGGAGATCAAGGCGGCCGAGGAAGTGCCGATGTCAGAGCTGCGCGATCCGCAGACCGACAATTCGCGCGTCACCGACACCGCCAAGAAGGTGCGGCCGGAGTGGCTGATCATGATCGGCGTCTGCACCCATCTCGGCTGCGTGCCGCTCGGCAACAATCCAGGCGATCCCAAGGGCGAGTTCGGCGGCTGGTTCTGCCCGTGCCACGGGTCGATGTACGACACGTCGGGACGCATCCGCAAAGGGCCGGCGCCGCTCAACCTCGCGATCCCGGGCTACCTGTTCACGTCAGACACTCTCGTCCGCGTCGGCTGATCGGCTGACCGACCCTCAAGGATCGCTCCAGGAGTTCGCAGAATGGCCTCGTCTCACGGCACGCCGCCGGTCTTCAACAACAAGGTGATCTCCTGGATCGATCACCGCCTGCCGATCTTCTCGTACATGGAGAAGGAGTATCACCACTTCCCGACGCCCCGGAATTTCAACTATTTCTGGAATTTCGGCGCGATCGCCACGGTGATGCTGGTGCTTATGATCGCGACCGGCATTGTGCTCGCGACCAACTACACGCCGCACACCACGATGGCCTTCGACTCGGTCGAGCGCATCATGCGCGACGTGCCGTCGGGCTGGCTGATCCGCTACCTCCACATGACCGGCGCGTCGTTCTTCTTCATCGCCGTCTATATCCACATCTTCCGCGGCATGTATTACGGCTCTTACAAGTCGCCGCGCGAGCTTTTGTGGATCCTGGGCGTCGTCATCCTGCTGCTGATGATGGCGACGGCGTTCATGGGCTACGTGCTGCCGTGGGGCCAGATGAGCTTCTGGGGCGCCACCGTCATCACCAGCCTGTTCACGGCCATCCCGGTGGTCGGCGATTCGATCACCACCTGGCTGTGGGGCGGCTTCGCCATCGACAACCCGACGCTCAACCGCTTCTACGCGCTGCACTACCTGCTGCCGTTCGTCATCGTCGGCGTGGTGGCGCTGCATGTCGTGGCGCTGCACGTCCATGGCTCGAACAACCCGCTGGGCATCGAGCCCAAGGGCCCGCAGGACACCGTGCCGTTCCATCCCTACTACACGATGAAGGACGGCTTCGGCGTGACGGTCTTCCTGATCGTCTATGCCGGCTTCGCCTTCTTCGCGCCCAACTACCTGGGCGACGCCGCCAACTACATCCCGGCCAATCCGCTGGTGACGCCCACGCACATCGTGCCGGAATGGTACTTCCTGCCGTTCTACGCCATCCTGCGCGCCATCCCCGACAAGCTGGGCGGCGTGATCGCCATGTTCGGCTCGATCGCCGTGCTGTTCATCCTGCCCTGGCTCGACACCTCGCGCGTGCGCTCGGCCACCTTCCGGCCGATCTACAAGTGGTTCATGCCGGTCCTGGTGATCGACGTCATCATGCTGGGCGCCTGCGGCGCCCACCCGCCGGAAGGCTTCTGGGTGCCGCTCGCCCAGGTCGGCACGCTCTACTACTTCTTCCACTTCCTCATCCTGCTGCCGGTCCTGGGCAAGATCGAACGGCCGTTGCCATTGCCCCCCAGCATCGCCGACGCGGTGCTCAAGAAGAAGGCGGGTTAAGGATCATGCGCAGAACGATCGTTTCCGCCGCCATCGCCGTCGCCGCTCTCACCGCGGGCGCGGTCGCCATCGCCGCCGAGACCGTCACCGCTTCGGAGACCGAGCAGGATCCGCCGCATCTTCACTGGCATTTCGACGGCCCGTTCGGCACCTACGACCGCGCCGCCGCCCAGCGCGGCTATCAGGTCTATGCCGAAGTCTGCTCGGCCTGCCATTCGCTGCAGCTGCTGGCCTACCGCAACCTGATGGAGCTCGACCTCACCGAGAACCAGGTCAAGGGCCTGATCAAGGACATCCAGGTGCCCGACCTCAGCGACGACGGCCAGCCGATCGAGCGGCCGGCGCGCCTGTCGGACAGCTTCAGGAAGCCGTTCCCCAACCCCGCCGCCGCGGCCGCCGCCAACAACGGCAAGGCGCCGCCCGACCTCAGCGTCATGATCAAGGCGCGCGAGGACGGCCCGAACTATGTGCACGGACTCCTGACGGGCTACGTGCCGTTCGACAAGCTGACGCCCGAGCAGATCAAGGAATTCAGCGTCGTCAAGGACGACAACTTCAACAAGTACTTCCCGGGCCACAAGATCGGCATGCCGCCGCCGCTGGCCGACGACAAGGTGCAGTATGCCGACGGCACCAAGCCGACCCTCGACCAGGAAGCCTCCGACGTCGTGCAGTTCCTCGCCTGGGCGTCGGAGCCGCACATGGAGGACCGCAAGCGCACCGGCGTTCGCGTCATCCTCTTCCTGCTGGCGATGGCCGGCCTGATGTACGCCGTGAAGCGCCAGGTGTGGTCGGACAAGCACTGAACCGGCACTAAGGGAACCGACACTGAGCGGGCGTTGCCGAATTAGGGAACGCGTGCGAACCGATAGTTCCGGATTGTTTCGATCGGCGGCTTGATCGGGTCCCAGTTC
>Ga0308309_10000772_pt1 | contig 19492 bp, 16 predicted proteins | sample HubBroMetageWFT5_FD_192491 | JGI IMG/M metagenome (GOLD analysis project Ga0308309, IMG submission 192491) | Warmed and freeze-thawed soil microbial communities from the Hubbard Brook experimental Forest, New Hampshire - Hubbard Brook CCASE Soil... | ecosystem: Environmental > Terrestrial >...
AACCTGTCTTACTATCCGACTTCGGTCGTGAGTAAATTCAATATGAAAGGAATCGTGCGCGGGAGCCGTCGCTTGCATGTGCGTTCATGGCGTTCTGGGCAGAAGGTCGAGGGCTTAGCTGTGGATGCGGATGATTTCGACCGGTTTCAGGTTGGCGACACCGTGGTGGTGGCGGAGGAGCCGGGGGCGCTCGGGATTCCGTGGTATTACGGGGTGTACCGGCGGTGAGGTATGACTGAATGGATGGAGAAAGAGCACAGGCAGGAGTGCCTGTGCTACTGCGTTAGTAGGCGGGTTTGCCGTCGGGCTTGAGGGGCAAATTAATGTCCAAGTAGTGGCCGTTCTTACCGAAGCGAAAGCGCACGCGACGGACCATCAAGCCGACGTCGCGCACTTTCCAATCAGAAATTTCGATGGGGTCGCTCGGAAGGTCGGAGAGCGACCATTCGACGTTGTCGCCCTGCGGCTTCACGGTTTGCGGATCGACTTCGTAAACTTCGCCCTCTTTCAGGTCCAGATAGAGAAAGCGTTTCCAAAGTTTCACAAGCAGCGCGTCGCGCTTTTCCGAGTGGTAGATGTTCCAGGATTGCGGGGCTGCGTCGTTGAAGCGCACGATGGCGAATTGCACCGGCTTCCACACCGCCTTTTTGTCGGGAGAGGCAGCCTGCGAAAACGCCGAGAGGAGAATTAGCGCTGAGACAATGGCTGTTTGCATTCCTGAAATCAATTCACCACTTCGCCGAAGGATTTGTCGAGGAGGCGGATGGCTTCGTCGACGTCTGGTTTGGTGGTGTTGAGCATGGGAGCCAGGCGAAGGACGTTGCCCATGAGGCCGCCTTTGCCGATGAGGAGGCCGTTGTCGCGGGCGCGTTCCATGACCTGCGTTGTGGCTGCGGGCGCGGGCTCTTTTGTTTTGCGATCTTTGACGAGTTCGAGAGCTTGCATTAGGCCCATGCCGCGGACGTCGCCAATAAGCGGGTACTTCTCTTGCAGCTCTTCGAGCTTGGCGCGGAAATAGGCGCCGACGGTATGGGCGTTTTCGCGGAGGTCGTCTTCTTCGATCAGCTCGATGGTGGCGCGCGCGGCGGCGCAGGTCACCGGGTTGCCGCCGAACGTGGCGATGTTCAGACCTTGAAATCCGGCGGCGATTTCCGGTGTGGTGACTGTCAGGCCCACTGGTACGCCGTTGGCCATGCCCTTTGCGCTGGTGAGAATGTCCGGCGTTACTTCCCATTGCTCGATGCCGAACCATTTTTTGCCGGTGCGGCCCCAGCCGGTTTGCACTTCGTCGGAAATGAAGAGCCCGCCGTATTTTTTAACGATGTTGAAAACGATCTTGAAATATTCCTTGGGTGGCGTGATGAAGCCGCCGACGCCTTGAATCGGCTCGGCGATGAAAGCGGCGATGCTGCCACTCGTGCCGGTCTGGATGAGATTTTCGACGTCTCCGGCGCAGGCCACTTCGCATTCGGGATATTTCAGGTGTAGTGGGCAGCGATAGCAGTAAGGATTAATCGCGTGCGCGATGCCAACACTGATCACGGCGGCTTTACGATAGGGGGCGTGAGCGGTGACGGACTTCATGAGCGAAGAGCCGCCGGAATAGGCGTGGCGCAGGGCGACGACGTCATAGCTGCCCGTGGCCATGCGCGCGATCAGGATCGCGGCTTCGTCGGCTTCGCTGCCGGAGCTGGTGAAGAAACTCGACTGCAGATTGCCGGGAGTAATCTGTGCGATTTTTTCCGCTAGCGCGACGATTTGCTCGGTCGGATAGAGGGTGGACATGTGCTGGAGCTTGTTGACCTGCGCGTTGATTTTGCTGGTGATTCTGGGGTTGCAGTGGCCAACGGATACGGTCAGGATGCCGCCAAAAAAATCGAGGTACTTGCGGCCTTCGACGTCCCAAACGTGCTGCATTTCAGCGTGGTCGGCGACGAGCGGCTTTTGGTAGTAGTTGGCGACAGATGGCCAGATGTACTTTTTGTGCTTGGCGACTGCTTCTTCGCTGCGCGACATCGTTGACGACACGGGCTTTGCGGGCGTGGTCATGGACGCTTCCTCGGGCTAGGTTTGGTGACGTTCGAGTGTACGACGCGGTGAAACGCGCGGCAAGCAGGCGCGGTTCATGCGGCTTACTGGTTGACGTTAACCGAGCAGCGGTATAGGCTAGGACTGTGATCCGTTCCTTTCGCTGCGCGGATTCCGAGCGTCTTTTCCAGCGGGAAACGGTACGCCGCTTCAAAGCTATCGAGCGGCAAGCTCTCCGGAAACTGGACATGCTGGACGCTGCTCCCGATATCCGAACACTCGCGACGCTGCCCGGCAACAGACTGGAAGCTCTGAGGGGCGATCGGAAGGGACAGCACAGCATTCGCATTAATGAACAGTGGCGTATTTGTTTTGTCTGGCTGGAAGGTCACGCTTATGAAGTTGAGATCGTGGATTACCACTAGGAGAGTTAAGTGGCCAAGAAAATCAAACCTGTGCATCCGGGCGAGATTCTGCGCGAAGAATTCATGGCCCCTCTAAAGTTGAGCATGAACCGGATGGCAATGGACCTGCGCGTTCCGGTGACGCGCATCGCCGATATCGTCCACGAGCGACGCGGCATTACGGCGGATACGGCGCTTCGCTTCGCGCGTTACTTCAAGAATGCGCCAGTTTTTTGGATGAATCTACAGACTCGCTATGACCTGGAGGTTGCCCAAGATGAAATCGCAGCCAAGGTTACGCGCGACGTGCGACCGTTGGAAGTTGCAGCGAGCTAGTCTTGACCTACTGCTCTTGCGCTTGTCCATGAGCCTAGTCTCTCGGCCCCCATAAAATCTGTCTCGCCGATAACCGGCGCGATTTGCACCTATCCGCAATCCCTGCGCATCAAAGGCTGGGAGTTTTACACGGTTTGTGGCAGATACGAGAGGCGACGCGAGGAGACTGGCGATGGCGAAGATGAAGGTAGCAGTAGTTACTAAGGCGGGAGCGGATTTCGAGATTCAAGAGCGGGAAATACCTAAGCCTGGGGTTGGGGAAGTACGGATCAAGGTGCAAGCCTGTGGAATTTGTTTCAGCGATCACCTGACAAAAGACGGGCTCTGGCCGGGAATCGTCTATCCGCGCGTGCCGGGACACGAAGTTGCCGGCGTAGTTGATGAAGTGGGCGAAGGAGTCACGGAATGGAAGAAAGGTGATCGTGTGGGGACGGGTTGGCACGGAGGGCACGATTTTGTATGCGACGCGTGCCGCCGAGGAGACTTTATTACTTGCAAGAACGAAGCGATCACGGGCATCACGCGAGACGGTGGATATCAGGAATACATGCTGGCAAGGCACGAAGCGGTGGCTCGGATGCCGGAAGATTTAGACGCCGCAGAGGCGGGGCCGCTGCTATGCGCCGGGGTTACCACGTTCAATTCGCTGCGGCATAGCGGAGCGACAATCGGCGACTTGGTTGGCGTGCAGGGAATAGGCGGTTTGGGACATTTGGGAGTTCAGTTCGCCGCAAAAGCTGGATACCGCGTCGCGGCCATCGGGCGCGGTCCAGAGAATGCGGCGCTGGCCAAGAAACTGGGAGCCTCTGCGTATATCGATACGAATGCGACAAATCCCGCGGACGAACTGCAAAAGATGGGAGGCGCCAAAGTGATCCTGGCGACGGCGCCAAATGCGAAGTCGATATCGGCATTGATCGGCGGGCTCGGTGTGGGCGGAAAATTGCTGGTTGTAGGCGCACCGTTTGAGCCGATGGAAGTTTCGGCGGTATCCCTGCTTACAGCCAGGCGGGATATCCAGGGATGGCCTTGGGGATCCGCGATGGATTCGGAGGATACGCTGCGATTTTCTTCGCAGACCGGCGTGAAGGCGATGATCGAAAAGTACCCGCTGGAAAAGACGAATGAGGCGTTTGCGCGAATGATGAGTGGCAAGGCCCAGTTTCGCGTGGTGCTGACGATGTAGGAGGAATAGCCCGAGCGCAAGTGCGAGTTGGAAACACGGCGGCCGGGTGAGGGCGATGTTGATTCGGGAAAGAAACCAGAGTGACAGCGATGCGGTCTGGAAGATTCTCGAACCCGTGATTCGCGGCGGGGATACTTACACCTTGCCACGGGAAATGAATCGCCAGGAAGCACTCGCCTATTGGAACGCGCCGGGCCATGAAGTGTTCGTCGCGGAAGAAAACGCAGAAATTCTTGGCACGTATTATCTGCGCGCGAATCAGAAGGGCGGGGGAGCGCACGTTGCGAACTGTGGCTACATGACCGCGCCGTGGGCAAGTGGGCGCGGCATTGCGCGGGCCATGTGCCAACATTCGCTGGAGCGCGCCAAGGCGCGGGGATTTCGCGCGATGCAATTCAATTTTGTGGTCAGCAGCAACGAGCGTGCAGTGCGGCTGTGGGAACGCATGGGCTTTGAAATTGTCGGCAGGCTTCCCGCGGCGTTTATGCATCCAATGCTCGGCCCTGTCGACGCGCTGGTGATGTACCGGAATCTGTAGCACGGCATAGAAAGGCGGGGCGGCACGAACGTACAGCAGCTCTGTTACGCATTCTGTTTCGACGCTACGACAAGAACCCTCCCATGCGTATAATGACGCGCTATGGCTTCGAGCCCCTCCCCCATCGGCCGAACATTTCGCATGCTCGGACGAGTATTTCCGCGCTGTGGCATGATTTCGCAGGCGATCGCGTTCAATTTGTTTCTGGCGTTTTTTCCGGCGCTGCTCATCATGGTGGGGTTCGCAACCAGCCGGATTGGCGGGCGAACCAGCCTGCTTGATTTGATCACGGATCTCACCGCATTTCTGCCGCCGGGTAGCCAGAGCATTGTTTCCGAGTTTTTGGTGAAGCGCGGGCCGGATGCCTGGAAGCTGGCGCTGGTGGGATGGACGGGAACATTGCTGGCGGGTTCACAAGTGATGCGACTGCTCATGGAAGGAATCCACAGAATTTATGGAGACAAGGAACAGCCGGGATTCTTGCACAGGCAACTTCGTGGATTGGCCCTGCTGTTGGTGACGATCGCGCCGCTCCTGGCAGCCGCGATACTCGGCGTTCTTGGACGGCCGATCCGGCGCTGGCTTGCACTGGAGCTTGGCCCCCAGCATATACTGCAGGGCTGGTGGACGGTTTTCTTTCCCGCAATGGCGATCGTTCTGGCGCTGGCGGCGCTGACGGTTATTTATCGCGTGGCACGGCCGGGCGAGGAACGAATGAAGAACGTGCTGCCAGGGGCGATGGTGGCCACCTCGCTGTGGTGGCTGGTGAATGTGCTCTTTGGATATTATGTGCGCCGCGTGCCGTACAGCATTGTTTATGGCGGGCTTGCGGCGGTCATCGGATTGATGGTGTGGATGCAGCTTTCGGCGGTGATTGTATTTCTAGGGGCGGCGTGGAACGCGGAGTTGGCGGAAGGCCGCCGGAGTGCACGCGCCTAGGGCGGGCGCGGCGCGTGGGCAAAATGACTCAACGAAATAGCGGGCGCGATGATGGCTGAACAATCGGTTCGCGTGGAATGTTATTCGGGCTATATAGCGGACGAACGCCCGGAGCGCATTTTGTTCGAAACTCAAACTTTAGAGATCGCGGAAGTGGAGGACCGTTGGTACTCGCCGGGAGCGACCTATTTTCGAGTGCTGGCCGAGGACGGGGACCGCTATGTTTTGCGGCATGACGACGCTCAGGATGTATGGAGCCTAACGGCGTTCCGGTCAGGTGGCAAACGCGTTGACACAAAAATTAACCAGAGCGTATAGTCATACCGCGAGTGTGGTCCCAGGGTTCCCCCGTGGTGCCGGCTCCCCAGAGAGCCGGCGGTGCCTGCGGATGCGGATCAGAGAAGGAAAAGGATGTCCTACCTACCGCAGTTCCCGTTCGCGCGGCGCTGGACGTGTGTTTGCTTGGCGCTACTGCTGAACGGAGTGGGCGGTTCGGTTCGTGCGCAAACGCCGACTCCGCCTGACGCCCCACCCGCTGCTCCGGCTCCAGCCGCGCAGACGCCTGCAGAGCCAGCAAAGCCGCAAACGCCGAATTCCAACGACAGCTCGGAAGTTTCAAGCCGCGATACGGCGCCGACATTCAGAGTTCGCGTAAACCTTGTGCTGGTGAGAGTGGTGGTGCGCGATCAGCAGGGGAGGGTGGTGCCGAACCTGCACAAGGAAGATTTTCAGCTATCTGACAATCGCAAGCCGCAAACAATCTCCACCTTCAGCGTAGAGACACCGGAATCGCGTGTGGTTGCGACCACAACCAGTGCCGACCCGAATGTTCCAGCGGATCCCGATGCAGCGAAAGCGGTAGCGGCTGCCTTACCGCAGCGGTTTGTTTCGGTGGTATTCGACGACCAGCACCTCACGATGCAGGATGCGATGTTCGTGAGGACCTCCGCGGGCCGTTTTTTTGATTCGCTGGCGGCGTCCGATCGAGTTGGTATCTATTCGACTTCCGGGCAATTCACACAGGAATTTACCGACGACCACGAGATCTTGCGCCAGTCGCTTTTGAAGATAATCCCGCATTCGCCGACTGCAGGACTCCATGACTGTCCGGAAATCAGTTATTACCAGGCGGACTTGATCCAGAACAAAAACGACACTCAGGCATTGGCTGTCGCGGCGGAAGATGCAGTGCAGTGCGCGTTCAACGGAGACGAAAGACAAATTAACGTGGCGCGAGCCATGGCGCAGGGGATGGCTAGCGCCGTGACCGGGCGGGAGGACTCGTCGACAGAGTACGCGTTGCGGCATATGGAAGACGTGATGCGGCGATTGGGGTCGATGCCGGGACAGCGGATCATGGTGTTTGTTTCGCCGGGATTTATTACTTCGACCCTGCATCTGGAATTCAGCGACTTGGTGGACCGCGCAACCAAAGCGAATATCGTGATTAACACGATTGATGCGCGTGGGCTGTACACCCCGGATATGGGAGACATCGCCGATCCTACGACGAAGGCTTCGTATCGAACGGTAGGGTACAGGGCCACGTACGCGGTGGCGGCTCAACTCGCACAAGAAGACGTGCTGGCAGAGCTTGCCGACGGGACGGGCGGTACTTTTTTTCATAACCGCAACGATGTGGATGAGGGGCTGCGCGAGGCCGGAGCTGCGCCGGCCATGACGTACCTGCTGGGCTTCTCGCCACAAAACATGAAGCTCGACGGAAGCCTGCACACCTTGAAAGTTTCCTTCGTGAAGAAAACTAACTACAAAATTCAGGCGCGGCACGGGTACTTCGCGCCTCGGCATGTCGTCGACCCGGCCGAGCAGGCGAAGCAAGAGATTCAAGAAGCGCTTTTTTCGCAGGACGAAATTCGCGATTTGCCGGTCGATTTGCACACGCAATTCTTCAAGACCGACAACTACCAGGCGAAGCTGGCGGTGCTCACACACGTCGATATCAAAGGCGTGCATTTCCGCAAGGCCGAGGGCCGAAACAGGGATGACCTCACGGTCGCAACAGCGATCTTTGATGAAAACGGAAATTACGTGACCGGCGGGGAAAAGATCGTGCAGATGAAGCTTTTGGACCCAACCTACGACCGCTTGAGCCGGTCGGGACTGAATTTGAAGTCCAGTTTTGAAGTGAAGCCCGGGACATATCTGGTGAGGCAGGTGGTGCGTGACTCAGAGGGATCGCAATTAGCGGCGCGTAACGGCGCCGTAGTAATACCGAATTGATGGGGGAGCAAATGAACACAAAAAAGAATCGCGCGCGGATATCTTTCAGCTGGTTAGCCGGACTGACGGCGGCCGCATCGTGCCTGTTTCTTGTTCAGCTTGCGGGGCAGACTCCGCCGGCGCAGACGCCGGCCGCACCCGCCACGGATGCGAGCCAGCAGGCCGGGCCGACGATTAAAGCCGAATCGCGCCTTGTCTTGGTGGATGCTGTCGTGACTGACAAGAAAGGGAACTACGTTCACGACCTGACACAGAATGATTTCAAAGTGTACGAAGACAATAAGGAACAAGGGGTGGCGAGTTTTTCGTTCGGCGCAGATACGGCTATCCAAGCGCAGGGACAGAAGAAATATCTAATTCTGTTCTTCGACAATTCGACGATGGCCATGCCCGACCAGATTCAAGCAAGAGGTGCCGCGAAAAAGTTTATCGAAGCCAATGCAGGCCCAGATCGGTTAATGGCGGTTGTGGATTTCGGCGGTACGTTGCGCATCGTGCAGAATTTTACAGCGAACGCTGAGCTGCTGCAGGCCGCAGTCGGTGGAGCGAAGAGTTCGGCGGTTGACCCCAATGCACAGGTAGCCTCGGCGGCGCTATCGCCATCGACTAGCCCCTTTGGCAGCACTTCCGGAACGTCCTCGCCATTTTCTGGGATGAGCAATGCGGAAGCGGATTTTGGCGCCAGAAGCATGTTGCTATCCGTGCGCAGCCTGGCGAAGAATCTGCGCGGGGTTCCCGGACGAAAAATGGTGGTGCTCTTTTCTTCCGGTTTCCCGCTCAATTCCGAGAATGAATCGGAATTGACGGCAACAATCGATGCCTGCAACAAAGCGAACGTGGCGATCTATGCGCTCGATGTGCGCGGCCTCGTGGCAACGCCTCCGGGCAGCTCTCAACTGAATCCGCCGGACAATGGGACGCGCGAAGTAGCGGCGAAGCCCGCGGCCAAAAATCTCTTTGCTGGAGGCCATGTAGTGTTGGCTTCGTACAGACTTGAAATGTTTGAACCGCAGCGTCCTGGCGGCGGAGGTGGTGGCACCGGCGGAGGTGGTGGAGGTGGTGGAGGTGGTGGAGGACGTCCCGGTGGAGGCGGCGGCACAGGAGGAGGCGGAACGGGTGGAGGTGGTGGCGCTGGCGGAGGAGGTGGTAAGGGCGGCACCGGAGGTACTGGCGGAACTGGAGGCACCGGCGGTAAAGGAGGGACCGGCGGCACGGGCGGAACAGGTGGCACAGGCGGCAAAGGCGGTACGGGTGGCACAGGTGGAGGAACCACCGGGCGCTCCGGCGGATTCGGGAATCCGAATAACCCCAACAGCGTGTTTACGCAGCCGCGGACGATCGTTCCGCAATTCCCGCCATCGGCTTCGACGAATCAGCAGATTCTCGCAGCCCTTTCGGAGGGAACCGGCGGATTCACCATTTTCAATACCAACGACTTGCTCGGAGGACTCGAAAAAATAGGGCGCGAGCAGAGTGAGTTTTATATTTTGGGCTACGTGCCACAGCCGTCCGCGGAAGGAAGTTGCCACACTTTGAAAGTGAAGATGAACCGAGGCGGGTTGAACGTCAGGTCGCGCAGCGGCTACTGCAACACAAAGTCGACCAATGTGCTGGAAGGTACGCCAGTGGAGAAGCAGCTTGAGGCGCGGGCGACGGGCGCGCAGGCAGGGACCATGAAGGGCTCATTCGAGCTCCCCTATTTCTATACGGCGCCAAATGTGGCGCGAGTAAACCTGGCTATGGAAATCCCTTCGAATACCGTTCAATTCAACAAAGATAAGGGGAAATATCACGCCAGCCTGAATGTGCTGGGCATCGCGTATAAGCCGGATGGCAGCGTCGGAGCGAAGTTCAGCGATACCGTCAATCTCGATTTGGAAAAAGACGAAGTGAAGGAGTTCACGAAGCAGCCGTATTTTTATCAAAACCAGTTCGATGCAGGCTCGGGCGACTACAAGCTGACGGTGGTGGTGAGCTCGGGAAGCGACGCCTTTGGGAAATACGAGTCGCCATTGAAAATCGATCCTTACGATGGCAAGCAGTTCAGCCTGGGTGGAGTGGTGCTTACGAATTCGATGCAGCGTCTCTCCGATATTCCGACGAGTCTCGATTCGGTGCTGCTTGAGGATCGCACGCCGTTGGTAGTAAAGGGAATGCAGATGAATCCGTCTGCCAGCAATCGGTTTAAGAAGTCGGAAAACGTGGCCCTATACACGGAGGTCTATGAACCGCTGTTGACCTCCGCGACGCCCCCGCAGGTTATGGCTGGTTATGCAGTCGTTGAGCGTGCCAGCGGAAATGTCGTCTTCAAGACCGGAGCGATCCGTTTGGATGACTTCATTCAAAAGGGCAGCCCAATGGTGCCCGTGGGCCTGAACATCAAAGTGAAGGATATGGCTCCCGGCGGCTACCGGCTGGTGGTGATGGCGGTGGACGGTGCAGGGAACCACGCCGCAAATCGCACCATCGATTTCGACCTAACTGAATAGCTGGCTGCGAATCGACCCAAGGTGCAAATCGGGCCGCCGATTACGAGGCGGTTTGGCGTGAGGCGCTGCCTGATTCCGCGAGCAGGCTGCGCAATACGAACCAGCAATTCGCCGGGCGCTCCGAGAGTCGGCGCATGAAATAGGGGCACCAGTCGGTGCCAAAGGGAACGTAGACCTGCAGAGTGTCTCCGGCAGAGTGCACTTGCTCCTGAAGATCGCGGCGAATCCCGTAAATCATCTGAAACTCGTAGCGGCTCTTATCCAGCTTGAGCCGGGCGGCTTCGGCTTGGGCGTGCGCGACCATGTTCCAGTCATGGGAAGCGATGGCGGGCAGGAAAGTGCCCTGTGCGGCGCCTTCGAGGAGCAAAGTCGTCAACTTCTGGTAGTTGGCATCAACATCGCTCTTTTTCTGCAGGGCGATTTTTGGGGACTCGCGATACGCGCCTTTTACGAGGCGAATTTTCGGTTTGACGGGTGCGAGCCTTTGCAGATCTTTCTCCGTGCGGAAAAGATACGCCTGGACGGCTAGCCCGCAATTGCCAAGCTCCCGCTGTACGCCTTCGAAAATGTCCAGTGTGGCATCCGTGTAAACACTGCCTTCCATGTCCATCTCAATGGTTCGGCCGAGGGCGGCCGCGCGGGCGGCGATTTCGCGGGCCATCGAGCGACACAGCTCTTTGTCGATGTCCAGGCCGAGTTGGGTGAGTTTGATGGAGATGTTGCCGGTGAGATTTTTGGCGTGTAGCTCTTCCACCATGCGGATGTAACTGGCGCGGACTTCGCGTGCGGCGGCTTCACTGGTAACGTTTTCGCCGAGGTGGTTCAGGCTGACGTTGCGGCCGTGAGAGCAAAGTTCCAGGCTCGCCGTGAGCGCTTCTTCGAGGGATTCGCCGGCGACGAAACGCCGAGCGAAGCCATTTTTCATGCCGTGGCGCGCGATGCGATCTGTCACGCCGCGTTTTGTGGACAGCCAGAAGATGAAATTGCGAATCAGCACGAACCCTCCCGGAAGAAGCAGCCCGAGAATACGGGCAGGGGTGCTGGGCGTCAATACCGCCGCCGGTGTGCGAAACGGCCATTAGGTCCAAGAGGATGAGCGAGTTAGGAGCAGGCCTGTACGCCTGGCCAAAGTAGGGATTCGACACTGGACCTTGCGGGGCGCAACTTATAGGCGGGAGGAGGGTTATTCTATGGAGTGCCGAGTGTTTGCGGACGATTCCGCCCCGTAGGAGAGTGTCATGAGCGTGCAGCATGGCCCTGGCCAGCAGACGGCTTCGATTCTGACGACCCCCAAGTCCTTCCTTGCGGCCATTCTTTCTGTGGCATGCGTGTTCTCGGTGGGCATCGATGTGACTTCGCTTTCGGCGACGCCATCAGCGGCGAAAGATAAAAAACCAAAGCGAGATCCCGCTCTAAAAAATCTTCCAATTACAGAGTTGAGTGCCGACGAAGCAATTTTTCATGCGCTGAACCGTTTGGCGTACGGCCCGAGGCCCGGCGACGTGGAGCGCGTGCGGCAGATGGGGCTGGCGAAGTGGATCGACCAGCAGCTGAATCCTAATTCGATTGACGATAAGGCACTGGAAGCACGGCTCGAGGATTATCCGACGCTGAAAATGTCCGCTGCGAACTTGATGGAACAATATCCTCAGCCCAAGCCGGCGGAGAAAGAAGCTGTGAAGCGGGCGCAAGCGCAATTGGAGCAGGAACAGCAGAAGCGGTCGGACGCGGCAGCAGCGATTGTCGCCAAAGATATGAAGGAGACGCCGGTCCCTAAGGAAACTGCGGCAACGGAGACGAATCAGCTTTCTGCGGCGACGCAAACCGATGGCGGCGACGCGAATGTTCCCTCACCGATGAAGCAAGATCCGGCGCTAGAGAATCTCGCTGCGAAAGGCGCGGGGAAACGAGATGTACTGGGCGGGGGCGACCCGAATAATGTGCCGCGAGCCATCGCCGAAGACAGCAAGCGGCCGCAACGCGTGGTTGCGGAACTGGCGATGTCGAAAGTGACGCGCGCGATCTACAGCGAGCGGCAGCTCCAGCAAGTGATGGATGATTTCTGGTTCAATCATCTAAACGTTTTTGCGGGAAAGGGCGAGGACCGCTACTACCTGACTTCTTACGAGCGCGATGTCATTCAGCCGCACACGCTGGGGAAATTCAAGGATCTTTTGACGGCGTCCGCGAAGAGTCCGGCAATGCTGTTTTATCTGGATAATTTTCTGAGTGCGGATCCGCGTGCTGCGCAGAGGCAGGCAGCAGAGCGTGCCATGCGTCAACAGGCACGCAATCGCGGTTTTGGACGGCCGCCCCAGCCGCCTGGGCAGCAAAAAAAACAGAACGAACGCGGTCTGAATGAAAACTATGGCCGCGAATTGATGGAACTTCACACGCTCGGGGTCGATGGCGGATACACGCAGAAAGATGTAACCGAAGTCGCGCGGTGCTTTACTGGTTGGACCATCGAGAAGCCGCGACAAAATCCGCAATTCAAATTTGACGAACGTTTGCACGATCCCGCCCCGAAGCTTGTGTTAGGAAAAAAGATTCATGCCGGCGGAATGAAGGACGGCGAGGAAGTGATCGACCTCCTGGTGCGTGACGCGAGCACGGCGCGTTTTATTTCGACGAAGCTGGCGCGCCGATTTGTTTCGGATAATCCGCCGAAGCCGCTGGTGGACCGGATGGCGAAAACGTTCACGGAAAGCGACGGCGACATTAAGGCCGTGATGCACGCGATGATTTATTCGCCGGAGTTCTGGTCGCGTGAGACGTATCGCGCAAAAATCAAGACGCCGTTCGAGTTGGTGGTATCCGCGACACGCGCGCTGGGAACGGATGTGGACATGCCGCAGCCGCTCGTCGGCTGGGTCGCGCGCATTGGTGAACCCATTTATCAGTGCCAGCCGCCGACGGGTTACGCGGACAAGGCGGATGCCTGGGTGAATACGGGCGCGCTGCTCAACCGGCTGAATTTTTCGCTGGCGCTGGCGGGGAACAAGATGCGCGGGTCGCGCACGGATGTGGCCGCGCTGATTGGCGCGGAATCGTCGAGCGACGCAAAGGCGGCGCTGGAGCGCGCTGTCCAGGTTTTCCTGGGCGGGCAGGCGGGTCCGACGACTGTCGAGACATTGGAGAAGCAGCTCGATAGCCCGCAAGTGGTGCAGGCGAAGCTGGACGATCCCGTTAAGCAGGTGGATCTGGGAGTTGTGGCGGGATTGGTACTGGGCGCGCCGGAGTTTCAGCGCCGATAGTGTTGGAGTGCGGTAGCTCTGCTCCCGCTTTTCCGCTTATAGGGTATAGCACCGAGGCAAGAGGCGGCAGCAAGGCAGCCACTCTCCATATTAGGGAATGAACTTGAGAGGTTCCGATGAGTCACGAATGTTGCGAAGGCGTGAGAGGTTTGAAGTTCTCTCGGCGATATTTTTTGAAGCAGGGCGGCGTGGCCATGGTTGGCCTGAGCGCGATGCCCGCGTTCTTGCAGCGCGCGGTGGCGGCGACGCCGATGCCGAACAAAAAGCAGCTCGTCGTGCTGTTTCAGCGCGGTGCGGCGGACGGCTTGAATATCGTTGTTCCGTTTGGGGAGCAAAACTATTACCGGCTGAGGCCGAGTATTGCGATTCCGCAGCCCAAGCGCGGTGGAACGGATGCGGCGATCGATCTGGACGGATTTTTTGGATTGCATCCCAGCCTTGCGCCACTCGAGCCTTTGTTCAACAAGAATCAATTGGCCATTGTGCATGCGGCGGGATCGCCGGATCCGACGCGTTCGCATTTTGATGCGCAGGACTTTATGGAGTCGGGTACGCCGGGTTTGAAAGCGACCGACGACGGTTGGCTGAACCGCGCGCTGGAGATTGTGCCGGAAGAAAACGCTTCGCCGTTCCGAGCCGTGGCGATGGGGCCAAACCTGCCTCGAATGCTGCGCGGAAGCGCTCCAGCGATCGCGCTCCCGGACTTAAAGCAATTTAAGGTCGTGGCGCAATCGCCTGGCTCGGGGCAAATGGTGGAAGGCGGGTTTGAAGCGATGTATGCGCAAACTGTCGACCACGCGTTGCAAGGGACGGGAGCGGAGACGTTTGAGGCCATCGACCTTTTGCGGAAAGCCGATCCCTCGAAGTATCAGCCGGAGAACGGCGCGCAATATCCGACGAGCCGGCTCGGCCAGAGCTTGCAGCAAATTGGGCAACTCCTGAAGGCGAATATTGGCGTGGAGGTTTTGTTCGTCGATTGCGGCGGCTGGGACAATCATGTGAATGAAGGCGGCGTGCAGGGGCAGCTGTCGAATTTGCTGAAGGATTTGGGGCAGGGGCTGGGTGCGTTTCACGACGACATGGGCGACCGCATGCAGGATATCGTGTTCGTAACGATGAGCGAATTCGGGCGAACGGCGAAAGAGAACGGTAATCGTGGCACCGACCATGGGCATGCCAATTGCATGTTTGTGATGGGCGGCGACGTGAAGGGCGGACGCGTCTATAGCAAATGGCCGGGGCTTGATGATCACCAGCTCAACGAAGGGCGCGATTTGGCGCTTACGACGGACTTCCGCAGTGTGATTGGAGAGATTTTGACCCGGCACATTGGCGTGAAGGATCTTGCGCCTGTGTTTCCGGGGTTCGACAACAATCCACGTAAATTTGCAGGGCTTATTCGGGCATAAGTCTTCCGCAGACCGGGCACGGCGTGCCGTGCCCCTACAAGAAAAACAGAACCGTCGGCGTGCAGCGGAGTATTAGTTCAGCTCGCGAATCCAGATATTACGGTAGCGAACAGGATGATTGTGGTCCTGAAGCGCAAGCGGCAGCTTATCCGGGCCCGCTTGGTACGGCGGACGGACGTGATGGCCGGTTGGGCCCGTGGGCTCAACGTTGTCTTGCGTGAGGACGCCGTTGTGAAAGACGGTGACGCGCGCAGGCCGAGCCAATTTCCCCGATGCGTCGAAGCGAGGGCCGTGCCAGATGATGTCGTAGGTCTGCCATTGGCCGGGTGCGCGCGAAGCATTCACCAGCGGCGGATACTGGCCGTACACGGCGGAGGCCTGTCCGTCCGCATACGTTTTGCTGTTGTAGGAATCGAGCACCTGGATTTCGTAGAGCCCCATCAGGAAAACGCCGCTATTCCCTCGATCCTGATCTTCTCCCTTGGGAGGATCGGGCTCGCGGAATTCGACGTGAAGTTGACAGTCGCCGAAAGATTCCTTGGTACGCAGGTCTCCGGTTTTCGCGGCGACCTCGAAGTAACCGTTCTCGACCTTCCACTTGGCGGGGCTGCCGTCTTTTTTCGCGACCCACTGCGACAAATCTTTGCCGTCAAAGAGCACAGTAGCGTCAGAAGGCGGCTTGCCCGGCGTGTCCTGCGTGCTGGCTGTGCCGGGGGTGACCACCGGCGGATTCGGGCGGTTGCGGTCGTGGATTTCCCACTTGGTGTCGACCTGGGCGAGCAAAAGACTAGGACTTGTTGCAATGATGGCGACGGACAAAAACAGGGGACGGCTTATTTTCATGGTTCGGACCTCGGCTCCGATGCGCGAGGATTCTAACGCTGATTGGTTAGCAAATACACCCGGCGCCGAATAAAAAAGGCCAGTCGCTCGCTGCCCTTTCATTTCGCTGTGAATCGATATTCAAAACAGGGAGACAGACAGGAATGTCTGTCTCCCTGCTGATCCGATTAAGCGGCGGAGCCGCGGATGCGCATACCGTAGAAAGAACGATACACGAAGACGAAGGAGACGACGAAGAATGCAGCTGCCAGGATGTGGGTCAGGCCGTTGCCCCCTTGGCTCGCAGTGAGTTGTACGGCTAGCTCGACGGCTAGCAGGCCGAAGAGGGTGGTGAACTTGATCACCGGGTTGAGGGCGACGGACGAGGTGTCTTTAAAAGGATCGCCTACCGTGTCGCCGATGACGGTTGCGTCATGGAGAGGCGTGCCTTTTTGTTTGAGTTCGACTTCGACGATTTTCTTGGCGTTGTCCCAGGCGCCGCCGGCGTTGGCCATGAAGATGGCCTGATATAAGCCGAAGATGGCGATTGAAAAAAGATAGCCGATGAAAAAGAAGGGCTCGACGAAGGCGAAGGCCAGCGTCGCGAAAAACACCGCGATGAAAATGTTGAGCATGCCCTTCTGCGCGTACTTGGTGCAGATTTCGACGACTTTTTTGCTGTCCTCGACGCTGGCTGCAGCCGCTCCTTCCAGATGAATGTTGGCTTTGATGAATTCGACGGCGCGGTATGCGCCTGTGGTTACGGCTTGGGTGCTGGCGCCGGTGAACCAGTAGATCATCGCGCCGCCGGTGATGAGGCCGAGAACGAAAGGAGCGTGGAGGAGCGAAAGATTGTTGACGTTTTCGGTCAGGCCGTGCGTAAGCGCCATGATGATCGAGAAGATCATCGTGGTGGCGCCAACAACCGCGGTGCCGATAAGCACGGGCTTTGCCGTGGCTTTGAAGGTGTTGCCAGCGCCGTCGTTGGCTTCGAGCATTTCCTTGGCGCGCTCGAAATTTACGTCGATGTTGTAGTCCTTCTTCAACTCTTGCTTGATGTTAGGGACTTGCTCGATCAGCGAAAGCTCGTAGACGGACTGCGCGTTGTCGGTCACCGGGCCGTACGAATCCACGGCGATAGTGACCGGGCCCATACCGAGGAAGCCGAACGCCACGAGACCGAAGGCGAAGACGGCTGGTGCGAGCATCAGGAGACCGAGGTCGAGAGTGCTTATGAGGTAGCCCATGGACATCAGGAGGACCATCGCCAAGCCGATGTAATACGCGGAGAAATTGCCGGCGACGAAACCCGAGAGGATGCCGAGCGATGCGCCGCCTTCTTCCGCCGAAGAAACTACTTCCCTTACGTGGCGTGATTCCGTCGAGGTGAAAGCTTTGACCAACTCCGGAATGACCGCGCCTGCCAGCGTGCCGCAGGAGATGATTGTCCCGAGCTTCCACCATTGGGAGGCGTCGCCTCCAAGCGTGGGAATAATCAGATACGAGATCACGTAGGTGAGCGCGATTGAAACGACGGAGGTAATCCAGACAAGGGAAGTCAGGGGGGCTTCGTAATTCATCTTGTCCACGTTGCCGTATTTGGCTTTAGCGATGAAGCCGTTGATGAAATAGGCCCCGGCGCTGGAGACGAGCATCATGATGCGCATCACAAAGATCCACACCAGCAATTGCACCTGGACTTTCGGATCTTTCACAGCGAGAAGAATAAAAGTGATCAGCGCAACGCCGGTCACGCCATAGGTCTCAAAGCCGTCGGCGCTTGGGCCAACGGAGTCGCCCGCGTTATCACCGGTGCAATCCGCGATAACGCCGGGATTGCGCGCGTCGTCTTCTTTGATTTTGAAGACGATCTTCATCAGGTCGGAGCCAATATCGGCGATTTTCGTGAATATGCCGCCTGCGATGCGCAACACCGCCGCGCCAAGCGATTCACCGATGGCAAAGCCGATGAAGCATGGCCCGGCGTAGTCGCCAGGGATAAACAGCAGGATGAAGAGCATCATCAGCAGCTCAACGCTGATGAGCATCATCCCGATGCTCATGCCTGCTTCGAGCGGCGTGTGATAAATGGGATAAGGCTTGCCGCGAAGGGCAGCAAACGCGGTGCGTGAGTTGGCGAACGTGTTCACGCGGATGCCAAACCAAGCTACGCCATAGCTTCCCGCCATGCCTACGATGCTGAAGACGAGAATGATCGGCAGAGTAACCGCCGTCGGATGCACCGGAGCGAGGACGCCGAAGTAAAGGACAATGACTACAGCGATGAATAGCCACAGGAAGACAAGGAATTTGCCCTGAGTGAAGAGGTAGGTCTTGCAAGTCTCGTAGATGAGCTCGGAAATGTCGCGCATCGACTTGTGGACAGGCATTCCCTTGAGCCGGCTATAAATGGCGAGCCCGAAAATGAGTCCAAACACGCAAAAGACGATGCCGAAGAGCAGCAGTTTGTGGCCATCGATTCCAAGAAAGGTGACTTGCGAAAGATCGGGCACCTTCAAGCCGGCTTCACCGCCGGCTTCCTGAGCCAGCGTTGCAGCGCTTGTGAAAAGGGACAGAAAAGCGGCTGCGGCACTCCATTTGGCGAATCTACATCCCAAGGACCAGGCACTTGCAAGCCAGGTGCGCATTAAAAATCCTCCATGAATAGAAATCGGATTCAGGGACAACCGCCGCCCTGCACACTCGTCTCCGGCACACCATTTCAACCGAACGCTCCTTATTTAGCGCCGGGGGATTGCCTTACCGGATTTCAAAAGACTCCCACCTCAGACGGGACAAAAACTCGCTTTTTGTGCAACCTCGGTTGGACCGCGGTTGCCTATGCGCGCACCCAACCTATCTGCCGGCGCAAATCTCGGCGGGGCAGCCCCTGTTGGGCCCGAACACGGGCGTACACAAAACGTTGATTTATAACATTTAGCGGAGCAGCGGGTCAAACTGTGTGGGAGCACTTCCGCGGGCGCGAAATCGCTCGCGGGAGGGGCTCAAGAAGTGACTTTCGAGGACGTTTATAGGACGGTACCGCCGCAAATATGCGGGCGAAAAACAATTGCAAAGCGATGGTAACATGCCTTCATTGCCAGAGAAGAAACAGCCCGGTGTGGACGGGGGCCCATGAGCGTAGACTTTTTGCAAGCAGCGGCAAGCCGTGAGACTGCCATTGATGCAGTTCGACACAATCGAAAGCGCGTTGAAGCCGACTCGGATGGCCACCGGCCGTTGGTGCTGCTGATCGTTCGAGCGCAGAAACGCCATGACCACTCCGCGGGACACGCGTGAGAAATCATTTCTTTATTACTGGGACAGATGCTGGCGTCGGTAAGACGACGCTGTCGGCGCTGCTCTGCGCGGCGCTGGATGCGGTTTATTGGAAGCCGATACAGACAGGGACGCTCGAAGGGTCCGACCGCGTAACGGTGATGCGGCTCGCGGGAATCGGAACAGACCGCACGCTGGATGAGGTTTACAAATTTGTGCCGCCGGTTTCGCCGGATCTGGCAGCGCGCTGGGCAGGCGTGGAAATCGATCTGGGCCGGATCAATATGCCTACCAGCTTGCTGAACGATTGGCTGGTGGTTGAAGGCTTGGGCGGTGTGCTCGTTCCGATCAATCAAAAGCAGTTCATGCTGGACATGATGGTTAAGTTCAGGCTTCCGGTGATTCTTGCGGCGCGCAGCGGCGCTGGGACTATCAATCACACGCTGCTCACTCTGGCGGCTTTACACGCGGCTGAATTGCCGGTGCATGGCGTGGTTTTGATTGGCGACCAAAACCGGGAGAACCGCGAAACCATCGAGCGGTTTGGACACGTCCGGGTGATTG
>Ga0308309_10000773_pt1 | contig 19465 bp, 10 predicted proteins | sample HubBroMetageWFT5_FD_192491 | JGI IMG/M metagenome (GOLD analysis project Ga0308309, IMG submission 192491) | Warmed and freeze-thawed soil microbial communities from the Hubbard Brook experimental Forest, New Hampshire - Hubbard Brook CCASE Soil... | ecosystem: Environmental > Terrestrial >...
TGGAGAATATTGCCCGATTGCGGATGCCTTTGCGAAGCAGTTGCTTCACTTTGGGCAGGGCGCAAATACCGCCACGGGCTCCTAGAGTTTGGCAATTCAATCCCGCGGCGGCGCAGGCAAAATCCAGGAGCCGCTGAAGATCCCACCGATGCAGCATTCCGTACGAGAATGCGGCGTGAAACAGATCGCCGGCCCCCGTAGTGTCCACGACGCGGACCTTATAAGAAGGAGCATACCAGAAGCAGCTGCCGTCCCAAGCGAGTGCGCCATCCACTCCAATCGTGGCGCACACGGCGCGTGAGCCGTATTTTCTTTGGAGCTGAGGCAGTGCCTTGAGGAGATTCTTTTCTCCAGTGGCATCGACAGGAAATTCCTTTGAGGTGACGGGGAAATCGACGAAGGGGAGCAGGCGCAGAAGTCCCGGAGACATATGATCCAGGTCGGCCACAACCGGTATGCCAGACGCACGCGCCCAGGAGGCGGCGACGCTGGTGGTTGCAGGATCGTGCCCATCTACGTGTAGGAGTCGAGCGGAAGTGACCCAGCTTCTTTGGAGGAACGCTGGCGGGACCATGAGGCGAGGGTCGCGCCGCCAGACAATTGTGCGCTCCCCGGAACTGGTATCAATCAGGATGAAGGACATTTGGCTCAGCGTTCGAGGCACGTCGACGAGGTCGACGTGGACCCCCGCGCGCCGGAGTTCGCGACGGTGAAGTTCGGCGGCGTGGTCGTCTCCAACCACCCCAACATAGTGGGTGCGCAGGCCCCAGCGCTGGCAGGCGATAAGCGATGTGGCGACTTGGCCGCCGGGCATGATCTGGGCGCCGAGCATTTCCACCTTGGAGCCGAGAGCAGGGAATTGGGGCAGCTGTAGCACTGTGTCGGTGGCGTTCTCGCCGATGCCCAGGATGTCGAACCGTGGAGCGCGCATGAGGTAGTGGTGCAGGGTATCGGAAGAGTGGGAAAATGCAAAGCGAGTTGAGTGAAATTGTTGCGTCCCATAATTCCGGGCGCGACTAAAGGCTGGTTAACAGAATCTGGAGGGACGGTTTTTAGAGCATCGATCCTGCAAATTGCCGCTTATCAAGTAGGGCTTGAGGTTGCTCATCAGGGCCGCGTTTTTGTGAAGCGACGCGGCGCATTTTTTCCGCGAAGGATTATGTAAGCATTGCGCGAGGCGAGCGTGTGTGGTAATTAAATTAGCTCTGCGTGTGCGCGGGGATCGGACCTAGCTCTGCAACGTGTCCGGCGAAGCGTCGGCGCGCCGACAGCTCATGCCTGCCAGGGAAACGGAAGCAATCATCTTGAAGACCTTTTCGCTGGGAGAGGCCGACCGCCTGGTGAGTTTTTTCGGGCGGACGTCGGGACGAATGCGCGGTGTCGCTTCCGGTGCGCGCAGGATTAAAAACCGCTACGGGTCGACGCTGGAGATTTTGTCGCACGTCCAGGTCTGGTACATCGAAAAAGAGACGCGGGACCTGGTACGCATCCAGCAGTGCGAGTTGTTGGAGTCGTTTCACAAGTCGCAGAGCGATTATGAGCTGAGCACCGGGCTGGCGGTAGTCAGCGAAGTTTCGGAGCAGGTGCTGCCGGAACATGAAACGGCAGAGTCCATGTTCCGGCTTCTTTTGCTCACTGTTCGTGAAATCGAACGCACGGGGGCGTGGCAGTTGCCGTTGAGTTATTTCGCGTTTTGGACAGTGCGCCTGGGAGGATGGCTTCCGCGGTTCGATCGATGCGCCTCATGCGGCACACCATTTGGTTCGCAGGCAGCCTTCCATGCATCCTGGGAAGCGGGACTGCTCTGCGAGAAGTGCCGGCGCGGCGGAATGAAGCCGCTGCACCTGGAGGCAAGGCAACTTGCCGAGCGGTTCGCGGGAGAGAAACTCGATAAGATAGAGTTCCTGTCTGCGATGCAACAGCCTGCGGCGGAACTGCGAGAGGCTTCGCTGAATTGGATTGAGCATCACACGGAAAAGCCGCTGGCTACACGAAGACTTCTGGAGCCCACTTGACTGCTAAAGTAAAACTTGAGAAAAAACCAACCGGCCTCACCTTTCAAGATTTAGTTTTGAAACTCTCACATTTTTGGGTGAAGCAGGGATGCGTGCTGCAGCAGCCTTATGATGTGGAAGTGGGCGCCGGAACGATGCACCCGGAAACATTTTTGCGCGTGCTCGGACCTGCTGCTTATCGCGTTGCTTACGTGCAACCCAGCCGTCGGCCCGCCGACGGAAGGTATGGCGAGAATCCCAACCGGCTTTATAAGCACACGCAATTTCAAGTCATCCTGAAACCTTCTCCTGCCGACGTTCAGGACCTTTATCTCCAGAGTCTCGGGGCCATCGGCATCAACTTGAGGGAACACGATATTCGCTTCGAGGAAGACAACTGGGAATCGCCGACGCTGGGCGCCTGGGGCATCGGCTGGCAAGTGTTGTTAGACGGACTGGAGATCACGCAGTTCACGTATTTCCAGCAGAGTGGTGGCATCGACCTCGATCCGATTTCTGTGGAACTGACCTACGGCTTGGAGCGCATCTGCGCTTTTCTTCAGAATGTGGCGAGCGTCTATGACCTACGGTGGTCCGCGGACAAAACGTATGGCGATATTCGTTTGGCTGAGGAGCAACAGTTCTCCGAGTACAGCTTCAACCGCAGCGACGCCAAAGCGATTCGCGCGGAGTTCGATCTGCACGAGAAGCAAGCTAAGGAACTCCTCGACGGATTTGCTGGGATCGAAGGGAAGGAGCGCGCGCGGTACCCGCTTCTTCCGGCCTACGACCACTGCCTGAAGTGCTCGAACTTGTTTAATTTGATGGATGCTCGCGGTGTGATTTCAACGACAGAGCGCGCCGCGCTGATGGCGCGAGTGCGGACGCTGGCGTGCCGTGGCGCTGCCGCGTATCTCGAACAGATTGGCGGGGCTGCCGTGCGCCGCGAGGTGCGCGGATGAACAAGTCCAGCGAAAAGGCGATCGAAAAGAGAGTTGAAGTATTGCTTGAAGTTGGCAGCGAAGAAATTCCCGCAGGCATGTTGCCGAAGGCAGAAGAAGACCTTCGCGCGAATTTGGAAAAGCTGCTGACCGCCGAGAATCTTTCAGACGGCGTGACCGTAGAAGCTTTCAGTGCGCCGCGGCGGTTAGTCGCGCACGTCGTCGGGCTGCGCGAGAAACAGGCGGACGTGGTGAGCGAAGTGACAGGGCCGCCGAAGTCGGTGGCTTATGATGCGGTCGGCGAGCCGACACGCGCAGCGCACAGCTTCGCGGAGAAACAGGGTCTCCCTCTAAAAGAACTGTACATCGTGAAAACTCCCAAGGGCGAGTACCTTGCCGCCAAGCAAGTGAAGCGCGGGCGCACGGCCGAGCAGATTCTGAGCGAACTCCTGCCTCGAGTGATTCATGATCTTTCCTGGCCGCGTTCGATGACCTGGACCGGTATCGACGGTGCCAGATTCATTCGGCCTATCCGGTGGATCGTCGCGCTGGTGAATGGCAAGCCGCTCAAATTTTCCTTCGCGGGAGTGGCAGCGGGAGACACGACCCTGGGCCATCGCTTTCTTGGGAAAGGTACGTTACGCGTAAAAGACTTCTCGGATTACGAGAAGAAGTTGAAAGCCAATGGAGTCATCGTGCGCCCCGCGGAGCGCCGAGAGAAGATCTCGAAAGAACTGGCGGCGCATACGAAGAAGAGCGGGTATCGCGTTCACGAAGATGCGGAATTGCTCAAGCTGGTGACTTACCTCAACGAATGTCCGAGCGTGCTGGAAGGGAATTTCGATCCGGCGTTTCTGGCGCTGCCCGACGAAATTTTGATCACCGTGATGCGCGGCTACCAAAAGTATTTCGCCGTGGAGAAGCGGAGCGGGGAAGTGGCGCCGCATTTTCTGGCGGTCATTAATCTGCCCAAGGATCCGAAAGGGTTGGTGCGAGCCGGCCACGAAAGAGTTTTGCGTGCCCGTTTGGCCGACGCACAATTTTTTTGGGAAGCGGATCAAAAATGTCGGCTCGCCGACTATTTGCCGAAGCTGGAACGCGTCACGTACGAGTCCCGGCTGGGTAGTTACCGCGACAAAGTCGAACGCGTCCGGGCCATCGCTCGCTGGCTTTCCGAACAATGGTTTAACAGCGGGCTCATGCAAGCGCATGTTGCGGAGGCTGATCGCGCGGCGGAGCTGTCGAAATGCGACCTTGCAACCGAGATGGTTCGCGAGTTTACCGAATTGCAGGGAATTGTTGGCGGGCTTTATGCCCGGGCGCAAGGCGAGCCGGACGCCGTCGCGGATGCGATCTACGATCACTATCGGCCGGTCGGTTTGGAAGATCCCATCCCCAGGAATCTTATCGGCTGTGCTGTCGCGCTTGGCGACAAGCTGGACTCCGTTGTTGGGTGCTTCGCTGTAGGGCTAGTGCCCACGGGCTCAAGCGATCCCTACGCCCTGCGGAGAGCCGCATTAGGAATCGTAAAGATCATCCTGGAAAGGAAACTTCCGGTTTCCATCTCGCTGGCTGTGGGAGCAGCCGCCAAGGCTTTGCTTACCAATCCTCCGAAACGGGGAGTCACTCCAGAGCAAGAGACTCAGGTCGTGGAGTTTCTGCTGGACCGCGCGAAGTTTGTCCTTCGGGAGCGGGAGAAGTTCAGCTACGACGAAGTCAATGCAGTTTTTCGAGCCGGGGTCGACGATTTGGTGGACGCGCACAAGCGCCTCGTCGCATTGAAAGCCATCCGCAAGTCGAAAAACTTTGAGCCGCTGGCGGTGTCTTTTAAACGGATCCGGAACATTCTCGAGAAGTCCAATTACAAAAAAGAAGAGGCGCGCGCCATTCAAGCGGAGTTGTTCGAGAACGGCGCGGAACGAAAATTGTTCTCCGCCGTGCGCTCAGCGGCAGCGAAAGTGCAGACGCAGAAGCGGGCGGGAAAGTATCAACAAGCACTTGAAGTTGTGGCAGGGCTTCGCAAAGCAGTGGACGACTTCTTCGAGAGCGTAATGGTGATGGCGGAGAATGAAGCGGTGCGACAAAACCGGCTGGCACTGCTCTCAGAAATTCTCCGGGAATTTACGACCATCGCGGATTTCTCGGAACTCGGCGGAGAGGAACGCAGGTAGCGAGTAAAGTTTTGCTTTAAGTTTTGAAAAATGAGTCAGGTCGGCGTGCCGACACAGTGCTCGATAAAGTGCCGTGAGTTTTGTGACGCGCCGGCAAGCGAGCCGCAAGTTTAACGCAATAAATCCAAGACGAGGCGAACAGTGAAAAAATGGGTCTATTTTTTTGGTGCAGGTAAAGCGGAAGGCGACGGCACATGGCGCGAGGTGCTCGGCGGAAAGGGCGCTGGTCTCGCCGAGATGACGAAGATTGGGTTGCCGGTTCCGGCGGGCTTTACCCTCTCCACCGAAGCGTGCGACTACTTCTATAAGAATGGCAAGAAGTATCCGCCCGAATTGAAGAAAGAGGTCGCGGCGCATGTTGCGCGGCTGGAGAAGGTAACCGGTAAAAAGCTCGGCGATCCGAAGAACCCTCTGCTCGTTAGCGTGCGTTCCGGCTCGGCGCGCTCCATGCCGGGCATGATGGAGACTATTCTCAATCTGGGCTTGAATGATCGCTCCGTCGCGGGCCTGGCTGCCGCAACCAAGAACGAGCGATTCGCGTATGACGCGTACCGCCGTTTCGTGCAGATGTATTCGACCGTTGTGATGGAGATGTCCAAGGAGGACCTCGAGCATCGTTTGCGTGCGATGAAAGAGAAACTGGGCGTCAAGGAAGACACCGCGGTGCCTGCTAGCGGTTGGAAGGAACTCGTTGCGGAATACAAGGCGCTCTTCAGGCAAAAGACGGGCAAGGATTTTCCGGACGATCCAATCGATCAGCTGTGGGGCGCTATTGGGGCTGTGTTCGGCTCGTGGATGGCGGAGAAAGCTGTGACCTATCGGCGCGTGGAGAAAATCACCGGACTGCTCGGCACTGCCGTAAACGTTGTGCAAATGGTCTTCGGCAACACAGGAGAAAACTCCGGAACCGGCGTGTGCTTTACGCGCGATCCGAGTACTGGCGAAAAAGTCTTCTATGGCGACTACCTGATCAATGCCCAAGGCGAGGACGTGGTGGCGGGAATCCGCACTCCGATGCATTTGCGAGAAATGGCAAAAGTGATGCCGAAGGTATATGGCCAGCTCGAAAAGGTTCGAGTAAAGCTTGAGAAACACTATCGCGATATGCAGGACATGGAGTTCACCGTCGAAGAAGGCAAGCTGTATATGCTGCAGACGCGAACGGGTAAGCGGACTCCCGCCGCGGCGTTCCGTATTGCTGTGGACATGGCCAACGAAAAGCTGATCTCGAAGGAAGAAGCCGTCGAGCGCATCAAGCCGGAAGACATCGAGCGGCTCTTCTATCCTGTGATTGACTCGAAGGTCGACCGCAAGTCCCTTGCGGCAAAAATTCTGACTACCGGTATCGACGCTGTGCCGGGAGCAGCGGTCGGCAAAGTCGTATTTTCTGCGCAGGATGCGGAGGCTTGGGCCGCGAAGGGAGAAAAGGTCATTCTTGTGCGCCGCGAGACTAGCCCCGAGGACGTCGGCGGCATGGCTGTCGCGCAAGGGATTCTCACCGCGACAGGCGGCAAGACCAGTCACGCGGCTGTTGTGGCTCGCGGCTGGGGCAAGTGCTGTATCGTCGGCGCCGAGTCTCTGGAAATCGACTACAAATCAGGAACTATGACCGCGAAAGGGAAGTCCGTGAAGCAGGGTGAGTGGATCACGCTCGATGGCAGCGAGGGCGTGGTCTACACCGGAGACATGCCGCTGGTAACACCTGAATTCCCGAAGGCTTATGAAACGCTCATGAAATGGGCCGACGGCATCCGGCGGCTGGGGGTTCGCACGAACGCCGACACTCCCCAGGACGCTCGCAAGGCGCGCGAGTTCGGCGCCGCGGGTATTGGGCTATGCAGGACTGAGCACATGTTTTTTACCGACTTCGAACAGCCGGAAAAAAGCCACGAGCGGCAGCGCGCCATCCAAGAGATGATCCTGGCTAACAACAAAGAAGACCGCGTTAAAGCGCTCGATAAACTTCTTCCGTTCCAACGGCGGGACTTCATCGGGATATTTAAAGCCATGGACGGATTTCCGGTGACGATTCGCCTTATTGATCCTCCGCTGCATGAGTTCGTACCCCACGATCGCGCCAAACAGCAGGAGTTGGCGAAGGAACTGAATATAGATGTCGAGACCGTGGCTCGCCGAGTGGAGCAATTGCATGAAGCAAATCCGATGCTGGGTCATCGTGGCTGCAGGCTTTCAATCACGTATCCAGAGATTCTTGAGATGCAGGTGCGCGCCATCATCGAAGCGGCCATCGAATGTCAAAAACAGGGCATTAAAGTGTTACCTGAGATCATGCATCCGCTCACTTTGGACCGTAAGGAACTGTGGATTCTCGAACAAGCCACGCGCCGTGTGGCCGATGATCTGATTAAGAAGTCCGGAACGAAATTGGCGTATCTCGTCGGCACGATGATCGAACTGCCGCGAGCCGCGCTCCTCGCCAAAGAGATTGCGGAAGTGGCCGAGTTCTTCTCCTTTGGCACAAACGATCTGACTCAAACGACGATGGGGCTCTCTCGCGATGACGCGGGCCGCTTCCTGCCAGACTATGTAGACGAAAAGAAAGCTGGCGTGTTTGCCGCCGATCCGTTCCAATCGCTGGACACCAAGGGAGTTGGGATGCTGATGCGATGGGGTATTGAGCGCGGACGCGAAACCCGGCCTAAGCTGAAAGTCGGAATCTGCGGTGAGCACGGCGGCGATGCCGAGAGCGTGAAGTTCTGTCATGCCATTGGGATGGACTACGTCAGTGCTTCGCCCTTCCGCGTCCCGATTTCGCGGCTCGCGGCTGCGCAAGCCGTCATTGAAGAAAAACTTGAGAAATCGAAAAAGAAAAATAGACGCGATTAGATCGCGGAAATCGAATTCAAGTATCGCTTGAAGCCGTCGGCGTGCAGACATGTAAGGTGCTGTCTGCACTTCTGGCGGCTTCTATATTTTCAGGTGGGCATCTTAAAGAAAAAGTAGAGACCCAAAAAAAGAAACGTAATGTCCGTGGACCACGCCGCCAGAAATGGCGGCAATTGTCCAACTCCCCCCATCGCTTCCAACAAGCGCGCCGCTGTCCAATACACAATACCGATTGCGACGCCCAGCGCCACTCCGCCAACCGCTCCACGCGTCCCGACCAACAAGGCGAACGGAATCGCCAGCAACATGCTGATCGGCGCGATGAGCGGAAAGGCTAGCTTGACGTGCCATTGCACCGTTAAGTTCGCGACATCAAATCCGGCTTTGTGCAACCCGTCGATATACCGCCGGAGAGCGCCCAAGCTCATCTGGGAGGCTTGGCGCACCTCGCGATTGAAATAGCTGGGCGGCTCAGATAGCTCTGGTAGGGACGTGACAGGGAATCGCTCATAGCGAGTGATGGTGCCATCTGAGAAATCACGCACCCACCCTCCCTCCAGAACCCAAACTTTCTGTGAATCGGACCACGTCGCCCGCGTGGCAAACACGCGCCGCCGCATCTGAAACGTCGTGGGGTCGAGTTCAACGACGCTGAGACCTCCAAAAAGGTTCTGCGTCGGGTCAAAGAGGTCATAGTTGTAGATTTTCTCGTCATTGCCAAAAATCCACCGCTGTGGATGCGCATAGGTCTGCGCTGGGCGGCCTTTGATCTGGTTGCGCAACGCATCCTGCCGCTGGTTGGCATAGGGAAGAAAAGTTTCGTCCAACACGATCATGCTGGCGGCGAGGGCCAGTCCGGCGAAAAGCAGCGGTACGGCCAGACGATACAGGCTAATGCCGCTGGCTTTACAGGCGACGATTTCATTGCTTTTGCTCATCACGCCAAGCGTCACCAGCACGGCCACCAGCGCCCCCAGCGGCGCGAGGTTGTAAATCAGGAAGGGGGTCAGGAAGCGGAAATAATCCACGACAATGAGAAATGGCACGCGGTGGCGAGCGATGTCGTCGAGCAGTTCGAAGAACGTGAACGCTTCAAAAAGAAAGATGAAAGCCGCCATTAGCAGAGAGAAATGAAAAAAGAAGCGGCGCAAGAGGTAAATGTCCATCAAGCGCGGGAAGCTTCCGCTGGATTGTACGCCGTTGCCGTTCTCGTAGGACTCTATCAGGCCGTTGGGGATGCGGGTAATGGCCATGGCTGCCGCGCGTGCGCGCGCTTTCCGGCGGCGAAGCAGCCTTGCCCAGCTTCGGAACCGCACCGCAGGGTTCATCCACCGGCTCTCGCCGCGGAATTGCTCCATGCGCGGAAGCAGCGCCAGTCCGAGAATCGCCAGCAGCGTATTTGCGCCCCAGATTCCCAGCGCTGGCGGCACCTGGCCCTGGCGGGCTAGACCTGCGCCAATCACCGTAAGCAAGTAATAGGAGGCGATAATTATGACCGCAAGCAGTGACCCGGCAGCGCGTCCGCCACGTCGCGGCTGTGCACCGAGCGGCACGGCGACGAGAGCAAAGACGAGGCATGCGGCGGGAAATGCCAGCCGCCGGTGCAATTCCACGCGCGCCTCGCGCCAACCGGCATCGTTTGTGTTGATCAGCTCTCGCAGAGACCGTTCCGTATTGCTTACCTGCCGAGGCTGTGCTGGGACGAGATCATTCGCCTGAATCGGCCAGTCGCTCTGCCCAAAGGCTGTCACGGAGTACCGGTCGGGATCTTCTCGTGAAAATTCATGCGTGGTCCCACCCTTAAGGTGAAGCTCCAGCTTGCCCTCTTTGGGTTCGGCAATTACAATCGCATTCTCCGCCAGGGTGAGTTGCGAGCCGTTCTCTCTTCCGGCTTCAGCGAGAAATACGCCGTGCCATTGCGTGCCGCTGGCAGACACGTCGTTGACGTAGAGGACTAATTTGGGGAAGCGCTCATCGAACACGCGGGGCTGCACGGCGAAGGAAATTTGCGACGCGACGAGGTCGGTCTCAAGCGCGCGGTATTTGTGAACGGCCTTTGGGCCGAGCCAAAGCGTCATGCAAAGAGTGATGCCGGCGCCCGCAAGCGCGATAAGGCCGACGGGCAGCAGAATTCGGCGGCGGCCGATACCCAGGGCGGTGAGGGCAATAATCTCGCTGTCGGCGGACATGCGGCCAAGCCCGAGCAGCACGCCAATCAGCACGGCCATGGGGAGCGTAAACGTCAAGACGGCGGGGAAAATGCAAAGAAAAAGCTCGAAGATTTGCGTCCCCGAACCGCTGTGACGCACGAACAGCTCCATCAATCGAACCAGCTGTGGCACGAAGAAAACGAAAGTAAATACGGCGATTCCGAGGAGTGCGTGACGAAAAACTTCACGAACGATATAGCGGTCCAGGATGCGCATGGCGCGAACCGTGAGTGTAACACGGCACCGGAGCAGACACGGGAAAGAGAGTCGCGATGAATCGCGTGCATGTGGTGCTGTTGTGGCACATGCATCAGCCCCAATACCGGGACCCGGAGACCGGCCGCTACGTACTGGCTTGGACAAGGCTTCACGCCCTGAAGGATTATTGGGGCATGGTGGCGATGCTGAAGGAGTTCCCCAAGTTTCACGCCACCTTCAACGTGGTGCCTTCGCTCGGCATGCAGCTCGAAGAATATGCCAGCGGGGAATTCAACGAGCCATGGTTCTCCCTAGCGTTCAAGCCGACCGATGACCTAACGCGTGAAGACAAAGCCGAAATTCTGGCTCGGGCGTTTCAAGTGAATCATGAACGGTTGATGTCACGATGGCCGCGTTTCGTCGAGTTGCATGAGTGGGCGCAGCCTGCAGGCGGCGCGCAGGCCCAAGTCTCCTTCACCCCGCGCGACTGGCGCGACTTGCAGTTACTTTCGCAAATGGTTTGGATGGAGGAAACCTGGTTCGAGAAAGACTCGGTGGTCAGCCGCCTCGCGAACAAAGGGAAAGAGTTCACGGAAAAGGACAAATCCGCTCTGAAGGCGAAGCAATTGGAGCTGCTCGGCTTGGTTTTGCCTGAGTATCGCGCAGTGGCGCAGACCGGCCAGATTGAGCTCAGCACAACTCCGTTTTACCACCCAATCCTTCCTCTGATCTGCGATTCGGATATCGCCCGCGTGGCCAATCCCGGCACGCCCCTTCCTCGCCGGGCTTACCGACATCCCGAAGACGCGCGCGAGCAGCTGCAGCGCGCCCGCGAGTATCACGAGCGCGTTTTTGGCGTGAAACCCGCGGGACTCTGGCCTTCAGAAGGTTCCGTATCCGATCAGGCTTTGACTATCGCCGCGGAGGAGGGTTTTCAGTGGTTCGGCACGGATGAAGGCGTTCTTGGCAGAACACTTAACGCCGGGTTCTTTCGCGATGCGAAAGGTGTTCCAGCGAATGCGGAACGTCTGTATAAGCCATTGCGCGTACAGCTCGCCGCAAAGTCCATCACGGGACTGTTCCGGGATCACCACCTTTCCGATCTCATCGGTTTCGTTTATAGCCGCATGAACGGCAAGGATGCGGCCGCGGATTTGCATGGGAGGCTTCGCGAGCTAGGCGAACGCGTGCGGACCTCGCAGCCGCTCACGATCTGCCTATTTCTCGATGGCGAAAATGCCTGGGAATACTACCCGGGCAATGGCCGCGAATTTCTGCGCGAATTCTACGGCCGCATCCAGGGCGACCAAGATTTTCGAGCGCTCACAGCGACTGAAGCGATTGCCGCTGCCGGCGATATCCCGACGAATACGGGGGTTTTCCCCGCGTCCTGGATCAACGCGAATTTCGATGTCTGGATCGGTCACAGCGAAGACGTCGCCGCGTGGGAACTCCTTTGGGACGCCCGCGAAGCCTATGGCCGCGCCGTGGACGCCCGGAAGCAAGGCCGCGACGGCGCGCCAGCGGAAACCGCGCTAAAGGAGGCGCAAGAATCGCTGCTGGCTGCAGAGGGAAGTGATTGGTGCTGGTGGTACGGTCCGGAACACAGCACGGCGAACGATGCGGAATTTGATGCACTCTATCGAAAGCATTTAACCGCAGTATACCTCGCGCTCGGCCAAGTCGCCCCGCAAGAACTCGCGAAGCCCATCAAGCGTCAGCCAGAGCACGCTTTGCATCTAGCGCCGACGGGTTTTCTAAAAATCGCGGTCGATGGACGTGACTCTTCCTACTTCGAATGGCTCGGAGCTGGCCTCTACTCGCCAGAACGCCGCGGCGGCGCGATGCACGGCCGCACGTTCTATCTTCATGAGCTGCGTTATGGTTTCGAAGAGAACCGCTTATGCGTCCGAGTGGACCCCTTCCTTGATCTTCTAGGAGAACTTGAAGATTCGGAATTTCGCATCACCATCGGCGGGGCCGAAGAAATAAACATCGTGGTGAGGCTCGTACGCGGCCATCTTCAGGAGTTTGCGGTGGAGCAAGGGCGGCTTTGCCTTCTGAATCCCAAAACCGTGGCCGACGCTTCCTTCGATCGCATTCTCGAAGTCGCCATTCAGCGAAGCGAAATCAGCCTGAAGGGGCAAACCAGGCTGAAGCTCGGCGTCGCCCTCTGGCACGGCGGCTTGCCCGTGGACGTCCTCCCCGCGGAAGGATTCCTCGATGTCCACCTCGGCGAAGAAAATTCAGCTTGGCCTTTGGAAGGCGCCTCCTGATTCACGCACACGTCATACATCCCCTTAGGTTTGCATCGGCGCTCTTTGCCGCTTTGCGCTAAATGCGGGCAAAGGAAACTCCTCATTGCTGCTGGTCGATCCCTTTCTCCTTGACAGTCTAGGAGACTGGCGTAACATTCCTAGTTCATCTAGGAGAAGAAGCCCCGTGGACAAACAGCTCGACCTTCTGCAAGGCACGCTCGACATGCTCATCCTCAAAGCCGTCTCGCTCGGCCCGCTCCATGGCTACGGCATTCTTCTGCGCATCCAGCAGATCTCGAAAGACCGCCTCGAAATCCAGCAAGGCTCGCTCTATCCCGCGCTCTACCGCCTCGAACATCAGGGCTGGATTGCCAGTGAATGGGGCGAGTCGGAAAACAACCGCAAAGCCAAATATTACCGGCTGACCGCGGCGGGGAAGCGAAGGCTGCAGGCGGAAACCGAGAACTGGAACCGTATGGCCGACGTCATCGCAGGAATTTTGGGGACTAAACCGGAGAAAGCATGACGTTTTGGAGGGAGCTTCGTTCCTGGTTGCAGACAACCCTCAGTCGTTCTCGCATGGAGAGCGAGATGGACGCGGAGTTGCGCTTCCACATCGAGACCTTCGCTGAAGATTTGACTCGCAGCGGCGTGCCTCGCCAGGAAGCGCTGCGGCGCGCGCGCATTGAGTTCGGCGCCGTCGAACGAACGAAGGAAGAATGCCGCGAGGCCGTCGGCGTGTACGTTCTGGCAGCGCTTTTTCAGGATGTGCGCTATGGGCTTCGGGTGCTGCGAAAGAATCCCGGTCTCACGGCCGCAACAATTTTGACTCTGGCGCTAGGGATCACCTCGACATCGGTCCTCTTCAGCATTCTCGATGGAGCGTACATTCATTTCGGCGAAACGGCGCAGGCCAATCGAACGGTTCTGCTGACTCAGCGGTTCACTAAGAGCAATCTGGAAAGTTGGCGCTTCGCACCGGCCGAATACTTTGATTTCAAGGCCGCAACGAAAAACGGGAGCCTCGATCGGTGGTTCGACGGGTTCTTCGCCCTCGACCATTGGGGAGCGAGTTTGACGGAAGGCACCGAGACCGGGCGCAATCCGGAGCAAGTCCCTATTGTTCGCGCGACCTCCAATCTATTTGCACTGTACGGAGTGGCGCCACTCCTTGGACGCACCTTTACGCCCGAAGAAGACCGGCCCGGCGGGCCAAACGTTGCAGTAATTACCTATCGCCTCTGGAACAGGCGCTACGGTCTCGACCCCTCGATAGTCGGGCGAACCATCAAGCTCAATGGCATTCCTTACACCGTGCTCGGAGTCTCGCCGAGGCGATTTCAGCATTGGGGAGCCGATATCTATGTACCCTTGGCACTCAACGCGGCGTCGGCAGATCGCTCGCAGCGCACGCTCTCTGTGGCGGGAGTGCTTAAGGAAGGGCAGTCGCCCGAACAAACCGCGCCGGCGCTCCGCGAGTTGGCGCAGCGCATCGAAGCGGAATATGCGACAGCCAATCCGGAATACCGCGGACTGGTGTATGTGCCTATCGACGTGCGGAAAGCTGTCGTAGGGGACCTCCGGGCCGCTCTCTATGTGCTGATCGGCGCGGTGTCCATGTTGTTGCTGATAGCCGCGGCGAACATCGCGAACTTGTTGCTCGCTCGCGCCAGAGCAAGGGCGCGCGAAATCAGCACGCGCCTTGCTATTGGAGCCACGCCAGGCCGTTTGGCGCGTCAGTTTTTTACCGAGAGCGTCGTGCTCTCAGGAATCGCCGGAGCAGTGGGCGCTCTCACAGGTATGTTGGCGCTTCCGCCGGTGATGGCGCTGATTCCGGAGCACTACATCGGAGAAGAAGCCGAGATTCATGCCAGCCCGGCGGGTTTCTTCGTTAGCGTCGGCGTGGCTGTCGCGTTGGGTATCGGTTTTGGTCTGGCGAGCGCGATGTTCGTCAGGAGGAGAAGCGTTTCCAAAAACTTCGCGCAGAGTCGTGCGGCCGTAGGCGGTGATCCCTCGAGCGGGCGCGCGCGTGGTCTCCTGGTGTTCGCGGAAATGGCGCTGGCATTCATCGTAGTGACTGCCGCTGGCTTGATGGTTCGAACGTACTGGCAGATCACCGCGATGGACCTGGGCTTTCAGCCGGACCATGTGTTGACCATGTGTACGTCCTTAACAACGCAGTCCGGGTACCGTACCGGCGCTTCCGTCACAAATTTCTATGCTGAGTTGCTCCAGCGGACGCGGGCATTGCCCGGCGTTATCGACGTGGCGGCGGCCTCCACACGTCCCATGGAAGGCGGGGAACGAGAGCGCCGCTTCTCCATTCCGGGTCGCCCATTGAATACCACCGACGGCAGCGGTACCGCACGCTTGCGCGTGATCACTCCCTCTTATTTCTCTGTCATTCGGACGCCGCTCCGCGAAGGCCGTTTCTTTACCGAGCAGGATGGCGCGGAATCTGCCGGCGTCGTGATTGTCAACGAACGATTTGCGCGCACCTTCTTTCCTAAAGAGGACGCGGTTGGCAGACAAATCCGCCTGGAAAATCGAGAAAGCAATGCAGGCCGCGCCGGGGGCCCCCCGAGCGACGGCCTCCTACAAATTGCCGGTGTAGTCCAGGACTCGAAGCAGTTTTCCTGGGACGTGCACAACGTTCTTTACGAGCCCGCGGCACCTGAGATTTATGTCCCTTTGCTCCAACACCCGGAAGACGGACGCGATATGGCCATTCTCCTGAAAACGCAGGCGGAGCCGGGACCTCTTGCAGGCCCGGTGCGCCTTCAGGTGCTCCAAATGGACGCGGATCAGCCGGTGTTCAGCGTGCAGACCCTACGCGCGATAACCGACGAGGCTCTTGGGCCGACGCGCCTCTGCCTCCTTCTGCTGGCGATCTTTGCGGTTACCTCCATCGTTACGGCTTGTGTGGGTCTTTACGCGATCGTCTCTTATGAAGTCACTCAGCGCACACAGGAAATCGGTGTGCGTATGGCACTAGGCGCGCGAAGACGCGATGTTTTAGCGCTAGTATTAAGAGAGGGAATGCTGGTGGTCTCAGGCGGGCTGGCTATCGGACTTCTAGCCTCGTTGGGAGTTACGCGTCTCATGTCCAGCCTGCTGTACGGGGTTCCCTACAACGACCTCGCGACTCTTGTTGGAGTATCCCTACTACTGACAGTCGTTGCTCTGATCGCAAGTTGTGTTCCAGCGCGGCGCGCGATGCGTGTCGATCCGATGGTGGCGCTGAGGTACGAATGATCGTGATTGTCAAAAAGTGCGGTAGCCAGCGGGAGGAAGCATGACGTTTTGGAGCAAGCTTCGTTCTTTGGTGCAGACAACTCTCCGTCGTTCTCACATGGAGAGCGAAATGGATGCGGAGTTGCGCTTCCACATCGAGACGCGCGCAGACGACTTGGTACGCAGTGGAGTTTCGCGCGAAGAGGCAATGCGCCGTGCACGCATGGAGTTTGGCGGAGTTGAGGGCGTGAAAGAGGAAGGCAGGGAAGCGCGCGGCGTCAGATTTTTCGATGAACTGTTCCAGGATCTTCGCCATGGGCAGCGTGTTCTGCGCAAGAGTCCGGGCTTCGCACTTGTCGCGGTGCTGACACTGGCGCTTGGGATCGGCACAACAACAGCCATTTTTAGCGTCGTCAACGCGGTCCTTCTGCGGCCGCTGGCCATCGAAGATTCCTCGCGAGTGGTGCTTCTGCAAGAATGGTGGAAGGGCTCGGCTGGGGATGTCTCCGTGGGGAATTTCAACGACATCCAAAAGCAAAGTAGCTCTTATGTGGAGGTCAGCTGCTCGAACAACGCGAGTTTTAATCTGGAAGCGCAGGACATTCCCGAACGCGTGGACGGCGAAATCGCAACCTTCAACTACTTTGCAACTTTTGGCGTACAGCCCATCGCAGGACGTGCCTTCACCGCAGATGAGGACAGGCCCGGACAACCACCCGTCGTTGTGATCAGCGAACGGTTCTGGCGTACGCGTCTCCATGCCGACCCGTCCATCGTCGGCAAGCCAATTCGCGTCAATGGCCTTCCAACTACCGTTGTCGGCGTTATGCCGAAGAGCTTTGATCCGTTACTAAGCAACAGCAGCCTTTGGATTCCCGCGGCGTTCACTCCAGCGCAGCTTGCAGATCACGACGACCACTATCTGAACGTCATGGCCCGGCTCAAGTCCGGAGTTGCCATCACGCAGGCACAGTCCGAGCTCGAATTAATCGCTCGCCGGCTGCAGCAGCAGTATCCACTCGATGACGCGGATCGCAGCTTCCGACTACAGCCGCTCGCGAACGCTCTTCTGGGCGATCAGCGCCTGAGCCTGCGTATGATGCTCGCAGCAGTCGGATTCTTGCTGTTGATTGCGTGCGCGAATATTGCAAATTTGCAGCTGGCTCGCTCTCGTGGGCGTCAAAGAGAAATTGCGATGCGGGCGGCGCTTGGAGCTTCGCCGAACCGCATCGTGCGGCAACTTCTCGCGGAAAATGTCGTGCTCGGTCTTGCCGGTGGCGTTGCAGGCGTGTTGCTCGCGTACTGGGCCGTTTCGTGGATCATTTCGCACGGACCCGCCGAAATGCCGCGACTGGATCAATCCCGCATTGACGCCAGTACGCTTGCCTTTGCCTGCGTTGTTGCTCTTCTCTCCAGTTTTTTGTTTGGACTGGCTCCGGCCCTGCGCTCCGCTTCGACGCGCCTCAACGAAGCATTCAAGTCAGCTACTGGCATCGTGGGCGGTAGCCGAGACCGTATTCGCAGTCTACTGGTCGTCGGAGAAGTTTCTCTCGCCCTGATGCTGATGGTTGGAGCCGGGTTGTTGATCCGCAGCGCGTTGCTCGTCTCGCATGTGGATCCTGGCTTCGATACTGACAATCTTGTGGTCGGGCGCGTTGGCCTGCCCGATGCCGGCTATCGTGATCCGGCCGTTGCCCGCCAAACGTTTGAACGCATGATCGTTGCCGCCGCCGCTCTCCCTGGCGTCGAATCGGCTGCCGTCGTCTCTCGCGCTCCTCTGGCCGGCGGCGGCAGCAGCAACGGCCTCCTTGCCGAAGGCAAACCGCTTGACCTTGCGAATCTGGTGAACTCGCAACTACAAATCATCTCTCCCAGCTATCTCTCAACCGCACGCGTCCCGTTGAAAGCTGGCCGCGACTTCACTCCGCAGGACACGCGCGAGCGCACTTTCGTCGCCATCGTCAACGAAACTCTTGCTCGCACGATGTGGCCAGGCGAGAACGCCATCGGCAAGCGCTTCGCCTGCTGTGAGTCCGGGCCAAAGGGCCGTATGGATCCTGTCTGGCATGAAATTGTCGGCGTGGTGGCGGATGTCCGCGCTCAAGGCCTCGACCGCCAGGCACAGCCGGCGTTTTACATTCCCGTTGCGCAAATGCCGCCTGCCTCGTGGGATTGGATTGGCCGGACGATGGACTTGCTGGTGCGGACTCGTGGGGGTGCGGTTCCCCTCCGTGAATTGCAAAGCACCGTAGCCTCAATCGCGCCTGCGGTTCCGATTTACAGGCTCTCCAGCATGAAACAGAAAATTTCCAGCACGCTGGAGCGCTCGCACTTCGACACGTTCCTGCTGGCTATTTTTGCGGGCACGGCGCTTCTGCTTTCTTCCGTCGGAATCTACGGGGTCCTGTCCTACATGGTCGCGCAGCGCACGCGCGACATCGGCATCCGTATGGCGCTTGGTGCATCGCAAGGCCAGATTGTTTGGGACGTCCTCGGCTTCGGACTTCGCCTGACCGCCATAGGACTGGCGATGGGCCTGGTTGCTGCGTTCGCAGCCACACGCCTGCTTTCTTCTCTGCTCTACGGTGTGCGCCCCACCGACGCCATCACCTTCGCCGTCGTCTCGCTCCTTCTCCTGGCTGTCGCGCTGATCGCCAGCTATTTACCGGCGCGTCGCGCCACCCTCGTCGATCCCATCGTCGCTCTTCGTTACGACTAACAACATGTTGCCCTGGGCGGAGTCCGTGTAGCCCCGCGGTTTTGCTTGCCACAACCGCCCGACCCGAATCATCTGGTTGAAAACAAATGCGTCCGAACCAAAATCGCTAAAACAATTTCACCGCCAGATCCAGCGGCTGATTTCCAACTGGAATCATGGTCAGCATGCTATTCGTACGTACGCGAATTACCGCGACATCCCCGGAACTCTGATTCACGACGATCAGCAAATTCTCATCGGGATCGAAGCGCATCACCCCAGGCGATTGCCCTGCCTGAATCGGAAACTCCTTTCCCGTCCCAGGCTCGCGCACGACTCGCCTATTCGCGATGTCTACCGGAATGATGTGCCCCGCAGCACTGTCCGAAACATAAAGCGTGCTTGCATCCGCGCTCAAAACGCCACGAGTAGGCGCCGAACCAAGCACCATGTAGTCGCCCACCTCGTGCGTCCACGTGTTGATCACCTGTAACCCATGTGCCTCCGGCGAAATCACGTAGAGCTCGCCGCCGTCCGGCTTCAGCAGCATGTCCGACGGATTCCCATCCAATTCGAGGTTCGTTACAAGAACGCTCCTTCGCAAATCGACGACGGAGAGCCGGTGCTCCGTTCTGCTCAGAACAAATGCCACGGTGCTGTCCGGCAATACCGCAACCTTTTCCGGCTGCTTGACGATCCCCACCGCGCTGCGTAGCGCCAGCGTGGCCGCGTCGTGGATCCCCAGCGTCGCATCGCGATGATTCAACACCAGCACGCTCTTGCCATCCGGCGCCACGTGCGCCAGAACCGGCTCGCCTCCCGTCCGCGTTCGCGCCAGCACGTTTCTCGACTGGCAATCGATCGCCAGCAGCATGTCCGATCCCGCCGATGTCGTGTATAAGCGGGATCGGACA
>Ga0308309_10000778_pt1 | contig 19327 bp, 17 predicted proteins | sample HubBroMetageWFT5_FD_192491 | JGI IMG/M metagenome (GOLD analysis project Ga0308309, IMG submission 192491) | Warmed and freeze-thawed soil microbial communities from the Hubbard Brook experimental Forest, New Hampshire - Hubbard Brook CCASE Soil... | ecosystem: Environmental > Terrestrial >...
CAGAGCTGCATGGCCTGGAGGCCATGTACACGGAGCAGAACGTGCGCGTGCGCGCGGTGCGCGCCAGAGTGACCGAACTGCGGGCGCAACTCGGAAAGATGGGAGGAGAGAGCGGAACTTCCGCAGCTCCGTCCTCAGAAACGGATGCTTCGCTGTATCCAGCCATCCGCCAGCTGCCGTTGCTTGGCGTGACGTATGCCGACTTGTACCGCCAGACGAAAATTCAGGAAACCGTTTACGAGCTGCTGACGCAGCAATATGAACTGGCCAAAGTGCAGGAAGCCAAGGAAGTGCCCAGCGTGAAAGTGCTGGACCCGGCGGTTGTGCCGACAAAAAAATCATTTCCGCCGCGGGGCCTTCTGACGGTGGCCGGCGCGGGGTTCGCGTTTCTTGCCATGTGCGCATGGATTCTGATCCGGCAAGCGTGGCGTGGAATGGATCCGCAAGATCCCGGAAAACAATTTGCGGTGGAAGTTGCGGGAACACTTCGCGCGGACGCTTTGCGTTTGGCTCCTTCGGCAGCGGCCCTTATGCAGATGGTGGCGCGGGTGAGAGGCCGCTCGGACCATTCGAAGAACTCATTGTTTGAACAAGAAGAGAAATCCGCCGACGTTTCGGACCTGTCACGCGCGGCAAGGAACGGTTTGGGATAAAAGAGAAATGAACGGAACAGGCACACGCAGCTCTAGAGCGCCCTTTGCAGCGAATGGGCATCCAGTTCAGGAACTCGCGCCCGAAATGTGGCTGCCGGGTGCGAAAGCCCTGCCTGGGCGTGTAAAGGTGGCGCGCGAACATGGAGGACTCGCGCGCCAGGCTGCGTACGTGGCTATCGATTTTGCTTCGGTTTGCGCTGGTGCAGCGGGCGTTTATGGGCTGCGGTTTGGTTTGGCGGATTCTTTTTCCCGAACGAGTTTTTTTCCCGCGAGCCTCTCGCAGCAGATTTGGTCGGCAAATTATCCAGGGTTTCTGCTGCTTTACGCCGGGCTCGTGGTGCTGGCTTGCATGAGCCAGGATTTGTACCACACGGCGCGGGAACGGAGCGCTTGGGAAGAAAGCGCGAACGTAGCGAGAGCCGTTGGATTTGCTACCGCGCTTTTGGTGCTGTTTATTTTCACTTCGGGGAACAAGGAGATTTCGCGGCTGGTGGTGGCTTGCTCGGGGGCATGGAATGCCGGTGCTCTTGCAGGATGGCGATATGCGAAGCGCCGTTACGTGCTGCGAAGAGCCGAGCGTGGCGAAGGCGTTTCGCGGGTGTTGATTGTGGGGGCAGGAAAGCTGGGGCGGGCGCTGGCGGCCTGGCTCGAAGAGAACCGCCAGCTGGGCTACCAAGTCTGCGGGTTCCTGGACTCACATCCAAACGACGACGCGCGAGTGTTGGGCTCGGTGCGCGATTTGCGCAAAGTGGCCTTGGGCCAATTTGCCGACCAATTGTTCGTGACGCTTCCCGCCGACCGCGAATTAGTGAAAGAAATTTTTCTGGAAGCCAGGCGTCTGCGGCTGAGCCTGAACGTTGTACCGGATCTCTACGACGGATTGGGCTGGCGGGCTCCCGTGGAAACGATCGGTGGCTTCCCGGTCATCGAGCTGCATGGCGAGCCGATTCCCGTGTTAGGCCTGGCGGTAAAACGCGGCATCGATCTGCTGGGAGCCGCGGCGCTGCTTTTGTTGGCCGCCCCTGTGCTTGCGTTCGCCGCCATCTGGATTCGCTGCGATTCCCCAGGACCCGTGTTTTATCCCGCGATGCGCGTTGGAAAAAAGGGAAGAAGATTCCGGTGCTACAAACTGCGGACGATGGTGGTGGAAGCCGACGCCCAGAAAGACATCCTGCGGAAGGCGAACGAGCGCAACGGCCCGTTTTTCAAAATGGAGAACGATCCGCGCGTGACGCGCTGCGGACGGTGGCTGCGCAAATTCAGCGTCGATGAGCTGCCACAACTTTTGAACGTGCTGCTCGGCGAGATGAGCCTCGTGGGGCCGCGGCCGCACCCGGTGGACGATTTTGAGCGCTATACCATCGAGCATCTGCGCCGTCTGGACGTAAAACCCGGTGTGACAGGTCTGTGGCAGGTGACGGCGCGGCGCGACCCTTCCTTCGACACCAACATGGTGCTGGACCTCGAATACATCGAAAACTGGAGCTTGCGGCTGGACCTGACGGTCTTGTTGCGAACCTTAAAAGTGGTCCTCGAAGGGGAGGGCCAGTGACGCCAGCTGCCAATGTTGATATGAATCGCGATCCGCGGATTCGAGAAGATTTCTCTGTTTTGCAAAAGGGCTAAGCCCGCTGGAGAGCTTTCTGATGCAGATCGCACGACGACTCGGTGCGCTGGAGCGTTTACGGCGGGAACCGATTGGAGCTGCGCTCATTTCGCTCGTGAGCGATTCTGCCGCTTATTTGGCTGGCGGAGTGCTTCTCGGACTCGGGAATGTTGTCCTTATACCTTTGTATACGCGAACGCTCGCGCCGCGGGAATTTGGCGTTTACGCGCTTTTGGATGTGACTATTCTTTTGCTTGTTGCTGTGACTGCACTGAAACTGGACGTTTCTTACTTGAAGTGGTTCGCGGATCTGGAACCTGAGCGCAGGGGAGAACTACTGGGGACCACGCTGTTAACCGGCTTGGGAGCCTCCGCTTGTGGCGGAATGATTCTTTTTTTGCTCGTGGCCAGCCGGCTTGGCGAGTCCTGGTTCCATGTTTCCGTACTGAGTTACGCGTGGCTCCTGCTTCCCATTGTGTTGCTCGAAAACCTTCAGAGTTTGTTGCTCACTGACCTTCGCGCCAGACGCTATGCGATTTCCTATTCGGCTGCGGCTATTGTGCGGCTGGCATTCATGATCTTCGCGAGCTATTACCTGCTGGCCGTCAGACACTTCGGTCTTCCGGGATTGTTTCTCGGGCGCCTGGCGGGAGATGCGGCAGGCGTGCTCTATTTAACCGCGATAAGCATTCGCTTTGTGGCGTGGAGGTTTGCGCCGACTCTCTTGCGGCCCATGCTGAGTTTTGGGCTGCCCTTAATCTGGAGCACATTCGCGGTGATGCTTCAGGACGCTTCTGGCCGTTATTTCCTTAGCCGTTCCGGGACGCTGGAGGACGTAGGGGTGCTCGGCGCGGCGATCAAAGTCGGTTCCGTTTTCCAGATTCTTGTAGCAGCGCCGTTCGGCGTGGCGTGGGGCGGTTTGTTGTTTCAAATCGCAAAACTGCCCAACGCCAAAATGATTTACGCCAAGATTTTGAACTATGTCTATGTGTTTGCGCTCGGCGTTGCGCTGATTCTCGCTATTCTTGCCCCTCAACTGGTGCACCTCTTTACCGCTCCGGCGTACTACTCCGCCATTGGAATACTTCCTCTAATTGTGCTGGTTCGGGCGATGAACCTGATCGAACAACCCGCCGCCACGGGCATTTACATTGCTGGCAGAACGACGTTTTTTGCGGGGATTTATACAGTTGCCCTTGCGCTAAACCTGCTAATGCTGCGCGAACTTGTACCGCGGCACGGCGCCGTTGGCGTGGCATGGGCCTGGCTGATCAGTTCAGCCTCCGTGCCAGTTCTTATGTGGGGGATCGGACAGCGTTTCTATCCAATCAGACTGAACGGCAAACTCTTCGTGTTGCCGGTCATTGCCTGGATTGTAATGACTCGCTGGCTTTCTTCTCGCTCGTGGAGTTTTTCACCGACGCGAGTTTGGCTTCCCATTCTGGCAACTGCTCTCGTCGTGTTTGGCGGGATTGTATTGCTTGCCAACGATTTTCACGGGACGCGGCGAGAATTCAACGCGAGGGGGATGAACGAATGAGCGGATCACGAATGCCGGTAACCGAGCAAGCATTGGAGACTCTGCGCGACGGTGCCATCGCGCCGAGTCTCGAGAAGCTGCCCGGAACGGCGACCTCCAGTGACCCGCAAAATTGGCCCGCATTCTTGAAAGGCATATCGCTCTTTGACAACGCCGTCCGCCTGCGGAATTTGATCTGGACATTGCAGCGGCACTTTCCTGCTGGTGCGGAGTTGCTGGAAGTCGGATTTGGAAGCGGGACGACCGCAGTTCTTCTGGCGGATCTTGGATACCAGGTTACGGCCTGTGATATCGATGCGGAACTCGTGGAGCGTCTCGAGTCGAGATATTCGGACTGGATCGCCCAGAGTCGATTGGCAATTCAACAGGCAGACATGTTTCAGTTTCCTTGGCCCAGCAAGACGTTTGATGTGGCCTACCACCAAGGGGTTCTGGAACATTTTTCGGACGAGAAGATAGTAGCCGCGCTGCGAGAACAATCACGGGTCGCGCGATTCGTTCTGTTTGACGTGCCTAACCATCGCTACGGGGCTCAGCCATTCGGCGATGAGCGCCTGCTTCCCATCCGGCACTGGCGCAGATTGATTCAAAACGCGGGCATGGATGTGGTGGACCAGCGCGGTCGCGACTTCCATCACTGGTTGTATTGCTTGCCCCACGTCCTTTTCAGTCATCAGGTCTTGGACAGATTTCCCTGGTTCTCACGGCAATTTGCCGTGAGTTCCATATTTCTTTGCGGGAGCAAACCGTGAGTGCGACGACGCACCAGCAGCGCTTTTACGAAGCGGCCTACAACGAAGCGGCTGTAGGCGATGGATTTCCCGATCCCCATGTCACCGATGGCGGCCACTTTCGGCAGCAACGCATCCTGACGGTTGGCGGCGGGACGGGAAACGATTTGTGGGATCTCGCTCGGGAAAATGTAGTGGTCAATGCCGACTATGCAACTTCCGGCCTGCAGGTCGGCAGACGGTTCGGCGTTCAGGGAGTTTTGGCGAATCTGAATCTGTCTCCCACGCTACCGTTTCCCGATCGCAGCTTTGACCTTGTGGTGTGCAAGGACATTCTCGAACATATTTTGGAACCGCTGGCTGTGCTCAAAGAAGTCACTCGGGTGTTGCGGGACAACGGAACGATTGTGATCAGCGTGCCAAATCATTTTTATTGGCCGATGCGCTTGCGCTTGTTGGTTGGCAAGGGAGTCCTTTGGCGGGGGCTTCTGACGGACCATGGCGCGGGTTACCGCGAATGGGACTACATGCACATCCGTTTTTTTACTTACAAGGGATTTCGGAAATTTCTCGAGGCTGCGGCTCTGAAGCCGGTTCGTTTCTTTTGGGACTTCGGAAATCTTGCCTACTACTACAACCCGGACCGCTGGTTTGCGCCACAACTGCGAAAGCGCGCCGCGGGCGAGCCGCTATCCCGCCGCGCCAAATTTGGTTTGTACGTCTTCAGGCCGCTTTGGCGAATCTTCAACGTAATTTTTCCCCGGCCGCTGCGGAGAGCCATCGTCTCGGCAGCTCCCGGACTGTTGTGCGGCGGATTCTATGTGCGTTGCGTGAAGGGCTAGCAGATGCAGATTCTTGGGCTCAATTTCACGGAGAAAGGAGTGGGCACGTACCTGCGCGCGTTTTATTTCTGCCGGGAGCTGGCGCGCGCGGGACACAACGTCACGCTGGCAACGGTATCGCGCACCTCGCGTTTTCGTCCGGCAATTTCTTATAAGCGCGACTGGATCGGCGAATCCAGCGAGCCGCGTGGAATGGGGCCATGGATCCGTTTGATCGAAGGGCCGGCATGGGGCAACCGTTTTTTGCCGGGCACGGGCTGGGGTCCATTGGATATCTGGGGACGCACGCGCGAACTGGCGACGAGCAATTATGACGCTGTCTTCGGGTTCGAATACCAGCCAAATGTTTCCTGGCCGGTGTATCTCACGCAGCGGCGAAAGCGTTATGCGTTTTACTCGGACTGGTGTGACTGGTTTGGAGGAAGTTCGAATCGGTTTCGGGGATGGAAAATCGCGCATCGGATCGATTCTTACCTCGAGGAGAAGATTCGGTTCCGGGCAGACCGAGTCAGCGTGACGTCAAGAGTGCTTCAGGAACGCGCTCTCTCGATCGGGATACAGGAGGGAAAAGTGATCTACATTCCCAACGGCGCGCCAACGGAGTACATCACTCCGAAGAACAGAAAAGAAGCGCGAGCACGGCTCTCCCTTCCAGAGGATTCGCCCATCCTAGTTGCGGTCAGCAACGGGGACATGTGCCGCGAGATACGGATTTTTGGTGAAGTGCTGCGGCAAGCGCCGAAGGCAGTTTTTTTGTGGGTGGGCAGAGTGGCGCAGGCGGCATGTGAATTGGCGGAAAGGCGGGGCATCGAGCACAGGATCTGTCGGATGGGTTGGGTAAGCGATGAAGACTATCCATGGGTGCTCGGTTGCGCGGATGTCTGTATCTGCCCTCTGGAAGACAGCCTGAACGACCGCGCGCGCTGGCCGACGAAAATCCTTGATTTTCTAACCGCCGGCCGAGCGACGGTGACTAATCCAGTGGGAGAAGTAGAGACGCTCTTCCGCAAAAGCCACGTAGGCGTTCTGGCTGCACATTCTGACGAAGTGTTCGCATCGGAAATTGTTGCGCTGTTGCGCGCTCATGACCGGCGGCACTTCCTGGGCGAAATCTCGCGGAAAGTCATGGTCCAGGAGTGGGACTGGCGGGTCCGTGGTCCGCAAATCGCCGGAATGATGGTGGCGTGAATCATGTTGTTGATGACTCCCATTTTTATCCTAGCGCTGGGCGCGGCGCTATTTTGGATCGCGGCCAGACCCTCGCGACTGGTCTACCTTTTGCCGGTGTTTTTGAGCTTCGAATACCGCGTCCGTTTGAGCAGTTTCAGTTTCGATCTCTCGGAAATGTCTTTTCCTGTTGTGGCATTCGTCTGCGTGGTGCGTGCGTGGAAGGGGAAATGCATCGGGCCATTGGAGAATGTTCACCCTGAACGGCTGCTCGTTCTACTGCTGGGCATCTCTGCGTTTCCGGCTATATTTTTTGAATCCGATACAGCGCATGCCGCCAGCGTCTACCGCGATCTTATGTTGCCGTTTCTATTCCTTCTTGTTTTCTTCCAAGCCGGCCTCGAGAAGCAGCAAATTCACGCCCTCATCAAACTGGGATGCGTGTTCGCCCTGGTAAATGCTTTTCTGGGAATCGTGCAATACACCACCGGGAATTATCTGTGGTTTGCCGGGCCGGACGAGGCCGAATGGCAGGCTTATAAGATAGGCTTGGCGAAGCTCTCTATCTTCGGCGATTTCCTGGGTGTGCAAGACGCCTTGCCAACCGGGCTTTACACCGGCGCAAACGCTTTTGCGTGTTTTCTTTCCTTGCCGCTTTGCCTGGTGACCACGCTGGCTTTCTTTGGAGGGCTCCAAAAGCGCAAACGGATGGTTTGCCTCGTCGCAAGTGCGCTGATGTTTGTCTGCCTGTTGTTCACGATGTTCCGCTCCGGCTTGCTGGTTTTTGCCGGCTCGATGATGGCGGTGTACCTCTTTCTGAGCCGGCGCCGAGGCGTTTTGCGTCTTGTGACCGTCTCCGCGTTCGCCGGTTTGATCACGATTCTCTTTTTGTCGCAGGGATTATTTGACTGGGACCAATTCGGCTCTTTTGAAGGCCGTCAGGAAATGATCTCGGATGCCTTGGCTCTGATGAAGGCGCATCCCGAACTTTTATTGACGGGGGGATATACCGATCTTTATCACCTGCAATCGAGAGAGACGCAGGAGATTCACAACCTCGCTTTATATTCGGTCGTGCAATTTGGTCTTCCAGCGACAACGTTGTTCTTCGCATTTTTCATGCGGTTTTTCCACCGGGCTTTCCGGGCTGCCCATGGGATTACAGACCTCGAGCGGAGTGTGCTTGTGGCCATTGTCGCATCCATTGGCGCAAATCTCCTTCTCTACGGATCGACAACCATGCTGATCGATTCAGTGCAAACGACGACCTGGCTGCTTTTTTGGGCTGGGATTGCCAGTTATCTGATCGCCTACGCACCAGCCAAAACCAGGGAATCTTCTCCGGCCCTTGTTCCGCAACCCATGGTGGTTCCACAAAACGGAAGACTCGCATGAACCTTCAGCCACAGCTTCATAAATATCTTCGCGTCTATCCACAGTGGAGGTTTGCGCCGCCTCGCGTGCAGGTATCACGCTGCGTTGAGAGATTTGGATCAGAGTACGGCGGGTACTGGCTGGACCCTTCGATGATAGGTCCTGGCTCAATTGTCTACTCGCTGGGTGTCGGGGAGGACATTTCCTTCGATTTGTCTCTTATCGAGCATTTTGGAGTAAATGTGGAAGCGTTCGACCCCACTCCCAAAGTCAAGAAGTGGCTCGCCTCGCAGTCCTTGCCGCGGCAATTTCATTTTCAGGAGGCGGGAATCGCTGCGCACGATGGAGAAGAGACCTTTTTTCCTCCCCCGCGCAAAGACTGGGTTTCGCACTCCGTCATACGCGCTCGCCGGTATGGGCGGGAATCCGTGCGCTTTCCAGTCATGCGGCTGTCTACCGCCATGAAGGTTCAGGGGCATTGCTGGGTCGACATTCTCAAGATGGACATCGAAGGCGCGGAGTATGCGGTGATTGAAGAAATCGTGCGAGAGAAGATTCCCGTCAAGCAACTGCTCGTTGAGTTTCATCACCGGCTGTCCTCGGTGGGAACGAACAAAACTCGGATCGCCCTCGCTCAGCTCGAGGGGCACGGCATGAAGATTTCGTATGTCTGCCCGAAAAAGGAAGTTTTCACTTTCGCGCAATCAGATTGAGCGCTGGCAGTCCCGGGCCGGAAGAATTTCTGCAACGGTGCGAACCAATAAATGAAAAGAGTTTTGATTATCGAAGCGCAGATCAAGCGATACCGGAAGCCTTTCTACGATCAGCTGAACAGCGCGCTTTGCAAGGAAGGTGTGAAGCTCAAAGTCGTTTATAGCGCTCCGCCGCCTTCTGAAGCGGAAAAGCACGACAATTGCGAATTGCCGCGGGAGTATGGAGTAAAGGTAAAAGGCTACTGGGTCGCGAGGGGCCGGCTCCTTTTTCAATCGGCATTCCGCGAAGTCGCTTTAGCCGATCTGGTCGTCATCGACCAGGCAAACAGATTCCTTCTGAATCATTTCATCCTGTCGCTTTCGCTTTTCAAACTGAAGAAAGCTGCCTTTTGGGGTTTAGGAGAAAACCTGCAAGCGGACCGGTCTCGTTTTTCCGAGTGGTACAAGGGGCGAACCCTAAATTGGGTCGACTGGTGGTTTGCGTATACGGAGGGCACCGCAGGCTATTTACAGGAACGTGGTGTGTCGCCAGCGAAGATTACGACGGTGCAGAACTCCGTCGATACCCGAAGAATTCAAATCTGTGTGAAAAACCTGAGCTCGAACGCAAAAGCAGCGGTTCGCGCCAAACTGGGCATCGGCCCCTCGATGCCGGTGGGGATTTTCGTGGGCATGCTGCACAAAGTGAAGTCCGTGCCGTTTCTGATTCAAGCTGGAGAAAAAATTCGGCAGACCATACCTGAGTTTCAGCTGATTGTAGTTGGTGGAGGCCCGGACGAGGCTGAGATCAAACACAGCGCCGCACGTCGTCCGTGGATTCATTTTGCAGGGCCAAAATTCGGCGACCGAAAATCACAATTGCTGGCGATCTCTGATGTGTTTCTGCTTCCCGGCAGGGCTGGCTTAGCCGTCCTGGATGGATTCGCCGCCGGCTTACCTCTTGTCGCAACCCGTCTCTCGATTCATGGGCCGGAGATGGAGTACTTCGAGGAAGGACGGAATGGCGTGATGACCGCTCCCGATCCGGAGGCTTACGCGCAAGCCGTCGCACTGCTGCTATCGAACCCAAAGGAGCTGCAACTGCTTCGGGAAGGGGCCGCGAACTCCGCCCAGAAATATTCGATTGAGGCGATGGTTGAAAATTTTAAAAGAGGAATCGGGCAGTGCTTAGCGCAGCCGAGATGGCAAGGGGGGCGCTGAAGTGGCGTAAGGAGCAGAGCACGCCGTGAGGAAATCGCTGGCACCTCGGCAAGGAATCTAACGGAGCGACGACCCAAAAAATCGGCCTCACAGTGCGAGCAGCCTGGCCGCCTTTTGGGTTTCGAGTAGATGTCATGAAACGAACGGAACGAACATTCTTGATGACGACAAGCTGGGACGATGGTCACCCGCTCGATTGGCGCGTGGCGGAGTTGCTCGACAAGTTCGGTCTTGCGGGAACTTTCTATGTGCCGCGTTCAAGTCAGAAGCCGGTGATGAACAGATCGCAGATTCGCGATTTGAGCAAATCGTTTGAGATTGGGGCTCACACTCTGGAACACGTCCTGATCGACCGGCTCTCCGATGCCGAGGCCAGAGTTCAGCTTTCCGGCTCTCGCGAATGGGTCGAGCAGGTAACAGGAAACAGTTGCCGTGTCTTTTGTTTCCCGGGCGGAAGGTTTCGGAATCGCCAGTTGCAGCTCGTGCGTCAAGCAGGGTATCAAGCGGCCAGGACCGTCGAGCTTCTCTCGACAACAAGCCCGCGGCGCGTCGACGGCCTCTGCGTGATACCGACGACCATTCAGGCGTTTCCGCACAGCCCTTTTGCGTACGCCAAAAACGCAGTGAGAAGACTTTCGACTTCTCATCTTGTGAATCTACCTGCCGCGATTCATTTCAAGGGATGGGCTGCCCTTGCAGGAGAAATGCTGACTCGAGCCATCGAATGTGGAGGAGTGTTCCATTTGTGGGGCCATTCCTGGGAAATCGAGGAGCAAGGTGAATGGAAGAACCTTGAATCGTTATTAAAGACCATGTGTTTATATCGCGAAAAATGGAAGGGCGTCACCAACGGGGAGTTGTGCGGACACCCTTCGCTGATCGTTCCGATGAGGTCGGGCCCAGCCGGGATGGCATGTTCAGAGAGGACCGAATGAGCACCGGCACATCGCTCATCGTTGAGAAGGGAGAACCGAGAAGCGTGGCGGAGTCTTACTGCGATTCCTCTCTCCTGGAACTCGCTCCTGAAGTTCGCTTGCGATTGCAGCGATGGAAGCCGGGTCATTGGATGAGTTCGCTCAGATTCGCGGAGTCTTACTGCTATCCTCCGGCGGAGCGGGTGAGTTACATCACTGGCGCGAACGATGAAATCGCGGAAGCCTGCTTTTACCGAGAAGGGAAATGGGCGGTTGTATTCAGATGCATATCCTTGAGCTGTCTCGTTGTGCCTCGGAGTAAAATTCTTCAGAGACTGGCCTGCCATCGCCCGACGGACCTCATTAGAGCCCCTTTTTTGCCCGCCTCAGCTATTTGCCTCCCGCGTGAAGGACGCAGTGCAGTTAGCTTTCAGCGGTTCGGAGAGGATCATTCCATCGGACTTCCGAGGAGTGCGAGTGAGTACTTGTGTGGTTTGGGGAGCAAGACGCGCAAGCACTTGCCGTATTACCTCAGGCGGCTGAAAAAGGAATGGGGAAACGATTGGCGGGCGGAGCACAAGTCCGGCTCTCGCATAACCAAACAGTCCTACCTCGATTTGCTGGCGCTCAACAGATTGCGCATGGACCGCAAGAGGCGGCGGAGTCTTTGGAGTGAGGAATTGGCCGAACACCGGTGGGAGTTAGTACGCGAAATGGGTTCACTCGAATTAATTCTCCACAAGGAACGCGTTGTCGCGGGAACTCTATCGATTGTAGACGGCCACGAGGCCTATCTGGTTGTCATCGCTCACGACCCGCGACATGACCGCTTGAATTTAGGCAACGTCTGCTTGTGGCTCACGATTGAACGTTTCATCGAATGGGGCTTCAGCCAGTACCACCTGCTCTGGGGCAATTCACCTTACAAGGAACAGTTCGGCGCCGTCGCACATCCCCTTTACGAAATGACTCTGTTTACGAACCCAAGCGCGGAGCTGGTCTGGCATGCCGCGGAACTCCTAAGGCTGGAAAAATTCTGGAGACTGTCGAAATCAATGGCACAAAAAATAGCGTGGTTGTTGTCGACGGCAAGGCGGCTTCATTCGTCACCGGGCGGCTCCGAATGAGTGGGGCTCAGATGACCAGGCGTTTTTATGGTGTACCGTTGGAGGAGCAGGGCGATTCCGAGCGATGTGGCTTCCCCGTCGAATTGATCGACCGAGTCCTGTGTCCCAAGGATTCCGGGCGCCTAACGCGGATCTCAACCGAGTTTGCGCTCTATGTCCGCCAGGGATGGGTGCACTGCGACAGCTGCAATACCTCCTACGAAATTCGATCGGGAATTCTGCGGCTAGTGCCCGGACAAAAAGAAGTCGAGGCGCTTGTTAGAACCGAGCTAGAAGCCAGAGATCAGGGAGCCGCGAGGTACGACGGGCGATTCAGGCCTTGGGAAAACGCGGTGGAACTATCCGCAATTCACGCAGCGGTGAAGTTCGGGCGCCGAGGAATTATGGTGGATCTTGCCTGCGGAACCGGGAGGCTGACAAGTCAGCTGGCCCCATTCGCCGAGGCAACGATCGCCGTAGACCTTTCCGAGAAGTCTCTCCGGGTTCTAGCCAAGAAATTGGAGCCAGATGTGAAGGTAGGGTTGGTCTGGAGCGACGCCACCCAGTTGCGCCTCGCGCCGGGTTCCATCGATTTGGCCCTAGCGACACAATTCCTCGAGCATATTCCGAATAGGGCTCAAAGGCTTCGTTTTTTCAGAGCTGTTCACACGGCGCTTCGCGATGGCGGTGAACTCGTGCTCTCTGCTTATTATTACAGCGCGTTGCGCGCGCTGTTGCGGAGAAAGCAGGAGGGATTCCACGCCAACGGGATTTTCTATCATCGTTTCACCAAGTCCGAGATGAAGAGTGAACTTGCGGATCTGTTCCAGGTTCTTTGGACGCGACCGATCCAAGTCGATCCTCGCTTGCTGCCCGTTTCGAATCGTGCCACGACTTTTGTCGCGCGCGGCCTAGAAAAAATGAGAATGCCGTTTTGGGTCGGGCAGCTCTTGCTCGTAAAAGCTAGCAAGCGGGCGGTGGGAATGGCCGGAACCAAAGACCACCGAGCGATAGAAGAAAGTGTAAAGGCGTGTGAGCCGTGAAGATTCTCGTTGCGCACAACCTCTATCAGCGCCCGGGCGGCGAAGACGCCGTTTGCGAGTCGGAAATAAGACTTCTTCGCCATGCTGGGCATGAAATCATCGAATATCTGCTCCATAGCGACGAGATTCAGCACTACTCCTTATTCGAGAAGGCCAGCCTCAGCTGGCAAACATCCTGGTCGGTCCGCGCCAGTAGCGAATTGCGGGACATCCTCGCGAAGAAATCGCCCGAGCTCGCGCACTTCCACAACACGTTTCCCCTTATTTCTCCTTCTGCTTACTACGCATGCCGCGCGGCGGGCGTTCCTGTGGTGCAGACGCTCCACAATTACAGACTGCTGTGCCCCAGTGGCAATCTCTTTCGAGATGGCCACGTCTGCGAAGAATGCGTTTCACACTCTCTACTCCGCTCGATTGCTCATGGCTGTTATCGAGAGTCGCGCCTCGCGACGGCCGTTGTGGCGGGAATGCTCACTATGCACGGAGTCTTGCGGACCTGGGCGAAACAGGTCGATCTTTTTCTTGTGTGCACGGAATTTGCCCGCAGGAAATTCATCAGCTCGGGTTTCGACGAGGCGCGTATCCGCGTCAAACCAAATTTCATCGCCCCTGATCCTGGAGCCCGCTTCAGCCGGGGAACAACTGCGCTTTATATTGGCAGACTATCGGAAGAAAAGGGCCCGCAACTTCTTCCGCCAGCGTGGTCGAAACTGTCTGTGCCGATCCCCCTTGAAATTGCTGGCGACGGCCCACTCCGCGCTTCGCTCGAACGTGACTGCGCGCGACTGGGCCTCCGGAGCGTTCGCTTTTCGGGATGGCTCAACGCACACGCGGCAATGGAACGCCTGCGCGCCGCCAAGTTTCTTATCGTTCCCAGCATGTGCTACGAAGGCTTTCCGATGGCGATAGCCGAAGCGTATGCCTGCGGAGTCCCCGTCATCGCGGCTGGCCACGGAGGCCTGGCAGAAGTTGTCCGCGACGGATACACGGGATTGCATTTCGCCGCGGGCGACGCGGATGATCTCGCAGCGAAGGTCGAGTGGGCCTGGTCGCATCGGCAAGAAATGGAAATGATGGGTCGGGCCGCGCGCGTCGAATTCGAAACGAAATACAACACCGGCGCGGCGCTCAAATACCTCGAAAGCGCCTACGAATCTGTGCTTCCAGGGCATCAGAGATCCTCTGCTTTGGCTCTGGCATTCGTGCCGAGAGAACCCCGGGTTTTGACGGAACGCCAGAAAGGTGCCGACTGATGGAAGCCATTCTGAAGTTAATCGCTCCAATCCACCGCAAATTTCGTTCGCAGAAGTGCGACCTCTTTTTTGATGCTTTGAATCCGCGTCGAGGCGATTCACTCCTCGATGTCGGCGGAGGAACCGGAATAGAGGGAGAATTCGGCCGTATGTACCGCTACTTTGCGGCGGTCCAGGTCGTCAACCTGGATAGGCAAGTCATCGAAGAGAAAGGGTTAGAGCACGTGAAGTGCGAGGTAGCCGACGGCTGCTCTTTGCCTTTTCGAAACCATTCCTTTGATTGGGTCTTCTCCAATGCGGTCATCGAACACGTCGGCGGCGCCTACAGGCAAGAACGCTTTGCTCAGGAAATTCGGCGCGTTGCGCGGAAGGGTTATTTTGTGGCGACTCCCAACAGGTATTTTCCCCTCGATCCACACACGCTTCTTCCTTTTTATCAATTTCTGTCTCCCGAATGGCAGCGCAAGGTTTGCCGGTTTTCGCCGGGTTATCTGCGGCACTATGAGCCCATCGATTTGCTTTCCGCTGCCGATTTGCGCATTTTTTTCCCTGACGCCACGGTTCGGAGGATCGGCCTGCGGTTATTTCCAAATAATCTTATTGTTTATCGGTGCCTGGGATCGCCGAGTTAGCCGAGCCTATGGCGCACGAATTCCACCGCGAGGGCTCATCCTATGGAGTGCTCGGCGTGCGCGTGGACGCAGTGCAAATTCCGGAAGTCGTCTCGAGGATGGAAGCATGGATTCAGCGGCGAGATGCCTGCCGCTACATTGCCGTCACGGACATGCACAGCTTGATGCAGGCGCAACATTCTGCGAGCTTTAAGAAGATCTTGGAGAACGCCGATCTCGTGGTTCCGGATGGATATCCGCTCGTGTGGCTTGGCCGGCGAATGGGGTTTGCATTGCGGAGGCGCGTCTATGGCCCCGAACTGATGGAGCGCTTCTGCCAAGAAACCTCTGCGAAAGGCTATCGTCATTTTTTTTACGGTGGCTCTCCGGGAGTAGCCGAAGACCTGGCCGCCCGTCTAGCGGTTCGATTTCCAGGTTTGCAGATTTCCGGAGCCTGCTGCCCGCCATTTCGGCTGTTGACGCAAGAAGAAGACGATGAAGTGGTTTCCCTGATCAACCGGGCTCGCCCCGACATCGTTTGGGTAGGTCTCGGAGCGCCAAAACAAGAGCGCTGGATGTCCGAGCACCAGAGCCGTCTTACCGCGTCCATCCTTGTTGGTGTTGGGGCCGCATTTGATTTCCATACTGGAAGAATCGCGCAAGCGCCGCCGTGGATGCGCGAGCATGGCCTAGAGTGGCTTTTCCGCTTGTCGCGCGAACCGGCCCGGCTCTGGCGTCGCTATCTGGTTTACGGAACACAATTTGTCGCGCTTGTCTTGCTTGAATCTATGGGTTTCAAGAAATTTTTCTAGGTTCCGCACCGGGTTGGCCCAGGTCAGGCCCAGTGAGGTGCTAGGACAGCCGCTTGCTCAGGCCAGTAGACCGTGCGAAAATGACAGCACTCGCCGTTTTGTAGGAAAGCTGGCAGTTCACGCAAAACGATCTGCGGCGCTATCGTCTAGGGGTCTAGGACATCGCCCTCTCAAGGCGGAAACACGGGTTCGAATCCCGTTAGCGCTACCAACTCTATCTTGCACTAGTGGCTGGGAAGTTCCACCAGCTGGTGGAGTCCCCACGCGAAGGGCGTCATCCCGTGGCTCGCCACCGCGCCGCGTGTCTCGCTCGTTTGCCCCCGGTTGGTTCTCTCTCGGACAGCTGAAGCTTCCTGACTACACCCCAAAGTACACGTAAAAAAGGGTTTAGTACTTCGTTTTACACGTTAGGTACTCCGTACTAGGAGGGTACTAGTACGGAACACTGTCCTTCCCAAAACGTGACAACCCCTGTTTCATTTCGGACACTATAACCATGTCAAGCCCTCTTTCAGAGCTTCCAGGGTCTGAGTATTTAACCTCTTCGTTAAATACGACACCGGTCCGCCATATCCGGAATACGGCAATCGTTTCCCGCGATGTTGCTGGTGAGACGATCGTTGTTCCCATTTGCCGCGGTGTGGGGGATCTAGATTCCGTTTACACCTTCAATCCGGTCGGTCGAAACTTGTGGCGCCTGCTTGAAAACGGTCAATCTGCAGAGGAATTGGCGAATTGGGTTGCCACGCATTACGAAGTGGATGCGAAACAGGCAGTTGCAGACGTTCAGAGCTATCTGTCTGAACTCCAGGAAGTTGGCCTGGTTCGCACGGTTTAGTCGGTCCCCTCCTTCTCAGCTTGCCTTCATAAAGGCACGAAGCGCGAAGTGTGGTTGTGCGCGATCTCGGGAAGGTACTGAGAGTACTAGATTTCTGTGCATTTTGAGCAAAAGTAAGGATTAGACGTGCAAACGGCAGCTTACGGCGAATTGACGGGCCTGGTTCACCAGCGTTTCCAGGGGAAACGCGCGCCTCTTGAGGTGTCTATTGAGGTGACTCGCCGGTGTCCCCTTGAGTGCCTGCATTGCTACAACAACTTGCCGATGAGCGACCACGCGGCGCGAGCCCAGGAACTTACTTTCGAGGAACACTGCCGGCTGCTGGATGAGCTCGTTGACGCGGGCTGCCTGTGGCTGCTCTACACGGGCGGCGAAATCTTCGCGCGCAAGGATTTTCTTCAGATTTACACCGAAGCCAAAAAGCGCGGCTTCCTCATTACGCTCTTCACGAACGGCACGATGATCAATCCGCACATCGCCGATCACCTTGCCGAATACCGCCCCTTCGCCATCGAGATTACGCTTTATGGCGCGACGCGCGAGACGTACGAATCTTTGACCCAGATCCCTGGTTCTTATGACCGCTGCATGAGAGGCATTCGCCTGCTTCTCGAGCGAAATTTGCCCCTCAAGCTCAAGACCGTGCCTACAACCGTCAACCGGCACGAGATTTTCGAGATGAAGCGGATCGCCGAGGAAGACTTTGGCGTCGAGTTCAAGTTCGATTCCTTGATCAATCCCCGCATCGATTGCTCACAGAGCCCTCTCGCCGTCCGGCTTTCCCCGGAGCAGGCGGTCGAGCTCGATTTTGCCGAGCCGAAGCGAAAGGAAGACTACAGGCGCATGGCTGAGCAGGACCTAGCCACACAGATGGGAGCCGAAGAGGGTACGCGAGAGAAATATTCCTGCGGTGGTGGGATCGGCGGCTGCGCCATCGATCCTTACGGAACGATGAGCATCTGCGTGATCTCACACCAGCAAGGCTTCAACATCCGAGAGGGCAGTTTTCTGGAAGGCTGGGAGGGTCCGTTGCGCGAGATTCGTAACCAGCCGCGCACCCGCCCGACAATCTGCGATCGCTGCCAGATTCAGTCCCTTTGCAGCATGTGCCCGGCGAATGGCGAGTTGGAAAACGGAGACCCGGAGTCTCCAGTCTCTTTTCTGTGCCAGGTGGCCCATCTGCGCGCCTACGCATTTGGGCACGAGGTTCCGGAACATGGCGATTGCGAATGTTGCGAAGGCGGTGTGCACCGAGCGGAACTCATGGCCGCCGCAGAGCGACTGAAGAATTTCGCACCAGATACAAGCGTTTGGTTAAGAGGCAGGCCCACCTCACCTGTCTTGAACGTTTTGCAACCCACTTCCGGATGCCGCAGCGGCGGATGCAACTCCCGCGCTACGACGCTCGGGTGACCGAAGAAAGATGATGAACGACGAGCAAGACAAGAAGTTACCGGGAGAAGGCACAAACGGCAGCTATGAGCCGCCCAAGGTGATCCGCGTAAGTTTGCGGCCCGAAGAAGCTGTACTCGGCCACTGCAAGGTCACCGGCGCAACCGGCCCGGTCTCGACTTCCTGCCGCTCTGTCGTCGCTTGCAGGTCGCACGGTTCGTGAGCCGGAGACACATCATGTTGTCATCTCAAAAAGGATTCTTGCAAGAAAACGAACCCAAAGAACCCCTCTTCCCCGGGGTTTCCCGGCTTTCTTACCAGATCGGGGGAATTACCTTTGGTCTCCAGGCCGAAGGTGAGCTGCTGCTGACTCCCGAAAGGGAACTTCGTGCGTTCGCCGTCAATCCTGGTTCCTGCGACGTCAGCCTGCGAATTTCCTGGGCTGACTCTCTCCGAGTACCGAGCTCGGCACTCTTGTTTCATTCCGGCGGGCTGTGGTCGCTTTTTGCCGAGCCCAGCGGATATCGCTTCAGCTTTCTCTCGCCCCTCTTGGGGATGACTCCTTACAAAGAAGCTTGGTTTGATCCCGAATTTCGCTCTGGGCGCGTGTTGCTTTCGCGCCGGTACTTTGACACGGAACGGCCCGTCTATCCTCTCGAGTATCCGCTCGACGAGTTACTCATGATTCATCGTCTTTCGCGAGGCGAAGGCGTGGAAGTCCACGCCGTGGGGATTTCAGACGAAAGCGGCCGTGGACATCTTTTCCTGGGCCATTCTGGCGCGGGAAAAAGCACTACCGCTCGCCTGTGGATCGATCGACCTGGTGTCCGAATCCTCAGCGACGACCGTATTATCCTGCGCGCCCAGGAGGGCCAAATCTGGATGTACGGCACGCCGTGGCATGGAGATGCCGGGATCGCCTCTCCGGATTGCGCTCCGCTCACCGGCATTTTTCTCCTCGAGCACGGAAACGGCAATGAGCGATTGCCGCTCCCGCCGGGCCGTGCTGCCGCCGAACTTTTTACGCGGAGCTTCGTGACCCACCACTCCGGGGAAGGTATCCGATTCACGCTGGAGTTTCTCGACCGTGTCGCCCGAGAAGTTCCTTGTTCCATCTTCAAATTTGTCCCCGACGAATCTGCCGTGGAGGCCATCTGCCGTGCCGGAGCGTAAAACCATCGAAAAGCGAAACTCCGCGCAATTCGCCGCAGTCTGCAAAGCGCTCCTCGATCGCGGAGCCAACGTGCGGTTCCGTGCCCGGGGTCAGAGCATGAAGCCAAACATTCTCGACAACGACGCCTTGATTATCTCCCCTGTGCAACAAAAGGATTTCCGCCACGGCGATGTGGTGCTTACGCACAGTGAGGATGGGTTTCGCGCACATCGTGTTTGCGATGCAAATTCCCGGGCAAGGGGGGTCATCACGCGCGGCGATTCCGGACAAGAGAATGATCCGGCCACGCCCGGTGTTCTGGGAGTAGTCGTCGCTATTGAGCGCAAAGGACGAAAGACTTCGATGACGCAGCCCTACC
>Ga0308309_10000781_pt1 | contig 19279 bp, 16 predicted proteins | sample HubBroMetageWFT5_FD_192491 | JGI IMG/M metagenome (GOLD analysis project Ga0308309, IMG submission 192491) | Warmed and freeze-thawed soil microbial communities from the Hubbard Brook experimental Forest, New Hampshire - Hubbard Brook CCASE Soil... | ecosystem: Environmental > Terrestrial >...
CGTGATGGGCGGCGGCGGCATAATTTTCGCGCTGGTCGAGGAAGGCTCCGGTTTTTTGGCCTTCGAGGGCGTCGAAATGAAACTGGACGCCGTTCATGGTGAAGATGGTCGAAGTTTTTTCTCCCTGCAGCGGTCCGGAGGCCCGCGGCGGCAACTCTTCCAACTGGCGCACGCGCGAGTCTACGCGCTCAATGATGGAAGCTGGCTGAAGCTTGGCGGCGAGTTCGGAAATAACGGTTGAACGCACCGTCTCTGCGTCCATCGCCTGGGTGAGAATTTGCAGGGACAGAATGTCGTTGTAACGATCGACGATGAGGCCGGGCAGGAAATCGGCTTCGCTGAAGATCAGACGACAGGCATTTGTGTGATGGACAATTTTCCCGCGATAGGCGAGAGCATCGGAAACGCGCTGGCGAAGGAGTGCCGGGAGATCGGCGACCGGCTCGCGAGAAATCAGGCGGATCGCGATTTGGGAAGAGCTGGAGTAGAGCGCGGTGCCGAGCGGCTTGCCGCGATGATCGGTCACGGTGACGAGCGAACCGGGAGGGACGCTTTCGGCGGACACGATGTCGGAGCGGTAGACCCAGACGCGGCCATCAACAAGGCGGGAGGCGCCGCGAGGGGAGACTTTGACGATGAGAGGGGTAGATGAAGTCGAGGGCATAGGGACATGGTAATGCCTGGTGGGCGCGGGAGCGGTGTAGGGATAGACACGGCGGACGAATGCGTCCGCCGCTCCATGAGCTCCTCGAGTTCTGCGATTCGTAAGCGGCCGAATGCCTTCGCCTACCTTGCGTGAAGGCCATAGGTTTTAACATCACTGACATCTAATTGTTGTTGTAATTCTGAGCAAAATCGGCTACGTTTCGAAGACCACTTCGCGCGTGGGGCGGCGAAGCCAGGATCTGTTAAGTTCAGAATCCCCGCAAGACTCTCACCTTTTACGTTGATCTCAGACGTGCCGAATTTCTTGGGTCGCATAGACGCCAAGGTGTAGTCAAAAGCTATGGAGCGAGTATGGGAAAGCAACCTCTCTCTTTGTCTGGGCAGTATTCGTATCGGCCAACCCTTCAGAACTTGATTTATGCGGCTCTCATGGTTGCGTTGCCGCTTGCTCTCTGTAGTTCGGCTTTTGCTGGGAACCTGGTGCTGAATGCCAGCGGCGGGACGGTAACGCTCACCTCCTCAGATTGGACCTTGACTGGCGCTAGCGTGGCTAGCCCTGCTGGGACGGCGTCGTTCGATTGTCCGATCACAAACGTGCAGCAAGGCACTTACCAGATCACCTACACGTGCTCCGGAGGGAATTACACCTTCCAGTCAAATGACGGCACGACCACGGTAGCCGCATCCTTCACAACGGGGACGGTGATTGAGACGGCCTCTGGCGGGGGAAGAGGCGGACACATTCATTACTTCTACAGCTTCGTGGGGGATATTTCTGGGACCGAAACTGTGAATGGGCAGACTGCGGCGATTGTTGGCGAGAGCGGTCTGAGTATCGGCGGCTTGAGTACGCCGCTAGGCTCCGCCGCAGCGGGAGCGAGCTCGACGGGCGTGAACTGGCAGTACAGTCCGATGTATATCGCCGACTATTCCTTCTCGCGCATTCTGCGCACCGATGACCTGTCGGGAACAAACCAGGTGAGCTTTGGTTCGACCGGAACGGGAGTCAACCAATTTTATGGAACGAGCGGGATCGCGCTCGACGCGAGCGACCGTATCTACATTGGGGACCTTTATAACGCGCGCATCGTCCGCATCGACGATATGACCGGAAAGAATTGGACTACGTTTGGCACACACGGCACGGGCGCGAACCAATTCAGCTACCAGACGGGCGACATCGCCATCGACGCGCAGGGGCGGATTTATGTTGTGGACACGGGCAACGGGCAGATTGACCGCTTCGATGATATGTCCGGCACAAACTGGACGACCTTCGGAACTCCCGGGGCAGGCATGAATCAGTTTGAAGTGCCGACCGGCATCGCGCTCGATGCTGCTGGCAACATCTATATCGCAGATCAGGGCAACGGGCGCATTGTGCAGATGGCAGATATGAACGGCACGAACTGGACCACGCTCAGCCCGGTCGGCGCGGTTACCCACGTCGCCATCGATCCGCAGAACCGGATCGTCTTCGGCGTCGGCGCCGGCACGACCGGTGTCTCTCGCGTGGACAATATGTCCGGTGCGAACGAGGCTACTCTTTACGTCGGCAACGGCGCCGTGGCGATCAATGGGATTCAGGTCGCCTCCGATGGAACGACATTCGTGGCCACGCAATACGGCGGCGAGATGATTTTCGATGACATCACGACTGGCGCCGGATTTCTCGCCAGTAATCTCATCAGCCAGCCGAGTGGAATCGCAGTTGTGCCACTGCCGAATCCGGTTCCGGCGGTGAAGCTCTCCGCAACGAGTTTGACTTTCGGGCCGCAGAATGTGGGCACGGTGAGCCCGCAGCAGAACGTGACGCTGACCAATTTTGGGAGCGCACCTCTCAACCTGGTGATTACGGTATCGAAGGATTTTCAGGTCGGTGGAACGTGTCCGAATTCCCTGCCGGGCGGCTCGAATTGCACTCTTTATGTAAGCTATGCCCCAACTGTGACGGGGCCGGAAACTGGCAGCGTGACGTTGACCGACAACGCCTTCACGGGCACGCAGACCATTTCACTGAGCGGAACCGGTACGGCACCGGTTGCGAGCATTTCTCCGGCGTCGCTGGCCTTCCAGCCTCAACTGCTGAACACTACCAGCGGCGGGCAGGCGATTGTGCTCAGCAATTCAGGGACGGGCGCGCTTACGTTTAGCGGAACCGGCATTTCGACCATGGGTGACTTTGCGCAGACTAATAACTGCGGAGCGGCTTTGCCTCCGGGAACGAATTGCCAGATCAATGTGACCTACACTCCGACCGTGACCGGGCCGGAGACTGGCGGCCTCTCCGTGATGAGTAACGGCACGCAGCTGGCGGTCGGGCTATCGGGGACGGGGGTTGCCAGCGCGCCCAGTTATTCCGTCTCTCCGGAGAGCCTCGACTTTTCGCCACAGCTCATTAAGACGAAGAGCGCATTCCAGACGATCGTGCTGACGAACACCGGTGTGGCGACATTCACGGTGAGCAGCACGGCGATTACCGGCGACTTTTCGAAGGCTGGAACCTGCGGAGTTCTGCGAGCCGGCAAGAATTGCGCCTTGCGAATCTACTTCACGCCGACCGCGGGTGGCGCGCGAAGTGGAGCCCTCACCTACAATCTGTCAAACGGGACCGTCGTTACGGTAGCGTTGACGGGGACGGGCGAGGCCACGCCTTCCGGTTGGCTAAGCTTCTCTCCGGCGTCGCTTGATTTCAACAATGGGTATGTGGTGGGCGACAATCCTAGCGCGAATATCACGGTTACCAACACCGACGGAATTTTCGCCGGCATCAGCCGTATCGCGAAAACGGGTTCCGCGGTGTTCACGCAAACCAACAACTGCGGCACAGGGTTGGCCGCATACGCTACGTGCACGATTACCGTGACGTTCACTCCGAACAAGGTTGGGAGTTTCACGGGAACGCTGATCGTGACGGAGGCGGCGGGGACTGCTCATCAGATTCCGCTGAGCGGGACGGCGACCACGGGGAATTAGGCGGCGCAGTTGGAAAATTGGGTCAGGGAGCGGCGGGCGCGGGCGTCCGCCGTCTTTTTTTGATCAGGTATGGAAACAGCGGCGCTCATTTGGCGGACGCTGCCACGAATCCTGAGTTTGGAAATTACTATTGTGTGGCGGGGGGCAATTCTTCAAGGCTTCGGCTCATCTATCAATTGAGTGACTCAGGTTGGGCGACGGCGACAATCGCCGACGAGTGGGACGAGATGAGCGTTCCAGCTTCGTACCTGCGCGATACGCTGCGCGATCTCGTATATGCCGTTCTGAGCGGGGTCTGGAGGGTACGAGAGACGCTGGCATCATCCGTTTCCGCAGGAGGTGCATGGCAAGTTAAAACAAGCCATGAAATCAGGGCTGCCGGAGGAGCACTTCCGACGATGCTTATGACTGTTCGGCGTGGCAGCGGACGAATGCGTCCGACGCTCTATGATCTGCTGGGCTTGCGATTTTTAGCTGGCGGCCTGGCCGGTGGTAGCGGCAGCTTCGGGCTTGGCTGCGGGGCGGGATTTCATTTCATACTGCGCGGCTTCGAGATCGACATGGAGCGAATCGAGCGCGGTCATCGGCATTTCGGTGCCCCAGTTCTCCATGTCTTTTTCGCTCCAGTTGCCGTTGAGGCGAACGGCTCCGGTGATGTCCTCCGGAAACGCCTGGCGGTAATCACCTTCGCGGCTGAGGATGTCGCCGACGAGGCGGCCGGTATGCATATCGAAAACACGGCGGCTGGCTTGACCGGATGCGTTCGCGAGGCAGAGGAAAACTTCACCGGCATCGCCGTATTCCTGGCGGTAGTACCAAGCCTGCGGCGCGTCGATTTTGGGATGATGGCGGCGAGCGCGTTTGTGCTCCGGCTCGAGCGCCTGCATTTCGTGAGCGGGATTGAAGTAAAGAACGCGTTGGCAGGAGTCACAGACGACGGTCTGCTGGCCGGTTCGAACGTCGTTGTAGGTCTGCGGCCGCAGCATGACCTGGCAGCCCATGCACTTGTGATCAAGAACTTCGGCGATGCCGCTGCCGCGAAACTTTGAGACGCGCTCGTAGTGGCGCAAGAGATCTTCACCGACTCCAGCCCGCATCTGATCGCGCTTGGCGCGCCATTCGGTAAGTTGTTTTTCGTCTTCCGCAGTGCGCCGTCGGGCGTCGTTCTTTTCCTTTTCGATCTCGGCCGCTTCCGCTTTGAGTTCTGCCTGCGCCGCCTTCACTTCTTTGTCGCGCGCATCGGCGTTCAACATCAGCTCGAGAATCTTGTCTTCGGTGGCGGTGATTTCTTTTTCGGCGAACTGAATTTCGTGCAGAAGGGCTTTGTACTGGTCGTTGGTTTTTACGTCTAGAGACTGGTCACGGTATTTGGAAATTTTCCCGCGGAGATCGGCGATGGTGGTGTCGTACTTGCGGCGGGTGGCTTCGTCAGCCTTCACTGCGGCTTGGGCCTTATCGAGTTGGGCCTGGGTGCCGGCCAGCTTGCGTTCAATTGCGGCGACGCGTTTGGGAAGTTCGGCGACTTCATCCTGCAAGCGGCGGATTTCCTTGTCCGCTTCTTGCAAGTGCAGCAAATTTTCTATTTCTGGAAGCATCCCGAAAGGACTCAGGCTTGATTCTACCACGCGCAAACCGAGGACCAGCGCCTTCCCTCTGACTCAACGCGAATGTCCTTCCTCTCATGGGGGTGACATTTTCACGTTGCCCGTTACGGAGTAACCGAATTATGGAGCTACAACAAGTCATGTTACTCGCACTCCCGCCTTGAAGCCCTTTGCCGTATTATGGTAGGTTCCACGGACAAAACATTCTGGCCCGATGGATTGACGAAGGGAGCGCCGTGCGCGCTGAAATAGTAAAAATCAGTTGTGACAGTCCGGAGAGCTCATTGGTGAAGTATGCCGCCGATCAGATTCGAGCCGGCGAAGTTCTGGGCATGCCGACGGATACGTTTTACGGATTAGCGGCTGACCCCTTCAATCTGCGCGCAGTCGACCGTGTTTATGACATCAAGACCCGGTCGCGCCACAAGCCGCTCTCTCTCCTGATCGAAAGCGTCGATCAAGCGGAAGAACTTGCGAAATCGCTGCCCGAGGAGTTCTACGCACTGGCCAGAAAGTACTGGCCCGGCCCGCTCACGCTCATTGTCAAAGCGGGATCGCGCCTGCCGCTCAAGGTGACGGCCAACACCGGCAACGTAGCCTTGCGCGTACCCAACGCCAAGATTCCCCTGGCGGTGGTGACCGCAGCAGCGATTCCAATCACGGCCACCTCAGCTAACCTGAGCGGTGCCTCAGAGTGCACCAGCGCCGAACAGGTGCGCGACCAACTCGATGGCCGCATCAGCATCATCGTTGACGGAGGCGTTTCCCCACGCGAAGTCGCATCCACCATCATTGACCTCACTGATGAAGGCGAACGCTGGCGCGTCATTCGCGAAGGCGCGATTCCCGCGGACGATATCTCTACGTTTTTTGCCAAAGGATGAGTGACGACCACCCTGACCGGCATGGCGATCGCCGCTGGCTGTTCTGGCTCGAGGCGCTGGTGCTGGTTGTCCTGGCCGCTTTTTTAGCGATCACGGGCATTCGCATTGCGCATGAAGGATCGCTTCAGGAACTCCATCCGGCGGATGCGATCGTGGTCTTCGGCGCGGCCGAGTATGCAGGACATCCATCCCCAGTCTTGCGCGCGCGCCTGGATCACGCCGTGGAGCTCTTTCGCCTAGGGCTTGCACCAGTCGTCATCACCACTGGCGGCGCTGCCTCCGACCCCAGCTTCAGTGAAGGCGGCGTGGGCCGCGATTATTTGCAGCATCACGGCATTCCGGAGCGCAACCTCATCGCCGAGACTCAGGGCTCCGATACGGCGCAATCAGCGATTCGGGTGGCAGTGATCATGCGCGCCAACGGATTGCATAGTTGTGTAGCTGTAAGCGACTCGTATCACGTATTCCGCATCAGGAAGCTGCTGGAACACGAAGGGATCGGTCCGGTCTATGTCGCGCCGCGGCCCGACTCGCGTCCGCGCAGCATCCTGCCGCGAGCCTATGCTGTGCTGCGCGAAGCCTGCAGCTATCTGCTGTGGAAACTTGGAGCCAGTTGAGAGGGGATGCGGGAACAGCGAGCCTCAGAAGGTATCTATGCCATTGGTCGTGCGAATCTTGAACCACTGGTAGCGAAGATTGTAACGGCCGATGCCCATTCGTACTTTCATGAATACGTGCTGAACACGGACCTCCAGTTCGGTATTACGTTTGAGAGTGTATTGATCGTGCCGGACGCCAACATATTCGGCGCGGCGTCGTCCCTCGCATTTCTGCCAGTCTCCGCCCTCGCGGCACATTTCATTTCCATTGCTGAAGTTTTCTTCGCGCAGAGTGTTCACGGTCTGGTTCTGCTGAATTGCCGCGGCCAGGTCCTGATCGTATCGTTCATACCAGGCTTGCACCACCTCTTCCGTTTGTTCCGGAGTGTGGCTCGCCTTGTACTCGCCAATGGCGGCAATGATCTCGTCGGCGTTTTCTGCGCCATCCATCCGAATGCGCGGTAGTTGGTTTGCAGCCGCATTCATATCGTCTTCAGTAATTACCTTTTTAGCCTTCGAGGCGGCCGGCTTCTTGGAGTTGCGAACTACTGTTCCGAGGGGTTGCTCCGTTCCCGTGCCTGTCGGTTCCGGCACTGCAGGAGCCACGGGCGTAGGTTGCTGGGCAAAACAAGCCGAAACGAGGAGCGCCAGAATGCTCCATCGGCGCACGCTTCGCTGAAATCCGACGAGTATAGAAGGAAAGATAGGCACGCCGAATCGTATCTGCGGCCTAAAATGGAGGAAAGATGACCAAAGTTACAGGGAAAAGTGCCCGTTCGTTCTGGCAGTGAAAACCTCTAAGCTGTTGAAAATAAGTCCTGCACCATGACCCTACCAGCCGTTCCGCTCCCGCAGCGAAGTAATATGAGCGACGTGATGCCGTCCGTGCCAGGCATACATCGCCAGGTTTTTCTCCAGACTCACCAATCCCATTTCCGGGTGCCGAAAACTTCGCTTCCAGTCTTCTGATTGCAATGAGCGCAATAAACGCACCCAGCGATCATGTAGAGAATCCAGTAAAGTCAACGAAACATCTACGGGCGTGACGGTCGTATCTTGCAGCCGCGCCCAACGGTCTTCCGCATAGACCTTGATAGTCGGTTCGTCCTCCGTAAGCGCCAGCTTAAAGCGAATATAAGCATTGAGATGGCTGTCAGGGACGTGGTGCGCGACTTGGCGCACGGTCCAGCCTTCGGGACGGTAGGGCGTGTCCAGTTGCGAATCCGAAAGTCCGCCTATGGATGCGCGCAGCCTTGAGGGTGCCTGGGCGATCTCATCGATGTACATATGTTTCTGACTTTCAGAGGGTGGGGCGTCGTATTGAAACTTGCCGACAGGATAGCGTAGGTCCGTCATTGGGTTCTCCGGGTCGATAGTGCTGACTCAAAGATGATTGACAGGATGGAATGGCGCAAAAACATTGATCTCGTTGTGCCGGCACGCTCCCTTCGGATCGACGGCTGCCGTCAACGAAGCGCCCGAACCGGTAGTGGCTAAAACTCGCGGACTATCCCCCGAACCCGCTCAGTTAACAACAACTCCTAGGGTATCCACGCTCCTGACCCCATTCCCTCCGGCTTCGCATTTCGGTTCCCGGTGCCCCAAGATTTGTGCATCCAAGCATTGGTTTATAGGCTAAACTCGCACTTCTGGGTGAGTTAGGCGGTTCTAGGGTAGCCTTGACGCTTGGATCCGCCGAAAAGTACAGCAGGTTCCTCCACGCGGAATGACAAGGGGCGCTGGAGGCTTCAAAAACAAGAGGGGAACTTATGCCATCGTCGGTCTGGTCTGGACACTTAACTTTCGGTCTGATCTCCATGCCTGTGCGGCTCTTTTCGGGCGCGCGCAGTAGCGGAATATCCTTCAACATGCTGCATCGTCCCGACAAGCAGCGGGTGAAGCAGCAATATATTTGCCCGCTGGAGAATGTTGTCGTTGACCGCAGCGACATCGTCAAGGGCTACGAGTTCCGCAAGGACGAATACATCATCATCGAGCCGGACGAGATCAAAAAGATCGAGCCCCAGACCGCAAAGACCATGGAGATTCTGGAGTTCGTGAAAGCCGGCGATGTCGATCCAGTTTATTTCGAGTCGTCTTATTACATGATGCCGGAGGAAGCCGGGCGGCGGCCGTACGCGCTGCTGACCAAGGCCCTCGAAGAGAGCGAATACGTCGCCATCGCCAAGATCACGATGCACAACCGCGAGTACACGGTTTTCCTGCGCCCACACGAAGGCGGATTGATGCTGCACACGATGTACTACGCGGAAGAAGTAAAGAAGGTGGAAGGCTTCGGCGCCCCTGACGTGGAGTTGAAGGAAGCCGAAGTAAAAGTAGCCCACCAGCTAATCGAGGCGCTTGCTGATGAGTGGGACCCGGAAAAATACAAAGACAGCTTTCAGGAAAATCTGAAGAAACTGATCGAGACCAAACTGGAAGGCGGGGAAGTGGCCGAGGTTGAGAAGCCGAAGAAGCTGGCTCCGGTGGTAGACCTCATGGCCGCTCTCAAACAAAGTCTGGCGCAGATGGAAGGCAAAAAGAAACCCGCAGCGACGGCCAAAGACGAGGCGCCAGAGGCTGCGGCTGCAGGCAAGTCTCGACGCAGCCGGTAGCAGCTCCACAGAGACGGTAGTTTTGCTACGGCTTGTCTGGGAAACTCGTGAGCCGCTTCAGGAGAACCGAGTGGGACGATCCAACTCACGCCGTCGTCCGCGCATCCGAGAAGTGGGGCACCGAGGCCCGTGATCCAATTCCCACGCCCTGCGCGGTTGACTGGCGCAGATCGAATCCAACCATTAGAATGTGAAATTCCTCGCAGATGGAAATGATTTCTCCTTTGGGGTGCTGATGAGTTTTCGACGCGCGGGCCGGTTGACGGCCTTGTGGCTTCTCATATTGTTGTGCCTGTCTTGTGGCCAGGTCTACCGGCCAGTGGTGATTCCGTGCTCGGTCGGCGGCGGAATTTCTGGCTGCCCGGCTGAGAATCCTCCGATACCGGGGAATTTCCACGCCGTTTTTGGCATCACTGCCAACGTGCCGAAAAACCCTGCCGGGGCAGTTCAGATCGACGTTGCCGGCGATACTATCCTTGCTGAAACTCCCACATCCGACACCAGCGCGCCGAACTTGGGGGACAATCCGACTCACGCCGCCATCACTCCAAACATGTCCAAGATATTCGTCGCGAGTGCGGGAAGTGTCCTGGCGGGCGGAATGGATATCGTCTCTTCAATCACTCCCGTTTTTCAGTTCTCCGCTAGCACGGGATTTGGCCCGGTTACGACAACCATCTTGCCAACGGGATCGCAGCCGGTCTTCCTGAACTCAACTCAGTCCACCGCAATGTATGTAGCGAACTTTGGCACGAATTCAGTCAGTGCTATAGATGCCAACACCAACGCGGTGACAAATACGGTCACCGTAGGGACGAACCCTATTGCCCTGGCCGAGACGCCGAACGGCCTCAAGCTCTATGTCGCCAACCAGGGAACGAATCAGGCGAGCAGCTCCGTCAGCAGCTTGAACACAATAGATCTATCCTCGAATCTAGTAATTGGTTTCACCGGAACGAATCCCGTGTGGGCGGTGGCCCGCGGCGACAGTCAGAAGGTCTATATCCTCACGCAAGGCGACGGGCAGTTAGTTACGATCGATACGGCTACCGACACGGTTACAAGCGCGCTGCCTGTGGGGATCGGCGCAAACTTTATTTCTTACGACCCGCACCTGAACCGTCTGTATGTGACTAACCCTGTGACGGGTACAGTTTATGTTTTTTCCGATACGGGAGGTCTTTCTACTGCGGGGGTGCCCAACGACACGCCGGTCCAATTGGCCGCGATCTCTTTTCCGTTGAGCTCGTCGCCCTGTTCGGTTGCGGGATGCTCGCCCGTAGCTCCTACATCGGTGACCGCTCTTCCCGACGGCAGCCGCTTTTACGTGGCCAGCTATCAGACCGCCACAGCTTGTCCTGACCTAGTCATCGGGGCGTCCTCTCCTTGTGTGGTCCCAACCGTCGCCGTATTCGACGCGAACAGCCTGGCTCTGAAGTCCACGCTGACGCTGCTGACGTGGGCCCCGCCCTGCACGCCGAATCAGACGAATCCATGTGCGACTGGACCATTCGCGACGAGTCAATACGCGGTGCCGCCGGTTTCTACTTGTGCTTCGCCCGTTTTTCCCGCGCTGTATTCTCCGGCCTCGAATCCGCCCACAACGCGATTCCGGGTCTTCACCACTTCTTCCAGCGACAGCACCCGCGTCTATGTCAGCATGTGCGACGCCGGCGCGATTGCGGTAATCAATACGACGAACAGCAACATCGACAACACGGGCGGAAGCGGCACTCCAGCCGACACCGTCGTCACCGACCTTCCGGCCGCGTTCAGCGCGGGGGCGATCCAGCCGAACGGCCTGCCGCCGAATCAGAATCCTATTTTCATGTTGAGTGGACAGTAGCGGCTGCCCGCGGGAATCAAAGCGATAAGAACAATCCAAGCGGTCTGCGAAGGATTGGTGGCGGCTAGCTTCCTGCTGCTACTTCCTCTTTTTCCTTCGCGAGCTCTCTCGCCGCGTAATGCGAGTCGACGTATTCGTCCAGTATCCCGATGAACTCTGCCACAATGCGATCGCCCTTGAGCGTGGTGAACAGGCGTCCATCCACGTAAACCGGAGCCTTCGGTTCCTCAAACGTTCCCGGCAAGGAGATTCCTATATTGGCGTGCTTTGATTCGCCAGGGCCATTGACTACGCAGCCCATGACCGCGAGCTTCATTTCTTCCACGCCGACGTAGCGGCCTTTCCAGCTTGGCATTTGTTCGCGCAGATAACTCTGAATCTGCTCCGCCATCTCCTGAAAGAAAGTGCTTGTGGTGCGTCCGCAGCCGGGGCAGGCCGTAACTTGCGGAGTGAAGCTGCGAATCCCCATGGACTGCAGAATCTGCTGCGCCACGCGGACTTCTTCGGTGCGGTCGCCTCCAGGCGCGGGCGTCAGAGAAACTCGAATTGTATCCCCAATACCTTCCTGCAGCACCACTCCCATGGCGGCACTCGATGCCACCACGCCTTTGGCTCCCATGCCAGCTTCCGTCAGGCCAAGGTGCAGCGGATAATTGCAGCGCGCGGCCAAGGCGCGGTAAACGTCGATCAGGTCCTGTACGCCGCTTACCTTGGCGCTCAAGATGATCTGGTCGGAACGCAGGCCGAACTTCTGCGCCAGATCGGCGGAGTTCAGCGCGCTCACGACCATCGCTTCCATGGTGACTTCCCGCGCATCTTTGGGCTCGGCCAGCAGCGAGTTCTCATCCATCATTTTCGTCAACAGCACTTGATCGAGCGAGCCCCAATTTACGCCAATGCGCACCGGCTTCTGGTATTTCACCGCGACTTCAATCATGGTACGGAAATTCGAGTCCCCGGTCCGCCCAATGCTGGCGTTTCCGGGATTGATCCGGTACTTCGCCAAATCGCGCGCGCACTCGGGATACTTGGTCAGCAGGACGTGCCCGTTGTAGTGAAAGTCGCCAATGATGGGCACGCGTATGCCTTGCTTATCGAGTTCCTCGACAATTCGCGGAACCGCGGCGGCGGCTTCTTCGTTGTTGACCGTGACTCGCACCAGCTCAGACCCGGCACGAGCCAGGGCGGCGCACTGCTGCACGGTCGAAGGGATATCTGCTGTGTCGGTATTGGTCATCGACTGCACCACGATCGGTGCATCCGAGCCAACGCGTACGCCGCCGACGACGGCGGTAACAGTCTTTCTACGGGGAATCATAGCCATGGAAGCAATATTTTACCACGTGGAAACACGGGGAACTGGAATCATCCGTGACACAGCTAGGGCACAATCGCGCATTCCTAATGGCGCTCACCGTGAGGCCCAGACCCGGCCAACAAGGAGTGCTAAAGAATTTTGCAACATTAAGCCTCCACCTCTCACCTAATGCTCAAAATGTTCAAATCAGTATCGGATAAGAGACTATGCGGCATCACCGTATTCTGGCGACTTCGCTTTTAACCCCAACGGTGTCTGGCGCAGGCGGCAACGCGCCGCAGTGGCCCAGTTATCGAGGAACCTCTCAATTCGTTGGCACCAGTTCGGATGGACGCGTGGCTGTATACGTCGACCCCACGCTGGGCGCTCCAGCGTTGCAAAATGCACAAGATCTTACGAACGATGCGCCGCGAATCTGCACCGCCAACGACGCGATTTTCGGCACAACCGGAGGGACTGTCAGCGTGATCATCTTCGCCCTTGGCGGAGCCACCGATGGCACCGGCGGCGCCGATCATGGGGGCTGCGATTACCAAACGGGCAACGCCATCGAGGTGTGCGCGTCTTTCGGCAACTCGGCTCGAGTGTCGGCTCTGTTTGAAGCAGAGTTGAGCGAGTGTTCCATGGGGGGAAACCTGTGCGGCGTCAGCACGGGAGAAGCTTTGTCGCGATGGTGCGCGGCGCAGATCAGCAATAACGCTCTTTCGGATTTTGCGACCGCACCGCAATGGGTGCAGGATGGGATGCCAGATTTCGTCGATCAGACCGATCCCACAGATCAGAACGCCGACAGCATCGGCTGCGGAATGGCTTTTCTTTCATGGCTGCTGAGTCAGGGATATGGGTTGGACAAAATTGCGCAGGGCATGGCTACCCTGGGTGATTCGGGAACATTGGCTCAGCTCTATTCGAACCTGACTTCAGGCGCAGCCAGCAGCGCTTGGTCTGCCTTCCAGAACGCTGTCAAAGCTCTGCCGAATGGGGTCGCCAATGATGACCCGTTTGGAACCAGAGGATAGTCTGAGGACTGCCGTTACGGCAGCCTCTCCATCAATCCCGGCAGCGTCTTCATCAAATCGTTGTAGATGACCATCACGGCGAACAGCACCAGGAAAACAAACGCGGCCTGGTAGACGCGCTCTTTGATGCGGATACTGACGTCGCGCCGCATGAGTCCTTCAATCAGCAGGAATAGAATCACGCCGCCGTCTAGAATCGGGATGGGAAGCAGGTTGAAGATACCCAGGTTCAGGCTGATCCCTGCCGTAAGCTCCATCAGCGGAGTCCATCCTTTTTGCTGCGCCGCGTAGCCCGCCTCCTGGGCGATGCCGATCGGGCCTGACACCATGCGTAGTGAAGCCTTGCCTTGGACCAACTTCTTGGCCAGCTCCAGCAGCAGCAGCGAATACTTTTTATTCTGATCCAGGGAAAGCGCGAACGCCTGGGCAAAAGGCAACGTCGTGACCTTCGTCTCCTCCTTGTTCATGAACCCAAGACGGTAGCGCTGTTCCTTTGGGTCCTCCGTCTTGTCAAGTAGAGGCTGGAGGTGAAAGCTCAAGGTCTGGTTGCTACGAAGGACCGTAAGATCGACCGGCTTATCCTTGGTCTGCTGCAGGCGCTCGATCATTTGGTCAATCGAGTCCAACGGTTTTCCATCCATGGCCACTATCCGGTCGTCTTCTTGCAGTCCAGCTTTGGCTGCAGGCTTGCCCGCCTCCAATTGGCCAATAATCACGGGCAAGGCCGGGTACCATCCAGCAGAACCAACCCGTGAAGTCGTAACGGCTTTCGGTTTAATGGTTGTTTCGAAAACCCTGTCTCCGCGTTGAATAGTCACCGCGACCGGTTGGTTCGGGCTGATCATCACGCGCGGATGCACCTGCTCCCATGTGGGATTGGCGATGCCGTCAATCTTCACAATGCGGTCGCCAGGCTGGATGCCAGCCTCGGCCGCCGCGGAATCCGCCTTCACGCCATCGATCACCGCCGCCTTGTCCATGTACACCGGGTATTCGTAATGCACCATGTAAACGACCGTGAGCAGGAAGATTGCCAGCACAATGTTCATGGTCGGCCCGGCAATCGCGATCAGAAAGCGGTGCCAGCGGGAGTGGGACATGAACTCGGCAGGGTCGCCTGTCCTCTCGTCCATGGGATTCTCGCCGCTCATCTTCACGTAACCGCCCAATGGAATGGCGTTAATGCGATAGTCGGTCTCCCCTTTGCGGAAGCCGATCAGCCGCTTGCCGAAGCCAATGGCGAACTGCTCCACGCGCACACCCAGCAACTTGGCCACCGCGTAGTGACCAAATTCGTGGATCAAAATCATGAAGCCCAGCACCACAGCGACGGCAACGATGGAGATAAGGAAATCAGACATAAAAGAGGTACGTAACAGCTCCCGTGTTAGATTCAATTAAACCGCAGTTGTTGCGCCCGGTCGAACGGTTTTTTTCGCAATTCCCAAAACCAGCTCTTGTGCATAGCGGCGGGCGTTCTCGTCCGCTTCAAGAACCGCTGCGATCGTCGCCAGATGCCCCAAATCAGATGCCGAAACCGTGTCTTCGATGATCCTGGGAATTTCGTCGAACCCGATGTCGCCAGCAAGAAATGCCGCCACCGCGACCTCATCGGCTGCGTTCAGTGCAACCGTCTTCGCCCCGCCCGCTTCCGCCGCCTCGTAAGCCAAACGCAGACAAGGGAATTTACTCATGTCTGGAGGGCAAAAGTCGAGATGACGCAAGTTCTGCACCGGAAAGCGCATGTCCGACTCAATCCGCTCCGGATAGGTCAAGGCATACAAAATCGGTAACCGCATATCGGTCACCGAAAACTGAGCAAGTATGCTGCCATCGATAAACTCAACGAAAGAATGGATCGTTGACTGCGGATGGACAATTACTTCCACCTTTGCCGGCGGGATGTGAAACAATCTGCACGCCTCAATCACCTCGAAACCCTTGTTCATCAACGTCGCAGAGTCGATCGTGATCCGCTTACCCATTTTCCACGTCGGATGATTCAGCGCTTGCTCCACGGTGATGGAACTGAATTGGGACCCTGGCGTGTTCAGAAACGGTCCGCCCGAGGCCGTGAGCCAGATGCGCTCGACTTCCTCCATCCGCCCACCGCGCAGACACTGATGCACGGCGTTGTGCTCGCTGTCGATCGGCAGCAGCGGTTTTCCCTGACGGCGCGCCTCGGCTGTGATCAACTCACCCGCCGCGACCAGACATTCTTTGTTGGCCACGCCGACAATCTTTCCCGCCTTTACCGCTTCGTAAGTTGCCTCAAGCCCAGCTACGCCAACGATAGCGCTTACCACGAAGTCGGCGTCGGGATGCGTCGCTACGCTCACCGTCCCGGCGTTTCCGTAGACGATTTCAATCTCTTTCAGTCCGGCCTGCTTCAGGCGCGCGCGCAGCACATCAGCGTCTGGCTCGGAGGCCATTGAAATCACTTTGGGGCGCCACTTCCGCGCCTGCTCGAACGCCGCTTCCAGATTCGCCCCAGCAGCCAACGCCACGACCTGAAAGCGATCCGGATAGGATTCGGCCACGCTCAGCGTGCTGCAGCCGATGGAGCCGGTAGAACCCAGGATGGCGATGCGTTTCATCTATGTTGTCAGTTACTTTGCAAACATTGCCGCATAGTGATCGATCCACTCGCGTTGCTGATCCGTCTCGGGTACCGCAACTCCTCGAGCAAAGGAAACTTTATCTACAGCCGCTCCTGGGCTCATTCCGCTGGTCACCAGCAGACAAGCCGCTACCAATCCGCTCCGCCCAACGCCCTGGCGGCAATGCACGAGCACGTTGTGGCCGCTAGCCAAAATACGATTCACTCCTTCCAAAATGTCTGTCAGCTTCGCTTCGGACTTCGGAACTTGGCGGTCAGGAATAGGAAAGGCCAGGAATTCCAATCCTTGAGAATGCGCTTCATCTCGTTCTGAGTGGAGATCCAAGTCTTTCTCCTCGTCCGGTTCGAGAAGAGACAACACTGTATCAACACCAGCTCGCTTCCAATCCGAGATTTCATCGCGCAACCAGTCTCCTCCGCGCGGACGAGCTGCCAACGCTATCTTCCCCGGCCATCGGTCTTGAAGCCAATAAATTCCGGTCGGCATTCGCTACGGTTATCCTTTTGTGACAACATCCCGCGGAAGGCTGTCCATGTCCACACCTCGCCCACGCAGAATGTGAATCCGGTGATGTCCATCCAGTATAGTTCCGTCCGGCCGGGTTTTCAGGCAGTCCCGGCCCGCCAGAAGAGATGCCTTTAGTTCATCGGTCGGAAACGTACTCATCTTTGCGAGCTTCCCTGCGTTGAGAGAACCATTCGGATGCAGCGGCTTCAGGGGAGGGAACGGCTTTGAATCCGCCATCGCTTTGGTGCGACCGTCACATCATGGCGCGCCAAACCGCATAGTACCACAGCACGGGCGCGGCAAACAGCAGCGCATCGATGCGATCCAGCATGCCGCCGTGGCCCGGTAGAATCGTGCCTGAGTCCTTTACTCCAGCTCCGCGTTTGATCAGAGACTCGACCAGGTCGCCCAACTGCGCCGCAAGATTCAGCGCGATCGTCAGCAAGATGATCGGCCACATCTCGGGCTTCTCTAATCCGAAAATTCCATCGCGGCGTTGGATCAGCCCCATACGTAACAGGAACGAGCTGACCTGCAAAGCGTGACTGAACAGCAAGCTTCCAACAAGCAGGCTCGCCGCCAGCGATGCCGCGGCGCCTTCCCATGTTTTCTTCGGACTGATTCGCGGCGCCATGAGGTTTCGCCCGAGTGAGCGGCCAACGAAGTAGGCAAAAATATCTCCCGCCCAAACCACGACGAGAAGATAGAGCAGCAGAAACGCCCCCGCTGCTAGCTGGCGAAGCTGCACCAGCATGGCCATGGGCAATGCAATGTAGGCGAAAGCGAAGGCAGACGCAGCCGCGGCTGGATATGCACCGTTCATCTGCGTCCGTCGCATGGCGATAGTCAGAAACACAAATGGAGCGATGGCGGATGCAAATGCTAATCCTAAGACGAATTTCAGCGCAGCTAGTTGGGGCGTCTCCGCTGCCGCGCTTATTGCCAGCAAAAGGAATAACAATCCGACAAAAATATAAGTCGGAAAGCGCAGCGGTTCCACGCCATGGGATTCCGTGAGCTTCAGAAATTCCTGCACTGTAATCAGCGCCACGGCCGCCGCCACCACCGCGAGCACCGGAACCGGCGCTCGCAGCACCAGCGCCACAACAATCGGAATCAGCACAACCGCAGTCGCGATGCGCTTCAGCAAGGAGGTTTGTCCATCTTCCCTAACTTTGTCATTCCGAATCGGGCTGCAAGCCCGGTGAGGAAACTGCTGTTGAACTGTCCGCAAACGGGATACTGAGAGCCTTACCGTTGAACCTTCACGGGCGACCCGGGGTGCTCATGCGCGCCCCCGTTCAGCCCGCCGTAGCGCCGCTCCCGTTTTTGATACTCCGCGAGGGCCTCCAGCAAGTGCACGCCTCGGAAATCCGGCCACAAGGTCGGGGTCACATAAATCTCGGCGTAGGCCAGCTGCCAAAGCAGGAAATTACTCAACCGCATCTCACCCGAGGTTCGGACCACCAGATCGGGATCGGGTAGATCCCGCGTATAAAGATGCCGGCCCACGGTGTCTTCGTCGATCAGCAGGTGCTCGATGCCACCGTTCTGCGTCGCCGCCTTCACCATCGAACGGAACGCGTCCACCATCTCGCTCCGCGCACTGTAGTTCAGTGCCAGCGTGAGTACCGTGCCAGTGTTCTGCGAGGTGCTGCCACGCGCCCATTCCATACGCTGCTGCACATCATCCGGCAGTTGCTGTTGCCGTCCAATATATTCCAGACGGATGTTGTTCTCGTTGAGAGTCGGAACTTCCGCCTTCAGATAGCGGCTGAGCAGGCGCATCAGAAAATCCACTTCGCTCTTGGGCCGCTTCTTCCAGTTTTCTTCGGAGAACGCATACAGCGTGAGTGCCTGAATGCCGACGCGCGCCGCCGTTTCCACCGTCGAGCGGACCGCCGCGACCCCGGCGCGATGCCCAGCCACGCGCGGCATGTGGCGCCGTTTTGCCCAGCGCCCGTTGCCATCCATGATGATCGCGATGTGTTTTGGGAGCCGCTCTGGATCAAGCTGCCGGTAGACTTCCGTTTCTTTTCGATCCAGCCCGGCGGGAACTTTGTGCTGCAAAGTGATCCCCTTCGGTAAGAGGCTAACACGGCGGGAAGGGCAGAGGCAATGACGGCATAGTGCGTGACGGCATAGCGCGCCGACAGCCCCGCCAGGCCCAGTCCGGGCTCTCACGCGAAAGGCAGGAAAGAACAACTCACGCCGTCCAGTCGTGGCTAAGTGCCAGCGCGTGAATACTCTCCTCGAAATACAACATTCCAGCTTTCTCCGTTGTCGGTCGACTTCTCCCAGATTTGTTCAACTTTGTTCTGGGATCGACGCAGTACGCTTACTCGATTCAACACGGTCTCCCCTTTTGGTCCGCGACTCGTGCCTTGGAACTCGGCGGAACCCGAAGAAATTTTGCCGCTGGTGAAGACGTGAACTCGTCCCTGATTGTCGGCAAACAGTCCGTACCAGCTCCTGTCGTCAGCACTGTATGCGAACGTATTCTGGCCGGAGTGACCCTTGCCGCCATCCCAGTTTTCGACCACCAGACACTGATCGAGCGAAAGAGTCACCTTGCTGGTGGCATTCGGCCCGGAGCCTGGAGCCGCTACGATCCATGTGCCGAG
>Ga0308309_10000782_pt1 | contig 19253 bp, 15 predicted proteins | sample HubBroMetageWFT5_FD_192491 | JGI IMG/M metagenome (GOLD analysis project Ga0308309, IMG submission 192491) | Warmed and freeze-thawed soil microbial communities from the Hubbard Brook experimental Forest, New Hampshire - Hubbard Brook CCASE Soil... | ecosystem: Environmental > Terrestrial >...
GACCGAAACCCGAAGGCCGCTCTTCCGCGTATAATTTATGAAAGTTTGTCTCGGGGGTTTTATGTCTCTTCCACGCACGCTAGGCGAATTGCGCCGCAGCACTTTTTCCGAAGAACGCCTGCGCACCCGCCATGTGAAGGACGAACTCCGCGACAACCTCATGGCCCGCCTGCGTCAGCACGATGACGCCAGCATCTTCCCCGGCATCGTCGGCTATGACGACACCGTCGTGCCCCAGATCGTGAACGCCGTTCTCTCGCGCCACAATTTCATTCTGCTCGGCCTGCGCGGCCAGGCCAAAAGCCGCATCCTGCGCGCCTTGACGACATTGCTCGATCCCCACATGCCGTATCTGACCGGATGCGAGATTCGCGACAATCCTTATGCGCCCATCTGCCGCCGCTGCCGCGAAGAAGTCGCACGGCTCGGCGATGCCGTTCCCGTTTCTTATCTGATTCCCGACGATCGCTACGTGGAAAAACTCGCCACGCCAGACGTCACCATCGCTGACCTAATCGGCGATATCGATCCCATCAAGGCCGCCCGCGGCGGTCACGAACTGTCGAGCGAGTTCACCGTCCACTACGGCCTGCTGCCCCGCGCCAATCGCGGCATCTTCGCCATCAACGAACTTCCCGACCTCGCCGGAAAAATTCAGGTCGGCCTGTTCAACATCATGCAGGAAGGCGACGTACAAATTAAGGGCTACCCCATCCGTCTTCCGCTCGACGTTGCTATCGTCTTCAGCGCAAATCCCGAAGACTACACGGCTCGAGGAAAAATCATCACCCCGCTCAAAGACCGCATCGGCTCTGAAATTCGCACCCACTACCCGGCAACGGTCGATGAAGGCATCGCCATCACCGCGCAGGAAGCCTGGACCAACCGAGTTTCGACCAGCCGCGGCGCTCAAAGCGAAGCCCACGCGATGCATCTTCCCACCTACATTCAGGAAGTAATCGAGCGCATCGCCTTCGCTGCCCGCGAAGATAAGAAAATCGATAAACGCAGCGGAGTAAGTCAACGCCTGCCGATCTCCGCAATGGAGAACGTAATCTCGAACGCCGAACGCCGCGCCCTCCGCAACGACGAAAAGCTGGTAGTGCCCCGCGTCAGCGATGTCTACGCCGCGCTCCCGGCCATCACCGGCAAGCTGGAACTCGAATACGAGGGCGAGATGAAAGGAGCAGACTTCGTAGGCCGCGAACTGATCCGCGCCGCGATCGCCAAGACCTACGACGAATACTTCACCGGCGCCAACGTGCAGCAGATCGTGCAGTGGTTCGACCTGGGCGGCGAGATTCAGCTGAGCGATTCGATCGCAGCTCTTGAAGCGCTGGAAAACCTGAAAGAAATTCAAGGCTTGGTCGACAAGCTGGGACCGCTCGGCGTCTCCCAGAAAGAGAGTCCCGAGCAACAAGTCTCCGCCGCCGAATTTATTCTTGAAGGCCTGCACGCCCACAAGCGCATAGGCCGCAACGAAGAACGAGTATTCAAAGCCGGAGAAAAGAAACCCGAGCCGGTGCGGGAGAAGAGTTTCGACAAAGAAGAACCGCCATACAGGCAGAGAAGACAGTTTAATTAAGATCAGTGGCCAGTGTTCAGTGTCCGGTGGCCAGTCAAAAGCGATTCGGCTGCAGGTTTTACTGGCCACTGATCACTGACCACTGGCCACTGTTTTATGAAGCGCATCCGCTACAGCAAATACGTCCCCGACCCAGCCGGCGAAATGAGCATGGAAGACCTGCTCGGCGCGCTCAGCGACTACCTCTTGCAGAGCGGCTTCCAGAGCGACATGTGGTACGAGATGCCCGAGGGCGAGCAAACCCTCGACGATCTTCGCCGCGCCATCGAGCAAGCCCTGACGGAAGGCGATCAGTTCGATGAAGACATGCGCGAACGCCTCGAGCAAATGGCGGCCGATGGCGAGCTCGACGAACTCATCGAAAAGCTGATCGAGCGCATGCAGCAGGAAGACTACATCTCAATCGACCAGCCTCCGGACCCATCACGCCCGTCAGGCGCTGGCGGCCAAACTGGCGAGAACCAGCAGCAAGCCAAGTTCGAAATCACCGACAAGAGCCTCGACTTCCTCGGCTTCAAATCCCTGCGCAACCTGCTCGGGTCGCTGGGCAAATCCAGCTTCGGACGCCACGACACCCGCGACCTCGCCACCGGCATCGAAGCCAGCGGCGCATCCCGCACGTACGAGTTCGGAGACACGCTCAACCTTGACATCACGGCCACGCTTTCCAGCGCCATCCAGCGCGAAGGCCTCGCTCTGCCGCTCAATATCGAATACTCCGACTTGCAGGTCCATCAGTGCGAGTACCAATCTTCCTGCGCCACGGTGCTGATGCTCGATTGCTCGCACTCGATGATCCTCTATGGTGAAGACCGCTTCACGCCCGCGAAAAAAGTTGCCATGGCTCTCTCGCACTTAATTCGCACGCAGTATCCCGGCGACTCGCTGTCGCTCGTCCTCTTCCACGACTCCGCCGAAGAGGTCCCGCTGTCGCAACTGGCGCGCGTCAAGGTCGGGCCCTACTACACCAACACCCGCGAAGGCCTGCGTCTGGCGCAGAGAATCCTGCAGCGTCAAAGAAAAGACATGAAGCAGATCGTCATGATCACCGACGGCAAACCCTCCGCCCTGACCCTCGAAGACGGACGCATCTACAAAAACGCTTTCGGCCTGGACCCGCTCGTCGTCAGCCAGACGCTCGAAGAGGTCTCGAAGTGCAAGCGCGCGGGAGTCTTGATCAATACCTTCATGCTCGCCTCAGACTATGGCTTGGTGCAATTCGTCCAAAAAGTCACGGAGATGTGCCGCGGCAAAGCCTACTTCACCACCCCCTACACACTAGGCCAATATCTGCTGATGGATTACATGTCAAGAAAGACGAAAACGATTCATTGAAGCGAGTGATTTACCCTGTGTCCCTCTGTGACCCCTGTGTTAAAGGTTTTCTTCGGCGCCCAAACTGCTGATACTCTTTTAACAACCCATGGCAAACTGCATTAAATGCGGCCGTCAGCTCCCCGGTTTCTCCTTCGGCAAGAAGATCTGCCCGTGGTGCAAGCAGCATGAGGCCTACCAGCGCGGTGAAGTCCCCGACGACGCGCCGCAGACCGTCATGCCCACCCCCTGGGTGCGCCGCAGCGAATCCACTATCGGCCTCACCCAAATCATTTTCGGTATCAACGCGGCCGTATTCCTCGGCATGGCGCTCTCAAGCGGCACCGTCATGGACTTCCCATGGCAGGAAGCCATTCGCTGGGGTGCCAATTACGGCCCGCTCACACTTCAGGGGGAATGGTGGCGGCTGCTGACCAACGTCTTCATTCACCAAGGCATGGTCCATATCGCCTTCAACATGTGGTGCTTGTGGAACCTTGGGCAACTTTGCGAATCGCTCTATGGACGCTGGACCTATGCTGCGATCTATCTCGCCTGTGGCTTGGGAGCCAGCATCGCGAGCGTGGCATGGCATCCCAACGGATCGAGCGTGGGCGCCTCCGGCGCCATCTTTGGGCTCGCGGGTGCGCTCATTACCGCCCTCAAGTTAGGAGAATTCTCTGTACCGCGCTCTGCACTCTCCGGCACCTTGCGCAGTCTGGGTGCCTTTGTCGTCTACAACCTCATCTTCGGGTTCATACTTCCCGGCGTCGACAACACGGCGCACATTGGCGGGTTGATCACAGGCCTCATCGTCGGCGCTTTAATCGCCCTCATCCCTCCGCAGCGAGACCAAGGCCCGCGTCGCGTTGCTGTCTTTCTAGTGGTCATTCTCGCGCTCGCCGGCGTCGCTATCGGGACGGCACACCACTACGACGTGCCTTTGCGTTTCGGGCGAGTCAATCTCGAGCACTCCGCTAACATTCCTGAAGTGCCACTCCATGCGCCCGACTTGTCATGCTGGGCGAGGCAGAATCGTCCAATGTTCCGACTGGAACATTGTGCTGAATGTTCCAACTGGAACATTTGAGCGGTTTTCTAAAATAATATCTCTCAGCTATAGAGTTGCAAGACCAAACGAATCATGGTCTTGCCGACGGAGGGTGTGTCTTTTACGCACCTCTCGAGGTCGCGAACCGGGCTGGCGTGACGGTTTTCCACAGGATTCCACTGCTCCGGGCGGGTGGGGCCTCTTGACAAAGGCAGGCTCGGGGATGCCCCCAACCAAAGTCGCATTTCGATGACATCAAGTGCGACCACCGGGGCTGAAGCCCGACTATCCGGCCCGTGCCTTACGCGGCGCTGAAGCGCCGCTCATCCACGTTGTGCGCGGGTCCATGCCCGCGTTGTGTGGCCACGTCCGCCCGTTAGCTGTCAGCCTTTTTGACGGCTAGCTCTGCGCCCTGGAATCCGATGCGGCTGTGGGTGCCGTCGCAGAATGGTTTGTTGACCGAGCCGCCGCAGCGGCAGAGAGAAAATGCGGGCTTGCCGGTGAGCTCATATTGGGTTCCGTCGACGTCGACGAGTTCGATTGAACCTTCGGGCGCCTCCACGCGGTAGGGGCCATTGGGACGGACTGTGATCTTTACCTGAGCCATGACTTTGATGCCTCCAACCTTACGGGTTTCTAGTAAGGATAAGAAGATACCACCAGGCGGGGGCGGTTGTCGCGGACGTGTGGGACATGGGAATGGAGGCGGACCGTTCGGGCGGCATCGGCTCTGACAGCGAGTTGCACAGGTCCTTCGTTGGGAGTCGCTCGCTTCACGAGCGACTCCGCTGCCTCAGGAGGACAAGCCGCGGCTTTAGGGCTTGCTGGAGTTTCGGGTTTCCCCGGCGAGTTCTTCGGCTAGCTTAAGGGCGTTTCTTGAGTGTTCGTGCGCCTGTTGGCTGAGTTCGTGAGCGGTCAGATGATCTCCCTTGCCGTGGGCAGTGGCGGCGGCGTTGTGGGCGTGGGCTGCGAGGTTGTGAAGCTCGGCGATTCGGTTGTGCGGGCTTTGTGGCATGGAGGTTCTCCTCGGTCTTTAAGACATTAAACCACGGTCGCAGCTCTCCACGCCCGCAAGAGAAACCAGGATCCCTCGTTTCACTCGGGATGACAACGACATGGGATGACAACCGTACGGGATAACAATGACACGGGAACGCGAAACGGGATGACAATGAAGAAGGGGTCGATCTTAGGCGGCCAGGGCGGTGGCTGAGACCAAGCTGCGATAGAGATCCAAATAATCGTCGATCATGCGCTTGGTGGTGAAGCGTTCGCGGGCGCGGGTGTAGGCGCGGTCGGCGTAGGCGTGGCGCAGGGCACGGTCGGCGTCGAGCTGGCGAAGAGTCTCGGCAAGGCTGTGGGCGTCGTTGGTGCGGAAGTAGAGGGCGGCGTCGCCCCAGAATTCGCGGAAGCTCGGGATATCGTTGGCGACGATGGCGCAGCGGGAGAACGCCGCTTCAAGTAGCGCGATGCCGAGCGGTTCATAGCGCGCTGTGGCAGCGTAGATTGCGGCACGGCTGTAGAGGGCGCGCAATTGAGCTTCGGTCTGCGGGCCGCGAACGGCAACGGAATTCTGATCGGTCGACACCTTCACATCGGCGCGGATTGGCAGGCGCGGGACGGGAACGGTTTGTTCCGCGCCCACGATGCAGACCGGGAACGGTTGCGCGTGTTGCGTGAGCAGGTGGACTTGCTTGCCGGCGTCGAGCAGGCGGCCGACTGAAAGCACAGAGTCTTCTTTGCTGACGTAGGGATTGAAGAAGATGGGGTTGCGCCCGGGATAGATGACGGCTCCGCGGCGGGGGCGCGTGTAAGTGACGCGAAGAGTGTCGAGCATCCAGGCGGAGGGCGCGACTACGGCATCGGCGGCGGCGATGCCCCGGACTACGGTGTCGCGATACCACTTCAGCGTCCGCGTGGGGCGTGGGCTGCAACCCTGGACAGCTTCGCTCCAACTGACGAGGTCGCCGTGGGCCATTACTACGCGCGGAACGTTGACCGGCACTGGAAGAGCGCCGTGGCAGAACTGGTGGAGCTGAAGCAAGTCGGGCCGAACCTCGCGCACCAGGCTGGCGAGGAAATCCGAGGATTCGTGCAGATCCTGCGGAGCTTCATCCATCCACTCCAGGCGGAACGCTGTCGGGCGATATTCGAGGCCGTGGAGGAGGTCCATCCAGGCGGTTTGCTCAGGCAGGGGAATCTCGCCGAAGCTGACCAGCGTGACCCGGACGCCGCGCGTGACCAGTCCCGTGACCAGCTCGCGGGTGTAGCTCCAGGAGCCGGACATGGTATCGGCGGTGAGCAGAACGTGCACTGGGGCTTATTTTAGTGCTAATGCGGGCGAGGCGTCGAAGGTTTTCTGCGGCCGGAGGGACGGTGCAGAATCTTGCACAGACTTGTGAAGCGAATCAGTTCAAGCACGTCAGTTTAACAAATCAGTTCGAGCCCAGCCTTAGGCGCATGTCGCGGGCGAGATTGTCGATGAGGCGGATTTTTTCCGCGGCGGAGGCGGGGACTTCGGGCACGGCCATGGCTAGCTCGCAGGAGAGCAGCATGGCGGTGAGGGACTCGCAGACCTCGCTGCGAATCTGTTGCTCGACCGAACGGCGAGCCTGAGTTTCCTCACGCTTGCGGCGATGCAGCGCAGAGCGCACTTCGCGCAGCAGACGCTCCAGGCCGCTGACAGCGAAGTTGAGGTAGACGGGGAAAGCGGTGCCGAGATGCTCGATTACCCGATCGCTCTCGGCGGGCTCGTTCTCTAAAAGGAATTGATCGAGGACGACTGCTGAGTAAGAGTGCTCGCGCAGGCGGGCTACGGCTTGCGTCAGATTTTCCGCCCAATGGGTTTCCTCGCCGGTGGCGTCTTTCACGGTGGCAGCGCACTCTTGGCCGCGTGCCGATGGGGTGATGAGTAGAATCATGTTCATTCAATAGCACGCGAGGCGCCATAATTCCCGGTGTTGAGAAGACACGGGTTGAGGGCGCAATGGCGAGGTCCGTTCCCATTAGGGAAAGGTGTGGGGACGAGCTGTCTCCAAAAGTGAACGCTTCACGAAACACAGGGTCGCTCGCTTGGTTTTTGCATGCGTTGGCTATGACTTGCGCTGCATGCGAACACCAAGGTCCCTCGCTTCGCTCGGGATGACAAAACGTGTTTCCCCACGACAAACGTGTTTTGCAGGCGCTATCCCGACATGTCTAGGTTTGGGCCGCGTAGTCCTTCAGCTTGCGGTAGAGAGTTGTCTTGCCGATGCCTAACAGGCGGGCGGCCTGCAATTTGTCGCCGTTGAGTTCCGCGATGGCGTTAAGGATCGTCAACCTTTCCAGCTCCGCCATGGGAACGATTTTGTTCTGGCTGTGTCCGTTACCATTCGATGGGGCGGGCATGTGCGCGCCGGCGATGGCCGGAGGCAGGTCGGGTACATGGATCAACGGTCCGCTGGTGAAGGCGCAGGTGCGCTCCAAACAGTTTTCCAGTTCGCGGACGTTTCCCGGCCAATCGTAGGCCAGCATGGCCTTCACGGCCTCATCGGTGAGGACTTTTTCCTGAGCCGAGGCGCGCGAGGTGCGCTCCATGAAATGAGCGATGAGCAGGGGGATATCCTCGCGTCGTTCGCGCAGTGGGGGGATTCGCAGGCTGAGCACGTTGAGGCGGAAATACAGGTCGCGGCGGAAAGAGCCTTCGGTCACGGCCTGCTCGAGGATGCGATTAGTGGCGGCGAGGATGCGGACGTTGATGGGGATGCGGCGGGTGCTGCCAACGGGACGAATTTCCTTCTCCTGAATCGCCCGCAGAAGTTTGGCCTGGAGGTCAACGGGAAGTTCGCCCACTTCGTCGAGAAATACTGTGCCGCCCTCGGCGATGGCGAGGAGACCGTCTTTGGCTTGATTGGCGCCGGTGAATGCGCCTTTGACGTAGCCAAACAGCTCACTTTCGATCAGCGTGGGGACGAGTGAGCCGCAATCAACGGGAATGAACGGCTTGTCGTGGAACGGTCCGGAATAATGAATGGAGCGCGCGACCATTTCCTTGCCGGTGCCGCTCTCGCCAAGGATCAGCACAGGGTGGGAACTGTTGGCGGCTTTGGCGATGATGCGGTAGAGCTTCTCCATCTCAGGGGCGCGGCCGACGATGCCTCCATAGCCCTGCTTCGACTTCAGCTTCTCGCGGAGCATGCGGTTTTCGGTTTTCAGCTTGAGGTGATTGGAGACGCGCTGCAATAATAGTTTGAGTTCCTCGACGCTGAACGGCTTGGTCACGTATTCATACGCGCCGTGCTTCATGGCCTGCACGGCTGACTGCACCGTGCCGTAGCCCGTCACCACGACGACGAGCGCTTCGGGACGAAGGGCTTTGATCTGGCGGAGGGCTTCGAGGCCGCCCGCGCCGGGCAAGCGCAGGTCGAGCAACACGGCATCAATGCTTTGAACTTGCAGCAGGCGATAGGCATGCTCGGCGGAATCGGCAACGTGGGCGATGAAGCCGAGGGACAGCGCGACCTCGCGGCAAGCGTCGCGGATGGAGCGTTCGTCGTCGACGATGAGGAGGTTCAAGAAATTTGCGGCCATGATCTGAGGAGTGGCGAGGGTGTGGGTTACTGCGACGGACGTCATAAGAGTGATTCCTTTTTGATTTGCTGGATTGGTGTTGATGACTGGGCCCCTGAATCTGGATCGGCCATGTCCAGAGGATCGGAAACGGCAGGCTTAGGTGCGCGGGGGAGCAAGATCAGCACACGAGTGCCGCGGCCGGGTTCGCTTTCGAAATGGATGAGTCCGCGATTGGTGGTGACGATGCTGCGGACTGTGGTTAGTCCCAGGCCGGTGCCTTGGCCGGCGTTCTTAGTGGTGAAAAATGGCTCGAAGAGACGTTGGCGGGTTGCGGCGTCCATGCCGTGGCCGTTGTCACCCACGACGAGGAGTACGCAGGGAAAAGCAGGAAGACTGGCTGGCGACATGGTCCCGGCGACGGGTTGGAATTTGCAGTTGCTGGTCTCAACTGTGATGCGGCCGCCGTTGGGCAAGGCGTCACGAGCGTTGAGAACCAGGTTCAATAAGACCTGCTGCGCCTGCGCCTGATCGATGGTGACTACGCCTAAATCCGGATCGAGATTGAGTTCGAAGGCGATGTTTTCGCCGATCAGCCGGGCGAGCAGGTCGTGCATTCCGCGAGCGATTTCGTTCAGGCACAACGTGCGGACCGGCAGGGCTTGCGGCCGCGCAAAAACCAGCAACTGCTTCACCAGGCCGGTACCCTGCACGATGGCGGAGCGAATCTCTTCGGCATAGCGCCGGCGGCGGTCGCGCGCATCGAGGCTCGAAAGTAGAAGATCGCAGTAGAGCATGACGCCAGTCAGCAGGTTGTTGAAGTCATGCACTACGCCCCCGGCCAAGCGGCCGACCGCCTCCCATCTCTGAGCCTGGAACTGGGTTTCTTCCACGGGAGTTTGAGCGTTCTCCCCTGGTGCCAAATCTGGCCACGGAAATGGAGTAGCGGTGTTCATCCAGTTACTTTGGCGCGGGACGGTTCCCGAAAGAAACTCCACGATGGGCCATCTGATACCTACGTGCTCCCAAAACAGGAAACGTCGAAGCTGGCAAGCCGCCGCGCCATTTCGAGTCTCACTATAGGAGAGTGAATCTGAGGCTGCGAAGGGCAGACGTCACTCAAAACAGGAAATACCTGTGGAAAACTCGCCAAGTAGCTTTATTGTCTGTCTGATAGAGGAAATAAAAAGCACCGAAAATCGCTCGAATAAGGCGAAAATCGAGGGAATCGTGCCAGTTTATTCGGGGATCGGGCCAGGGGATTGACGATTGGCCATCGACTTTGGATCGTCGACTGTGAGCGGAGCTGTCAGCCGAAAGGTCAGGCGGCGTCCCTTTTGGACTTGCACACCGTCTGCGCGAAGGTCGGAGCGGTTGCCGGAAGATGACAGGTTCGGTGGCTGACCCCGGGCAAACAGGCTGGAGGTCTGAAGCGGCAGTTGTCTGCCCTCGACAGTGATCGCATTCAACGTCAGCCGGAAGTAGCCGGGGCCGGGAACCAAACCGGGCCGGTCCGCTTGAGATTGCGCGGACTCAACCCGTCCGCTTACGGACGTACCACGTTCAATGAGAGTGTCACCGTCCATGGTAAGAGGCGCGGCGACGGATGCGGTGAAGGCGTCACCGGTGTGAACGTTGGAAGTGGAGAGCGAATCTTCCAATTGCACTGTTAGCAGAGTTCCAGAAGGCAAGATGCGCGGCTGCAATCCTGCCTGAAATGGCATGCTCAATTTCGGAGCGGGTGGAGGCGCGGGTCGAGCGCCGTCGTTTGCCAAGGCCGGATCAGATGGACGAAACGGGAGCTTCTGTTCGGCGACTGCGCCTCCGTTCGCGGGATCCGCAGGCTCGGAACGAGCACAGCCCTGGCTCAAACTCAACACAAGACATAACACCCCGCATGCAGAGAGGGACCGAAGAGCCTTCGGAAGTGTGGTCATCCTATCCATGGTCGCCCGGCTTGCCGCATCTGCAACAGTGGCAAGTGAAATACCAGATTAGTGCTCAGGAAATCAAGCGCATACGGAGACCGGCAGCAGATTCGGGTAGAAGTTGCCCGATCTTGTGTGTAGATTCGCGGAGCCGGCCAGGCAGGATTAGGCTCTCCGGCAAAGAAAATCGCGGAGAACGCTGGGCGCCCTCCGCGAGAGTTTCAAGTTCCACCTGCGTAGCGTTATGGCTTCTTGGTTCCCGGCTTCGCGGCACGCTTCTTCGGTGCCGCTTTCTTCTTAGCCTCGCCCTCCCTACCCCCGATCAGCGTCAAGGAATCGGTGGTATTAAAGGGGAATTGGCGAACTGAGGTTTGGCCAGTGGTGCTCAAGGTAACGTCAACACGGCGATTGCTCGCCATTCTGATCGTCACAATGTTCTTGAGAATCCTTTGCCGCTCTTCCGGAGACAGCTCAGGGTTACTGTTGACCTCAGTCGCCACTTGCTCACTGGTCAGGTTGTCTTCCTTGCCGTACGCCTTGACATCGATGCTGGCTTCGGGCACGCCCTGCTCGACCAGGAAGCTCTTGACGCGGTTGACTCGACGCTCGGAGAGCGCCTGGTTGTATTCCACAGAGCCGCGATGATCAGCGTGGCCCCCAAGAATCAAATGTGCCTCCGGCTTGCTTTGGAGGTACTCCTTGAAGTCGGTCGCCAGCGAGATCAACGTCTTTTGCTGGCTCGACAGCAGGCCGCCTTTGGGATTCGCGATCTTAGGATAGTCGGTCACGAAGTAGACGCTGTGCAACGAGAGCCGGGCTTCCAGCCGTACGATTTCTGGATTGACCGGCGGCGGTGGCGGGTTCTCGATCATCACTCCGGTGGTGGCTTGAGAGCTGAGACCGCGAGTGTCGGTGCAGGTAGCGCCGACCGTGATCGCACCAGGAGAAGTGCCAGTAGTGTCCAGCGTGGCTGAACTGCCGGCTCCGGAAACAGTTCCGCTGCTGGCGGTCCAACTAGCTACTGAGACTCCAACATTATCGGGACTGGCGCAGTTGGCCGACAAGTTTACGGTTCCACCCGCCTGCAAGCCGGTTGGGGTGGCAGAAATGGATATGGTGGGCGGGTTCTTCGGCGGCAGCGGCTTCACTGTAAAGTTGGCCGTGCAGCTCGCGACGTTGTTGCTCTTCTCTCTGGCGTCGGTCACGTGGGCGGTCACGATGTAGCTGCCGGGGGCCGCGTTGGTGGTATCGATCTGGGCGGTCGTGTCTTTTCCGGTAATCTGACCTCCATTGCCGCTCCAGGCATACGTGACGGTATGCTTGGGGTTGAAGTTGCTGACAGCGACCGTGGCGGTGATGGGCTCGCCCATGAGCACTTCACCCGGCTGCACCGAACAACTGGCGGCCGGCGCTAACGCTGGCGCTCCTCCCCAGCTGAAAACAAGTCCGGTGCGCAGGCGGACGCCTTCAAACGAAACACGCCGCAGATTCGAAAAATCCGGGTCGGCGAAATCGGAATAGTTGTGCCGGCCCCAGACATAATCGGCTTCAAACAAGCGAAATGCCACCTTCTTGCTGATGGGCAGATCCATTCCTCCACCGAGGATGGATCCAATTCCATTGCCGGTGGAGAGCCCTCCGACACTCACTCGATTCAGACTTATCAGAGTATGCAGGAAGTAGTTGGCGTTATCCGTGCGCCATATGAAGCGTGGCCCAACCGAATACGTGGTCTCGTAATTGTCGTTTCCCCAGTTCTGACCGAGGTCAGCCTCCGCTCCCCAATGCGGATCGAAATTGTAAGTGAAGGCCAGGCCAAACCCCTTGGCCATATCCGGGACTTGAAAGGCAGTGGGACTGGAGGGATCGCCGCCGACCGCAGGAACTGTCCCGCCGGGATGCAACCACTGATACCCCACAAAGAAATCATATTTCGGATTCGAATCGCTTTGTGCGAGCGCACGACTCGAGATGAGTGACACTGCTAGAACCACCAATAGGCCGGCGACGGCGCGGCCCTTGGTCAAGCTAGAACAAACTGACATTCCATCCTCCAAATGATTTACGCACGGTCTTAGCCCCGCTTTGGCAGCGCAGGCTGCGCTGAAGAAAGCGCATGATCAACCGCTTGAACCTCTGCCGGGAAGCTCGCATTCTAACGCACCGCAATCTTAAAGCGAAAGAACGATTTCAGGAATTGCCTGATCTGACAACCGAATAGTTTGTAGTTTCCCGATCCAGGAATGTCTTTTGTCTCAAATTGATATCACAATGGAGGAGTCGCCCGCCCCATGCGGCCGAAGCGCCAGGTTCATGGACACCCCTCGCCACCCGACCTTGCCCCACATGAAGCTGGCCGCGTATGGTTGTAGTTTGGCTGCGGCCGCGGCGAACAAAAACACTGAGAAAGCGAACAGAACCTAAGGGATGAGCCACGAAAAGGTATTGATTGTTGAGGACGAAGAAAACGAACGTACAGGCCTGGCGGAGTTGATTTTCTCCTGGGGATATCGGGCCGAAACCGCCCGCGACGGCGTGGAAGGCCTGGAGAAAGCGGCACAGTGGGTGCCCTCGATTGTGATCACCGATCTCAAGATGCCGCGCATGGGAGGCATCGAGCTGCTGGAGCGTTTGGGGGAGCAATCCGAGGCCATGGCGGTGATTCTGGTCACCGCGCAGGGGACGATCGATAGCGCAGTACAGGCCATGCGCATGGGCGCATATGACTACATCACTAAACCCATCGACACCAACCGCCTGCGCACGATGCTGCAGAACGCGTCCACCCTGGTGGGAACGCGCGCGGAACTGGAAAGTGCGCGCCGCAAGCTGCGGGATTCCGGGTCGCTGGGCACACTCCGCGGGGCGTCGCGCAAAATGCAGGAGATTTTCCGGCTGATCGAGTTGGTTGCCCCCAGCACGGCGTCCGTGCTGATTACGGGAGCCAGCGGCACCGGCAAGGAGTTGGTGGCTCGCACCATCCATCAACTGAGTCCCCGCCGAGAGCGGCCCTTTGTCGCCATCAACTGTGCCGCCATTCCTGAAACCCTGATCGAAAGCGAGATCTTCGGCCACGAAAAGGGCGCTTTCACGGGAGCACTGGAGCGGCGCACCGGCTGTTTTGAGCTGGCCGAAGGGGGCACGATCCTGCTCGACGAAATCGGGGAGATGCCCGTAGGAACACAGGCCAAGCTTCTGCGCGTGCTCGAGGACCACAAGCTGCGCCGCTTGGGCAGCAAAGTAGAAACAGCTGTCGATGTGCGCGTGCTGGCCGCCACGAACAAAGTTCCGGACGAAGCCGTTGCCAGCGGGGAACTGCGCAGCGATCTCTATTATCGGCTCAACGTGTTCAACGTCCACATGCCTCCCTTGCGGGAACACAAAGAAGATATTGCCGATCTGGTGCAACTGCTTCTTTCGGAAATGAGTGCGAAACACTCCCGCAAGGTTGGCGCCGTGAGCGAGGCGGTGCTGAATCAGTTCAACAATTATTCCTGGCCGGGCAACGTGCGTGAATTGCGCAACACGATTGAACGCGCGGTGATCGTCTGTGACGGCGGCATGATCGAAACCAAACACCTGCCTCCGGGTTTCGGTCAAGCGCCCTTGCGGACTGCGGCGAATGACCCGGACGCGGTGCGTCTGGGTGTGGGCACGACCGTCGGCGAGGCGGAAAAGATGCTCATCCTTAAGACCCTGGAATCCACCAGCAATAACAAGACGAAGGCTGCGGAAATTCTCGGCATCAGCCTGAAAACCCTGCATAATAAACTGAAGGAGTACGGCGGCAGCGCCCCGGACGCGGCTTCTGGCAGGGAGGAGGAAGCGCAGTAAGGCAGCGATCAGTGGTCAGAGGCCAGTGAAAGGCCTTCTGACGCTTCATCGCTTCATCGCTTCGTCCGCATTGAACGCTTCGACTGGCCACTGCCTTGCCACTGATTTGTCATGCGACGCAAAACCATCATCGTGCTCGGCATCACCTTCATGGTGACCGTGATGGTGACTGCGTTTTCATATCTCTATGTCTCTGAGACTCTGAGCCAGCAAATCACCGGCGCCCGCGATGGCGCCGAGCACCTCACCAAACAGTTGCAATACCTGGCATCGAACGACGTGCCTGATTTGAGCAGTACTCGCGTTGATACCAACAATCCTCAAGCGGTGCGGCGGGCCCTCGCCGAGTACCTGCCGATGGATACAAACATTCTGAACGATCTTCAATCCGATATCGCCCTTTGGCCCTACGTCTTCGATGCCTCTATTGTGGACGCGAACGGCAAAGTCCTGCTCCATACCACTCCTCAACTCGTGGGCAAGCCGGCTTTGCAACGGCCGGATTTTAATCGGGTCAGGACGGCTCGCTTCCGCCGCCAACTCCGCATCGCGTATGGTCCGGCGACGGTCTATGACGTGAGTTCTCCCCTGCTGCTGAATGGGGTGCCTTTTGGCACGATCCATATCGGGGTTTCCACTGTCTTTCTGAGGAGTGAAATCGAGCCTCGCCTGTTGCGCGCTGTCTATTTTTCAATCGCGTTTATTTTCGCTTCCTTCCTGCTGGCGGCGCTCTTATCGAATCTCGCTCTCGGGCCGCTTAAGGAAATCAGCCGCAACCTGGATAGCGTCAGTTTGGGAGCAGCCGAGGAACTCTCAGGGAAAGAGTCGGAACACGACGAATTCGGCCTGGTCACCCTGAAGATCGCAAATCTGGGCCGGCAGATGCGCGATAGCCGGGAAATCTTCTCTGCGTTGAAAGACAACGTGGACCAGCTCATGTCGAAGTTGCAGGATGGCTTGATGCTGTTTGCGCGCGACTCCCGCGTGGTGCTGGTGAGCGCGCCGGTTGAGCGCTTCCTCGGCAGGCCTCGGGGAGAATTGCTGGGCCGAACCGTGAAGGAAGTCTTTCTTAGAGACACGCCGCTCGGAGCCATGGTACTGGACGCTTTCGAACACCGGGGCGCACTCTCGCAACGTGAGTTTGTAGCAGCCGCCGGCCGGCGCGTGCAGGTGTCTTTGGATTTTGTTCAGGAGAAGAACACGCAGATCGGCGCTCTACTGATTATGCGGGACGCCGAATCAGTGCGTCGCATCGGCGACGAAATCGAGATGTCCCGCCGCCTGTCGGCCAGCGGACGCGTAACCGGCGGCGTTGCCCATGAAGTGAAGAATCCCATCAACGCAATCGTGCTGCATTTGCAGTTGCTGCAGAACAAGCTGGCACAATTGGACCCCGATACCCGCCGCCACATGGACATCATCGGCAGCGAAATTCACCGGCTCGATAGAGTGGTGCAGACTCTGGTGGACTTCATGCGGGCTCGCGAACTCCATCTGGTGGAAGTGGATTTCCGCCGCGTGCTCGAAGAGGTCGCGATGCTCGCCACTCCCGACGCGGAGCAGCATGGCGTCACCATCCAGCGCGACATGCCGCAAGAGCCGCTCTCCATCAAGGCCGACCTCGACTTTATGAAGCAGGCCCTGCTCAACGTCGTGCTGAACGGCATCCAGGCCATGCCTGGCGGGGGCGAACTCACCATCTCGGCGCGCCGTGACGACGACGCCGCGGTCGCCGAAGTCTCCGATCGAGGCATGGGCATTGCTCGGGAAGTGCAAGACAAGATCTTTGAGCTTTATTTCACCACCAAGAAAGAAGGCAACGGCATAGGCTTGGCGCAGACTTACCAGATTCTGCAGTGGCATTACGGATCGGTGGAATTCGAATCAACGGAAGGTCAGGGGACGACGTTCCGCTTTCGCCTGCCTCTGGCCACCGCGAGTCTGCGCCTGCAGCAAGAGGCTGCGGTCCACTCGACCAGTTCGGATTGAATATGAATCTGGCCTTAATCCTCGGATTATGTCTTTTGACCGCGGGTTGGTTGCCGCCGGCGCTCGGTGGATCTGCGCCCCAGGCCGCGGCCCAGTCGCCCGCAACGGCATCGTCAGGCTCATCTCAGAACCCGGGAGCTTCTCCGACTCAGGGGCAGACACCGCCCTCAGAAAGCTCCCAGCCAGCGCAACCTTTGCCTTCTCCGACCGCTCAGGCACCGAACTCCCCCGCTCAAGCCAAGCCAACTCCGGCTCGCGCCCGCCGTAAGAAAACGACTCCTCCCAATTGCTCAAACGCTCCGACCGCGCTGAACACAGCAGTCGGCAATGCCACCGATCCAGCAAACTCTACGGCTCCCGGGTCGACGGATCTGGGATCGACCAACACAGGACCAACCAACGCTGGCTCGACCACTGCAGTACCGACTTCAGCCGGGTCAACGAATGCAGACTCGATCGCCTTGAAACCCTGTCCGCCGCCCAAGAAAGTCGTCCGCAACGGAGGATCAAGCGAGCCCAAGGTCCAACTCACCGGCGGCACCGCTGCGCAACAGGCTTCGGACAAATCTTCGACCGAGCAGCTCAGGGCCGCGACCCAGGAGAACCTGAAAAAAGCCGCAGGACTCCAGCTCACCCCTACCCAGCGGGACATGGTGAGTCAGATTAAGGAGTTCATGGCCCAGTCAAAGGCGGCCGTCGCCGCCGGAGACCTGGAGGGCGCGCACAATCTCGCCCTGAAAGCTCACTTGCTTTCCGTCGAGCTGGTGAAACCCTGAACCAGCAAGTAATTTTCAGGCTGTTAATGCGCGGGGGCGGCGTTCTGTTTGAGTTTGGCCACGAGCGCGTCGAAGCGCGGGTCACCGTGAAGCGATTTCAGATCAGGATCCGTTTGCATTTGCAAGCCGCCTCCATGGGCCGCCACGTCTCGTAACAGCGACAGCGCCTCGTCACGCTTGCCCTCGCCGGCCACGTCGCAAGCCAGGTTGTAGATGGAGTTGATCGTCGCCGGATGTTCCGGGCCTAAGACGCGCCGCTGAATCTCCAGCGTCTCGCGTTGCAATTTTTCGGCTTCGGCATAGCGCTTCTCGTCATCCAGAATAGTGGCTAAATTGGTCGCGGATTCAAGCGTGTTCGAATGTTCCGGCCCAAGCACGCGCCGTTGAATATCTAGCGTTTCGCGCATCAGCTTCTCGGCGTCGCCAGAACGTTTCTCGTCAGCCAGCACGTTAGCCAGGTTGGCTGACGTCATCAGGGTGGTAGGGTGTTCGGGGCCCAGTACACGACGTTCAATATCCACGGTTTCGCGATCTAACTTTTCTGCCTCAGGGTAGCGTCCCTCCTCATCGAGAAGCAGCGCCAGGTTGTTCATCACCTCCAGGGTGTGCGGATGGTCTGGCCCCGAGACCCGGCGACGAATGTCCAGAGTTTCGCGATCCAACTTCTCTGCCTCGGCATAGCGGCCCAGTTTATCCAGAGTTGCAGCGAGGCTGCTCATCGACAACAGAGTGTCGGGATGCTCCGGCCCTGAAACACGACGACGAATCTCCAGGGTTTCGCGATTTAACTTCTCCGCCTCGGCATAGCGTCCCTGCTGATAGAGAGCGTTCGCCAGGTTGTTCATCGACAACAGGGTGAACGCGTTCTCCGGCCCGAGGACGCGCCGTTCAGAATCGAGCGTTTCGCGAAACAACTTCTCTGCCTCAGAATAACGGCCGTCCGCAACCAGCACCGTGGCCAGATGATGCATGGTAGCCAACGTGTCCGGATTTTCCGGGCCCAGCACGCGGCGTCGAATGTCGGCGGCTCGTTCCAGCAGCGGGAGTGAACTGGAATAGAGTCCCAGGCTTTGGTAGACAACTCCCATCACGTCCATCATCTGCGCCTTCAGCTCTGGATCCTGGGCCAGGCTGGTGTCGATTTTCGCCGACGACTTGTCGAGGATTTCCCGGGCGGTTATGGTTTTTCCCCGGGCCTGGCTCGGATCGGACACGTTGAACATGCCGGTCATGAAATCTGTGACCCGCGTGGCGCGATCCCGCTCGCGGTTAGCGCGGTCGCGCTCACGGGTAATGCGGCGCAATTCGATCCCCTGCATCACTCCGAACGCGATCAGCAGCAGCAGCACGACACTAACCGCGGCAACTCCGAATTTGTGGCGCTGCGCGTACTTCTTTGCGCGGTAGGCCGCGCTCGCCGGACGCGCGGTTACGGGCTCGTTCCCCAAATAGCGGCCAATGTCTGCGCCCAGTTCGGAAGGCGTGCCATATCGGCGGCTGCGGTCTTTCTCCAGGGCTTTCAGAGTGATCCAGTCCAGATCGCCACGCAGCATGCTCGCCAGCCGGCGTGGATCGGCGTTCCGTTTGGCGGCGATCGTCGTCGAGTCTGCATCTCCGCTGATTCTGCTGCTCGGACTTGGCGGATCGTCTTCGTGCAACTGCCGCAGAACTTCGTGGAATGGCTTCGTCTTCCAGTGCTTCACATCAAACGGTAAGACACCCGTGAGCAATTCATAAAGCACGACACCGAGCGAGTAAACGTCAGTACGGGTGTCTACGTCTGGGATGCTGGGATCGGCTTGCTCCGGGCTCATATAACCCGGGGTGCCCACCATTCCTCCGGCGCGGGTTAACAGCGTCTCATCCTCAGATTGTTGCGAAACAGCCTTCGCGATGCCGAAGTCAATAATGCGCGGCATCGGCTTGCCGTCGACTTCCACCACGAGAATGTTCGAGGGTTTCAGGTCGCGATGGATGATCGCCTTCTGATGCGCATGTTGCACGCCCTCACAAACTTTCATGAGCAAGCCCAGCCGCTCGCGCGCCGGGAGGCGCTTCTGATCGCAGTACGTGGTAATTGGCAAGCCCGGTACATACTCCATGACAAAGTAGGGTTGGCCGGCGGGAGTCGAACCGGCATCGAAGACCTTGGCGATCGCGGGATGATCCATGATCGCCAGAGTTTGCCGTTCCAGATTAAAACGCAGCAACGCGGAGCCATCGTATTG
>Ga0308309_10000785_pt1 | contig 19198 bp, 22 predicted proteins | sample HubBroMetageWFT5_FD_192491 | JGI IMG/M metagenome (GOLD analysis project Ga0308309, IMG submission 192491) | Warmed and freeze-thawed soil microbial communities from the Hubbard Brook experimental Forest, New Hampshire - Hubbard Brook CCASE Soil... | ecosystem: Environmental > Terrestrial >...
GGATTCTTGATGTTCGCGATCAAGCTCTTGCAGCCAGCACTATCGATATCCTTGATGCACGCCTCGAGCGGAAATTCCACAGGGATCAGGTTTCCGTCAATAGCGTCATTGAGCCGTTTCCACGCCGATTGGGAAGGCCAGTCTGCATCTGCTGGACGCCTGCGGCGAAAGGTCTTGCTGGCAAACCGCGAACGCGGCCAGAGCGGCAGCAACGCAGTCAGACCAGATGTCTTTAAGAATGTTCTTCGATCCACTAAGCTCGAGCCTCCTTGTAGATCCTCCCGCCACCTAGCGTTTTCGACGACACGGCAACGATAAATGGTATGACTAATCGCTGGGCTGAAACGTTAGCGGCAAGGTCGCCGTAAGTCAATGAAGGCTAGGCAGGTAGCAGCAATTTCGGAACAGTTGAGTTTGTTGGAGAAAGAAACGGGGATTGAGGAAGGATTTTTCATTCAGCCGCTGGGTGCTGCAAGAGGGTCTATTTTCCGACAGAGGTGTTTCGTCGAGGTGGTTGGCCCTGGGGAAAGTTTTGCTGATGGAGAGTTCGGAGGTGCAAAAGGGGGACTGCTTGCTTTTTCTGTTGGGCGTCAGCTGCTGTTGGCAGCACACGGCCGGGAAAGACTGAGCCACAAAAGCAGCGCAACTGGGCACTGTCGTGCACCCGATGTTTGCCACGGTGCAGATAGCGGAGTCGATAGAGTCGTTCGATGGTCAAAGCCAGCATGGTGAGGAGCCAGCCGATCAGCAGACCGTTGGCATGATGATGACAGATATGCTCCAGACCGTGACGAGTCTTGGCGTCGTTGAAGCCTTGGTTCTCGATCTCCCAACGGCTTTTGGCCATGCGGAACAAGGCAGCTGGACCCACCGTGGAAGAGGCAAAATTCGTCAGCCAGTAGGCTTCCACCACTTTGCCGTCGGGCTTGTGCAGGCGATAGAAGAACACGCGCACGGTTTCCCAGTGGAGCGTTTCCCAGGGATCGAAGTCCTCCGCGTCCCACATTTCCACGCGATCCGCTCCGTGCTGGAAAACCGTCGCAGGAGCCCCACAAGGAAAACGTTGCTGGGCGGCAGTGAATAATTCCGGCAAATTAACTTTCAGCCGTGCCACCACGCGAAGACCGAGCTCTCCGGCGGTGTGCAGGAACGGTGCGGTGGCAAATCCTCCGTCGACGACCACATACTGCACAAAGCGTTTTCCCAGGCTCCCGATCACTCGTCGCAACAAGCGCTGCCCGGCGGCGTACTCGCTATCGCCCGGTCAGTAGGGTTCCCCATCGCAAGGCAGCGACAGACTTGTTCCCGCCACGCTGATCATCACTAAAGAATGTTGATAGCCCGGGATCTGTTTCGCCGCGTTCTGCTGCGGCCGACAGAGCTTGCAGCCCTGGTGGGTTCGCCATCCCGCGCCGCCCCGTCCAGGGCCAAACCGATCCAGCGGCAATCGTCAAAGGCCTTGTTGCGCTTGGCGCCGCGCAGGAGCGAGAGCAAGGCTTGTCGTGTGGGAGCGAGATCGAGCCGCTCGGTGAAATAACCCAAGGTATCGTCACAGAACGAAGTGGCTATGCGGAGCGTGCGTCGCGCCGTAGAGTGCGCCAGCGCCTCGACTGCGTGAAAACTCGCTTCGCGAAGAATTTGACCGATCAGCAGGGCCCAGAGCAGAGCCGACGCCGGAATTTGCGGTTGCCGCCGACCGTCTCCCGGTTTCTTGAGGTACCGCCGGAGACGAAGACGCCCGCTCACATAGTGGAGCAGATGACGCGGCGTCGCACGATTCATTTCTTCTTTTTCTTGCGCTTCTTGCGCTCCAGCATCAGCAGCTGGGCGTTGGCCGCCAACACCTCGCGCAGCGCGTCTTGAAACTCCCGTCCCGCTTTGACTCGGCGCCGCACCTGCTCGACCCAATCCTTGGGGATGTGCTGCACCTGTTTTTTCCCCTGCACCATAAAGGTCAGTGACCAGACGGGATGGCCGCGGTCAGCGGCACAATGACAGGTGGGCTTACCGCAGCGGAGATGCGCGAGAGAGAGCGAGCCAGGAAGAGCGTCGGCGGGGATCGAGAAACGCCGCAGCAGCTGGAACTTGCGCTGACGCAATCGAGAAGCGAGTGCTCCATTGCTCTTATGGATCATCTTAATGTATACATACCATAAGACACGGTACGAATCAAACGATGTCTGCGAATGCGAAAATAGGAGTCTACTGCGGAAGGGTCGCCAAGAGGTTTAAAAGAGCGATCTGACGCTGCTGGAGTAGGCTAGCCCCCGTCGAACTTCCGAAACAGCTGCCATGTTGCCCGCTTGGGTCTGGCTTTACGACACAGTGTTTTCCTAGTACGGAAGTACCATTGTTCAGCTGGATGCAGATTATAGAATTGCGACCCGCATGATGGTGAAAATTAGGTGCAAGGAATTCGACCTACTCAAACGCGCTGCCGCCTCAGCAATTCTAGAGGCGAAGAGGATTCGCCTTTCCCGAGACGTATCAATTTACGAAGATGCTGAACTGTGCCGTGAGGGACACCGAAGAATTTACGCTCTCATTAACCATCTGCTCGTCGGACATGATGGCAGCGCATGCCCCGCCAGCGATCGCCCCATCGTGACAGCCGCCAAGCCAGAGCTGCGGGCCTCGGTGCCAGTTACGTCGGCACCGCCCAGACGAAGACCTGTGGTGTAGGAAAAAGGCATTTCCTACAGTGTGCAAACGGATGCACGACGACCGGCTGAGAAAACAAGAACCCTACCGCCCGATTGCCAGCGCCAGAACCGCAAGTGATGCGAATACGAACGCGGCGCCGAGACAGACAATAGCGGTTTCCTTTGCATCAGCGGGACGCGCTGCCAGCGGCGGTTCTGATCGATTACGAGACTGTAGTTGGAACTCCAACAGGCCGTGACAGCGCGAATCGGACCTCTCGAATCTGCGCCTTGAATCTGCGCGCGGATCTGTCCCCGAGTGAACCCCTTCATTGACCTTCCGGTAAGACTGGCAGCACCATCGTATTCACCGCGGATGGATTGTCGCGGAGCTTCAGATACAACAGCGTCCCGTTTGGCCGTGGCACGCTGAGCGTCGAATTCAGGAATCCGGCCGGCACAGGAACCATATGCGTAAATTGGGCGTCGGACGCGACAGAATCGATCAGGAATAAATCCGTACCCGTAAGTTGGCATTGTTCGTCAGGAGCGTCGGGGCAGCGGATCTCCTTCAGCGTCGGAACGCGCACCAGATTCACAAGCGGCTCCCACTCGCCCGTGGCGCCGTCCGCTGCGACTGCTCGAAAGCGCAACGGCCCGAACGCCGATGGCCCCAGGCTTTTCATTGGATCAAACACCACCAGCACCGTTTGAGAGTCCTGGAGAATCAGATTGCCATCCGCTTCGCTCAACAAGGCATGAAACGACTCATCTTCGGTCGCAACTTCCAGCTTCTCAGTCGTGGGAAATCGCTCGGGCGCCTGAGATTGTAGAACGAACGAAATCTGGTAGCCCTGCGGCATCTCATCCTGGCCCCCGAAGCGGATCGCCGAATGCACCGAACCTCCCTGAACACTTTTGCGCAGAAGCGTCACCTTCGGCCGGCGCGGTTCCACAGTCGTTGGCAGTTCGAGGATGCGCCCGTCGCGAAGCGCCACGTGCGCTACTAGATTCTCTTCGGGCTGCAGCGTTGCAGTTGGTGCGTTATTTACCGACACCAGGCGCAGCTCGTCCTTCTGATTCGTGCGCGACAGTTTCGTCGGCGCAAAATGAATCCCGTTTAATTCGAAACTGCCGACTTCGTCCAGCCGCGTCCCCTTCAGCACTCCCTGCCGATCCCCGGCGTTGATCGCGAACTGCTCCAAGTGCGCAGCTTCTGAATACGCGTGCAACGTCACTCTGTCCGGCTCATTCAGCCCGAATTGACGCACCGCCACGTACACGGCGCCCTCGGGCTGGTCCTTCATCGGAATGTTCACTTCCAATTCGTCGGGCTTTGTCAGTTTCCAGCTTGCCTTCAACTCCTCGCCCTGTTCGTTCGTCACGCTCAGCTTATCGACGCAGGCGGCGCCGACCGACTCGAGATGCACCAAATCCTCGCGGCCTATCACCAGCGCGCTTTGATCGTCAGATCCAACCATCCATGTCGCGGGTCGTGCATTGCGCAGGTGGAATCTTGGCCCTTCAAAAGATTCGAATCCCCAGTAGCCGCGTAGAGTTCCTTCTGCTTCCGGATCGCGCTTCGCTGGCGCCGCCGAGTTCACCGCGAGCGCAAATCCTCCTTGCGCAGCTTCTGGTGTCGCCGGCAGATCTACGGTCCCTGTCTTGCTTTGCACGTGCAGAACAAAATCGTGCGCGAGACTGGTAGCGAACACCAACGGAGCACCCTCGACTGGAAGAACCACGGATGATTTCTGGAGGCAATGTACATCGCCCTCATTCAACGGACGCAATGGCGGCAACTGTGGCGCTTCCACGGCCGGCAGTCCCACTACAAGCACCGATTTTGGTTTGTGAAAGGAGGGTGGATTGTTCAGTCGCAGGTTCAGTTCGCGCTGATTCGGCAACGCCAGCGCCGGAATATATTGATACTCGGCCGTGTGAATGTTGCTCAGGATTCGGGCCAGGTCCACCACCGCTCCCACATACGCGCTGTAAAATCCGCCGCCCATGAGCGACGTATTGCTCACGGCTCCGATGAAATCTGCAGACGGACCGGAAGTGAGCGCCGTCACCATCGACTGGCTGTGCCCGTCATTCAGAATAAGCAGGTCAGTGTTCTGAGTCAGGCACGGCCCCTGTTGCTCGGTTGGCTTGTCGAAGCACTGCTGATCGAGTCTGATGTTGAGGCTTCGGGCGAGCAGTTTCGAGCGCTCTTGCAACGCCTTGGGGTCGAGATCCGAGGTCTGTTTCACATCGCTCAAATATTTTTCGAGCCGCAAACGATCCAGGCTCGCCTGATTCAAATCCTGCGACGCCCTAACGAACGCTCCGGGCCTACCGCGCACCGCACCCCGCAGGGTGTTGAAGTCACCGCCGGTTTCCGGAGCCAGGAAAAGCAGCGTCTGCTGTGCTTCGGTCGGAACGGTAACCACAATTCCTTCCTCGCGAGTGCGCCTGTCCCAGCTCTCTACACGAATGAACCAATTCTCTGGCGGCGGGTTCGTCGAACCGCGAAGGAATGCCACGATCAGCAGGTAGTGCACCGACTGGCTCTCGGGAAAATCCGGATGAATCCACAACCGATCCTGCGCCTGCAAATTCGGCACTTCGGAGATGGGTAGCGTCTTCCCCGCCCGCGTCACCGTCATTTCGATGCGAGGTCCTGTCAGATCGAACGCCGCGGAATCAGCTCGGACTAAGAATGTTGCAACAAACAACGTGAGGAATCCGACGAAAAGAAACTGCACGTTTCGAATCGTCGAAATATGGAAGCCAAAGATACCCATTTCTGGATCGCTCCTTGGCCGGGACAGACATGTTACTACAATCGAAAACTTGCTTAGACAGAAATACGGTTCATCCGACTGGGCAAGCGCGACCACCGATTTCGACAGCGGATCGCTTTCTGTCCCCGGCATTCTTTTCGATGCAATTCCGCTCCGAAGGCTTGCAGCGGCGGGTGCTCGGTTGAATGCGCCCAAGTTGAAGTCTGACGATGAGTGGATTCAATAGGTTAGTTGGGGTGAGCGACGGGGTTTGAACCCGCGACCCTCGGTGCCACAGGCGGTGCCTCCGCTGTCGGGTTGTGTACTTTCAGCAGGTTACGACCGCCTCACTCGGCCTTATTCGGCGTGTTCGGGCGTTTTTGGGACGCTCTGTGCAACCGATTGTGCAACTAATCTAAAAACCCACCTCCAATGGGTCTGGTGTCACCGCGACAGAAACAAGTGGTTCGTGGCGGGAACCGAGGGTGAGGGTTTTAGCTGGATGTCAGAGGCGCTGATTGGCATGGACATTGCCCTGCGGGAGCCTGGAACCATCCCCTGATCTGAAAACCTTGACACTCCCCTCTTTATTACTTATTACCTATGGACAGCACTTGACGAAGATAGATACAGGGAGCACAAGCACATGGATTTCAAGCAACTGAAATCTGGCATCAAGGAAATCTCCGAGATTGCGTCATCCGTTCCAGAACCCTTCCGTGACAAATGTTTCGAGACGCTCCTCAATGCGTTGGTCGCCGGGGAAAAACCCCCACACGAGCAGCACCCTCCGAAGAAAGATGATCCCCGGGGAAAAGGGGTCGATCTGCCGCCCAACCCACCTGCCGGTCCTTCGACCATACCGATGAACTCCCAATTGCGTTTGCTTACGCTCAAGGCTGCGGTGTCGGTAGAGGAACTCAACAAGGTTGTTTTCGTAGAAAATGGCGAAGTGAATTTTATCCAAGAACCGCATCCGAAAAAGATACGAGACGGGCAACTGGAATGGTCACTGCTTTTAGCTTTGAAGAATGCGATTCTCAAGAATGTCTTCGAGGCGGACGCCGAAGAAATCAGATCGAAGTGCATTGACGCTGGCTATTACGACAGGAACAATTTTGCTGGAAACCTCAAATCACCCAAGTTCAAGGCATACTTCAAGGGAACCCTAAAAGCGCAAGGCAAAGCCGTCGCTCTTTCACCAGAGGGGCAAGTGGCGCTCGGCGCTCTCATCAAGCGGCTGGCAGGTGAAGCGAAATGAAAGCAGAAATTCTCGAAAAACTGAGAACCTTCGAGACAGACCTGCGTGAGTTGCGAAAGGATGTGAAGGCGCTCACCGTCAAACAAGTCAGCGTTAAGGCCATCAGGAATCGAGCGGAGGCTCTCGCAAACAGATGGGTCGAGGAACTCCGTAGTCCGCTGGAACACAAATTCAAAATCAATGCCGACACAATCAAAGCGACCTCAGAGCAGATAAAGCAACTGCATGTCTTGAGCCGACCAAACAATCTCCGGGCGTCTTATCTTTCCGTGTTGGACGACATTCTGAACGACTATAAGAACAAGTTCATCCTTCCGATTCAACAGATGCCTGTAGCCGTCGAGAACGTTTTCGACCTGCAAAAGCTAGTCTCAGGACTCGCCGACCCGGAAGAATCTGAATACCTCAAGGAAGCTATAGACTGCGCCAATGCAAATTTCAAGAAAGCGGCAATCGTGATGGGATGGTGCGCGGCGATTGACCGCATCCAAAAAAAGATTCAAGTATTGGGTCTTGCAACGTTCAGTAAGATGTCAAGCCTCATGAAGCAGCAAAACTCCGGTCGGCACAAACACTTCAAAAAGGAGTTCGTGATCGCCACGTTGGGAGATTTGCAAGCTGTTTTTGACCCCGACCTGATTCAGGTCTGCGAGGGATTGCAACTGCTCGACAGCAACGAAGCCGACAGGCTTATCAAGGTGGATTTCCAGTACCGGAATCATAGCGCCCATCCGGGAAACGCGCCTATCGAGGATGCACACGTTGTTTCGTTTTTCATAGACATTAACAAGATTATTCTGACCAATCCCAAATTCGAGTTGACCTGATCCCACGTAAAACAATCCTGATTGTTGGTGTCCTACTCATCGGAATTGTTGTCGGCGTATTGGGAATGCACCTCCCCTTCCACTCAGTATTCGTCTCGACGCTGCGGTGTCGCTTACCTCAATTTTGCTGGCTCTTTTGAAGGTCATGTTGGACCCAAACGTGGACCCAAGAGATTAGTGCGGACCGACAAACTGCGAAGCGCGTCAATCGTCGCCGTGAACGGCGGCGGTTAGGAATATTATTCGTCACTCAAAGTGGGTTCCCTCGGTGCCTTCAGCCACTTGTACTTCGACTCTGCAATCTACAAGGGGCTTCCGATTGCATCGAAGCGTTCGTACGTATTCCAGAACCGCACCTTCCTCAACATCTTTTGTCGATCCCCAAACTATTGCATCCTCATGCGGAACCTTCAACACTGATGGACACTTGTTCGGATTCGCCTTGATGAACTTTCTGAGTGCCGCGCTGATCTCAGACTTAAAATCTTCGGTTGCCACAAGCCATCTCGATGCACCCGTCCGCACTTGCTAGGGATACTTTACTGCAATGTCGAGTTGCCGGAATAGGAACGAAATGAACGACAGGATGTCCGAAGCGTCCTTTTCGGTGATCGGCCAGTCCAAAGCGGGTTCGTGTGAAGTAGGATTGCGGATCGCACGCATCAGTCCCGCCGACAAAAATTTGATGCCATCTTGCACATTCTTATCCGTCTCTGATTTGCACGGTGTAACTTTCAGAACGCCTGTGTCTGGCCCCCACACCGCCAGCATCAGAGCCTCGCCATCCTTAGTGCTTTCTGCTTTCTGACGAACCGACTTGTTGTAAACCTTTGCGGCTTCAAAAACAGCGTGAAAGAAGTGCTTCTGGCCGAAGAGCGTTCGGCAATGCTGAACAACCTCGCCGTGGAAGTCGCGGGCGTCGAATCGATTAAGAATTTCCCTATCAGCCGACGCGCCCTTGACGCCGCCATTCTCAATTATCCGCAATAGGGCCGATTTCGTGTCTTCCTTGCCCGTTAGGTTGAGAAGAAACATACTTATCAGTCTTGCTCGCTCCTCCGACGTGGAAGAATGGGTCCCTAGCGACATCAGCCAATCGTAGATAAGTTTGGCGCGAACGGAAGTTATCGATTCCTCAGGGAACTCGTCGCGCTGAAACGGAAAAACAGCCCTGCCAACGCGCTCAATCTCGTTGACGCTAGTATCGTATTTTAGAGCGTCTCCAGCCTGAACGGCGATTAAGCGGATATTCATTCGCTTGCCCTTCTTGATTTCACACGCGCTCGGAAATCATGAGAATTTCGTCTACCTACCGATTTGTCTCTTCTTAATCAGCGAAGCAATCTGGAGATTTCGACACGCTACGGCGGATTCCGAATCCCAGTATCTATGACGTTCTTGAGTGGATTCGCGTCATAGCATTTCAGGAGAGAGTCCCAAATCTCTTTCTTCCGAAAGAACGAATCATATCTCCATTTTTGGCTGATCCAGTGTTCACGAAATTCAGGCCATTTCATGCTGCGAATGACGTTTCCAAGTTGCTCGGTGCTTTCCCGCAGAAAACCAATCGCAATCAGATCACTAGTGCGATGGAAGGGGGCTCCCCACCAGAAGCGGCCAGAAAAGATCACGTCTTTGTCGTCGGTGTCTTGGTACGAACCGACGTACTCTTCAAATCGTCCTAGATCGTGGATCATCAAAGGAACGTCCCAATGGACCGTCTTATTTCTGACCCGCTCGCCAGCAAATTTCACCCACCACTCAATATCCTCTGGCCTTTTTAGTATTTTTTCGAGGATGCCGTCCTTGTAAAATTGGGCGATGGTGTGTCGTTTGTAGCGATTCCACACTTCTTCTGACATTGCGAATGGGTACCCCATCTCCGAGTCTATCGCCGCCAATCTGATAGTGTGTTCTAGCAACGCTCCTAGAATTACGGTGCAGCCGAATCCGCAGCCAAAAACATAACTGACGCAAGCCTCAAGATAAGGCATATTCACAGAGGGCTCGACCCACGGAATCGGGTCGGGAAGTTCACGATGCCGTTTGATCGCGTAATAGACTGCCCACTGCACAGAGTCGTGTACGTGATCCTCTTTACCTGCGTCTGCCGCCATACCGCGCTCCGTGATGCGCCGGCCAACCTCGCTGACTGTCCGGTCCGTCTTTGCTTGCGCTCATCGTTGACACGATCACTTCATAAATCCCTTCGTCCCGATTTGATGGCCCCAAAAATCGGTTAACTCGAAGATGCGCTCGATTGCGACATTAACGGTGTGGATGATTCCCTGTGCAGCCTTGCTGTCGATAACGTCTGCGGGAGTCCTGACATTACCGTTGTTGATGCTCACGTACATCGCGTCCATTCGATTCGCAAAGGTGGGCTTTTCGACGTGTACATAGTCTCCATCGGGGCCGTCTAAATAACGCTTCGCCTCCTCAGTCGCCCACGCCATCCTGCCGATTTTCTTTCTGTGGTCGCGGTAATGCTCCTGAAATTCGCCCTCCGTAATGAAGCCTGTAAATACATCAGCCGCCAGTTGGGATTTTGCAATCTCCTCCAGCGCAGTGAACGCCAGAGCATAGGCTCTCGGAAATGCGCCCTTGGCAAAGAGAATCTCGGCCTCTTCGAGCAACTCGACAGCATTGCTGTGGGCGCGACGATACAAAACCAAATACTCTTCGTGCGAAGAAGGGCTCATCACTTCCCCAGTGCGCGGATTCTACCACGCAGCACGTCGGCGAGTTGCGGCTTGTAGGTCATATCGAGACGTAATCGGTGGTACACTCCCGCCGTCATGTGGGAAAAACGAATCATTCATGAAGGGCTTCATGCGTTTCGCGTAGTCCGTGGTCACACACCAGAGGAGGTAGAAACGAAGGCGCGGCTACAGTTGGCAGCGTGGGCCGACACTTGGAGGCGCAGACAGGAAAGACAAGCCGCCGCAGAGAAACTCCTGCAACAGCGGTCATGGCAAGAACGGCAAATCGATATTGACCGCCGTGCAAAGGCTCTTGCGACGGATCGCACGAGAGAACTTGAATCCGCGATTTACGCAGCCAGAAACCTCCTGATGGACGCAATCACCAAACCAAAGACGCTGGATTGGGCCGCTCTTCGAGACTCAAAAGGGTTCACGAAATCGCAACCTGTTGCTCCCACCGCAGCGGCACTTCCCTTGGAACCGTCTCGCAGCGGCCCGGGATTCGCCGTTGATGCCGTTACGGTGTCGCTGAAGTTTCTGGACCACGTAATTCCCGGTCGGAAGCAAAAGAAAATCACGGAAGCGCGACTTGAGGAGCATCGAAGACGGGCCGATGCGGATCGTCGATACGCCACGGTACACGGGGAGTGGCAACGTGGCTGCGAGGCAGTGGATACGAGGAATCAGGCAGCGCAATCCGAACACGCTGCTGCGTTGGCTAGTTGGAAACAGGAAAAACTCGAATTTGAATCACAACAGCACGACTTCAATGTCGCCGTAGACGAGTTCCACAATCAGTACCTTCGCAAACTGCCAGACGCGCTCGTACGATATTGGCACGAAGTGCTCGCATGGTCCCACTATCCCGATTCGTTCCCAAGGGACTGCACCCTGTCATATGACCCGGCGAAGGCGATGTTAATTCTCGACTACGAAATGCCAAACCAAAACGCAATACCTAACAAGAAGCAAGTCAAATACGTAGCGACTCGGCAGGAATTTCAGGATGTCTTGGTTTCGGATTCAGAATTAAAACACTTGTACGACGACGTTTTATATCAAGTATGCCTTCGCACTTTGTATGAGCTATTCCACTCCGATGACGTGAGTGCGCTCGATTCAATTGTTTTCAATGGATGGGTTCGCTCGGTGGATAAAGCGACTGGGGCGGACACACATCCGTGCGTAATGACAGTCCATGTGACCAAAGACGAGTTCATGGCGCTCAATCTTTCCCAAGTTGATTTGAAAACCTGCTTTCGGGCGCTGAAGGGAATATCTGGTGGGCGACTCGTTGACCTGACTCCTGTTCGGCCAGTGTTAACGCTTAACAGAGACGACCCCCGATTTGTGGGGTCATACAACGTCGCGGGCACTCTCGACGAGAAGACCAACTTGGCTGCTATGGACTGGCTCGATTTTGAAAACTTGATTCGGGAACTTTTCGAGAAAGAATTCAAGAAGAACGGCGGAGAAGTGAAAATTACACAGGCGAGCCGCGATGGGGGAGTCGATGCCATTGCGTTTGACCCTGACCCGATTCGAGGAGGAAAAATCGTAATTCAAGCCAAGAGATACACGAACACGGTCGGTGTGTCCGCCGTAAGGGATTTATACGGGACTGTCCATAACGAGGGAGCGACCAAAGGGATTCTCGTCACCACGTCTGACTACGGTCCTGACGCTTACGAATTTTCAAAGGGCAAGCCGCTGACACTTCTGAGCGGTAGTGAGTTGCTTTATCTCCTCGGCAAACACGGCTACGCCGCAAAGATCGACCTTAGAGAAGCGAAACAAATGCTGGAAGAGAAAGAACAGTAGCCGCTCACGACTCGAACGACACGAGCTAGAAAGTGGTGATCGCTGAACGATTGAAAGCACTACGCGAACAGAAAAAGATGTCGCAACCTTCCGTGCGGGCAAGTACAGTGCCACCGCACGCATACTGGCGCGGCGATTGCCCGCTACCTAAGAGCACAAATTGATGAGGATAGGCCGTAAGAACGGAGATTCTATGAAAATCTACCTCTTGCCTCTGGCAGCACTTTTAGCGGCTCCTACGGTACCTGCTGAAGTCTTTCAAACGTACGGTTCTGAAACGGCGGTCGGGCCTCGTTCCTACGAGACTGAGGCAACGCTTGATGATCTCAGCGTTGATAACAGTCCGCTAAGAGCGACAGGTAAGGCGTCGTTCCACGTTGTTATATCAACGAACACCAAGAGCGTCACCTGCTCCCTACAGGGTAGTCTGACCAACGTATCTTCCAAACCAGTTGTTGCGTTCGAGGCCACACTCGACATTGCATCAGAACGCGGTGGCTGTGTTCACTGGCACTACAAAGTGGACTATATCTTCAATCGGAATATGCTTGATGCAGGTTCTAGTTATGATTTGACGGAGGAGTTTGGTCCAGTGGAGACGAGCCACCGCGGAAGTTTTCTTGTTGGGAAAGCCGAGGTCAACGTCAACGTTATATTTGTTCAGTTCTCGGACGGCTCTTCGTTTGGGAAAAGCGATTGGAGCGAACAGCTTCCAAGTCAACGGAGATCGCAGATAGAGCTAATGAAGTCGCTTTCGACGGCGTTCGATGACGGTGATGCACCCGCGCTGGCCAAAATCGTCGATGACCGGCTTGCGCAGGGCGGAGAACCCGAGTTTGCGTGGAGCGTACTCTACGAGACTAAGCAGCACATGCAGGAAAAAGGTGCTTCCGCTACTGTCGAGGAAATTCATCAGCGCCTTGCGACAGTGGCAGAACGCTCAAATCTGATTGGCCCACCGTGAGGCGTAGCACGTGATTTTTTTCGATGTGTGGGTGGCTAAGCCTTGAAAACGACCATCCGATGGTATTCAAGAAAATCCGCACAAATGTAAATCGTCTTGACGATTCACTCTCGTCATCGACACCGATTGCTCAGAAACATCTGTTTTGGCCGCAGTCAAAACGTCTTAATCGGCTGGTGCAAAGCAATGACTTGTAGGAGCCGCCGCCAGCGGGTTTTTGCCGCACTCAGGGATTGCACGTCGAACTGAGCGTTCCGATACCCCGAGCTTCGCAGCTACGGCGCGTAAGGAAAGCCCCTGTGCGCGGAGCGTGGCAATCCTCGCAGGGTCCACGCTGACCCGAGGCCGTCCGAGCCTCTTTCCCTTTGATCTTGCTGCCGCAATCCCGGATTTGACGCGATCCCGAATTAACTCGCGCTCAAACTCCGCGATGCTGGCAAAGATGCCGAAAACCAGCCTCCCATTAGGAGTGCTCGTATCAACACCCTCATGGAGCGAAATGAACTCGATGCCGAGCGAACGGAACTCTTCCAGCGCATTCACAAGTTGCCGAAGACTCCTTGCGAAGCGGTCATAACGGTAGACGACAACGCCATCCACACGTCTCTTTCGACACGCAATGAGGAGAGCATCCAACTGTGGCCTACGTTCCTTCGCACCCGACACACCCGCGTCCACATATTCGCCTTCGATCTCCCACGCCCTACGCTGACAATACTCCCGCAGTTCTCGCGTCTGCATCGAAACATTCTGGCCGTGGTTCGTCGTGCTGACTCTCGCATAGATAGCGGCTCGCATGTTTGGTGCCTCCGATTTTCAAAAGCGTTCGAGTGTTTTTCTATGACCCTCTGTGAGGTGGAGTTGATTCCACCTGTCAAAGGGTCCCGTTCAACTCGCCAGCAATTCCGTCTCAAGAGTCATAAGCGCATCCCGGACGTTATTCGACGATTCCTTCACGATCCGGGCGAAGTTTGGTGCGGTTGCTCCGTTTGCCTCTCGCTGCCAGATTCCTTCAAGCAATCGTGTGGCCTCGCTCGCTAGTCCGTAGCTCGAAAACTCGATCTGTCGTGTGCGAGAGAGGAATCGCGGCTCTAGGCCATCGGTCGTGTTGCACGTAAACACAAAAACCGTCTGAGGCGGAAAAGCAGTGGCGTCGAGCTTCGAGAGAAAGTGCAGTTGTGCCGCGTTCGACATCCTGTCAGCCTCGTCCACTTGCACAAGATGGAATCCACCCGACGCTGGAACATACCAACATTGCCGAATGACATCCTCGACGGCAGCAACGTTGCATTGTTGCGACGGGATGTGATGGAGTTCCGCACGAAGTGTCTCCGCGAGAGCGAGAGCCATCGTGGTTTTGCCCGTTCCCGGCGGACCGGCGAACAGCCATGCGGACGAGTACGGATTCGCCGCAAATTTGGCGAGAATGCGTTTCGGTTTGTCCAACCCCACAAAATCAGCAATCGCGTGCGGACGGTATTTTTCGGCGAGCGGCATCGGAAATGGGAGAGTCGTGCTCATTGGCTGTCCCTCCCCTCGTTCTGAATCTTGCCGAGAATGTGATCGACTGCTTTCTGTGCCTGGGATGCCGCAGAGATAATCAACCGCGAATCGGACTTGAGCCGTGTGATCCAAGTATGCAGGTAGCTTGCGGAGTTTGAGAGTGTCGCGTGCGAAATGCCAGCAGTTCCCGCGAGCATCGCTGCTCCCATCTCCGCAACCAACTCTTCCTTGCTGTAACTCTCGCTCCCGAATTGATGATCCGTGGCGCTTTCCTCGAAACGGTTTAGACGCGATTTGTGTCCGGTGGAGTGCGTGAGTTCGTGGAACAGCGTGGAGTAGTAGGCTTCGGGCGATTCAAAGCAATACCGCGACGGCATCCCGACCATATCCGTCGATGGGCGATAGAACGCTTGCGAATGTTGCTCGATTCGCGGGGGATTTGGCATCCGATCCGCGATGGATTCGCACTCCGCGATGGGATTGACTGGCTTGCGGTCATCACCGTGGAGTGCTCTGAGACCGTCCACTTGCTCGACGTTGAAGACCCTGTAGTACCGAAGCAAGAATGACTTGCCCTTTTCGTCGGCGGGTTCGCCATCCGCGTCGATTTTGCGACGAACCAGTTCGTCTATCTTCCAGAACATCACCATCGAAGACTTCTCGCCTTGCCGAACGTGTGCGCCTAATTGCTTCGCTTGGTTGAACGTGAGCCAATACGGAGAGCCGTATCCCTGAGTCGCCAGCATGAAAACATTCAGACCGCGATATGGTCTCGTCGATATGAGATTTCGCGGCACCGACGTTGACCACGGCTTACGCCAAGGTGCTACACCTTGTTCCAACTGCTTGATTACGTTCTCGGTGATGATCTCTGCTACGGTTGGCATGATTTTTCCTCGTTGTTCGCAGCGGTGCGATAACTGCGTCCACTTTCAGAAAGAATCGCCAATTCCGTCCGAGTATGGGCTTCCTCCCGAGCAAAAAAGACATTGAACATGGGTGTTCGTAGCCAGGATTTTGAAAATCAGAATTTTCTGAGATGAATTCAGAGCGGCTCGCGGGTAAGCGCGATCAAATGAAGAGAACTAAGAGAGGTTTAAGAATCCTTAGCAGACACTTGGGTTATCGTGGTTCTTCGCTTGCCACACACAGGTTCAGTCTGTCGAGTCCACCCCACGCATTGAACAATCTCTTCGCGTTGATGACAATCTCTTCCAGTTCGCGTGGTCTGCGGTTTCCAGAATCAGGATAAATAAGATATGCGATGTCCCGGTCCTTCCCGCCCGTTCTCGGATTAGCGTCGATGCCCAAGGCTTGAGCAAGGGCGATAGACCCTTCACCGACCGGAAGGTTAGGTGCGCTTTCGTCCGCGACAATGGCCCCGGAAATCTTTCCGTTTTGAAGGTTCACGACGGTAGCGAAGTCACCTAACCGAGCATAATTTAGAGCCTTGGGATGGAGCACAACGTACGGAATCCTCGCCGCGTCCACATACCTGTGCGGATCACGGGGGTTTGGATTGTTGGGATCGTACAGCGCGGTCGTAGACACGTAAAAACCGGGCGCGGGGTCTGACTCCAACTGTACGACGGGGCGTCCGCTCTTCTTTTCATCGTCGGTTACTAATGCCCACCAGTTTCCGTTGTGCCCCGCGTGGCTCAACGAATCAAGTCCGAATCGGTCGTTCGGGTGGTAGGCGCGGAAGGCACCGTCTGCGTCAATAGCGAGTCCCGACTTGTACAAGAAGGCTTTGGGACCCGACGGAAAGGACCACCCGACAATGTGATGTGCAGTGAATAGCTTGTTCTTTTCGCAAGTCTCATGTGAAACGGGACGAGACGCTTGCGGAACACTAGGAAGCAAGAGCGAAAGTAGCAGAATTGCCGTTCCGTACTTCATCGCAGCATCACTTTCTAGGTGAAAGGTATCGCGCCCCTTCCCGCAGTTCAAACCGAAATGCCAAGTTTTCTTCACGGATTCCCGGGCGGCTCGATTCCCGTCTGTCTCCTATCGGTCTCGCAAACTCGAAATTGTGCATCTACGTGATCTCCATTTCGCAGCCAAATCACTGCACAATAACCATTAGTAACCTCATGCATAGACCCGCAATGGTCAATCTCTGGCAATTCAGCGATTCCGGCAAGACAACCCTGCACGTCGCAAATCTCAGGGTCTTGAAGCACAAAGAATAGATCAAGATCGTTCTCACTCTGACCAGAGAGTAGTACTCCGCCGTATAGTGCCACAGAGAACCCATGTCGCTCGGCGATGGGCGCGATCTTTCTGATTAGTGTGAGAGCGTATTCAAGAGTCCACATAGCGCAACGGCGGTCGAGAGGAAGCTAACACGGTAGGACTCGAATCCCAAATCTCAGACTGGTCGAAAGCGGTTGCTGTCCATTCCCAACTCTGATAAACGCCCTTCCCGCAGAAATTGAAATCACCACTAGATTCGCTTCGTCTATTGTCCGGTTACGCAACTTATTAGGCACTGACTTTCTCATAGGCCGAGTTTCGAGTATAAACTCAACATTGTGTGACAGAGTTCGAGGAGAGCATGGCTTCGCTGGCAATTGCACGCGATTCGGGTTACGCGGACCGGCTGAGGGCTTACCAGATTGTCTTAGACGGCGAGAGAATCGGTGAAATCAGGGACGGCGAAATCAAGGAGTTTTCCATTCCCTCAGGCAAACACACACTGTCGTTGAAAATCGATTGGTGCGGCTCCGAGAATGTTGGGTTCGTAATGGACTCAGCAGAGAAACTAGCCTTTCAGGTGAAATCTAACTTGCGAGGGCTTAGGTTATTTCTTTCACTCTGGTACGTTCTATTTGCACGAAGGTCTTATTTGCGCCTTGAGCGAACGTCGTCACAGACGTGAGCAGACCCACCTACCATAAGTCCTGATTAACGCCCTTCCCGCAGAAGTTAAAATCGCCCCCGAGAATCGCTTCGGCTATTGTCCGGTTGCGCGACGAATCGTCCACTGGCACGGTCTTCCGGCGACACCACCCGTCATAGTGATAGCGGTTACGTAGCACAGTTGGAATTCGCAAATCCATTAGCCGAGTGGTTTGATAGGCTCACCAAATGAATGGGATGCACGATGGGCAATTTCAACCTGACATCGAAAAGCTGTTTAGCTTTTTCTCGGTACTAGCTTTTCTTTTTTCACTCGTGCCGGTATCGCTCACTCTGTGGTGGATTTGGGCGCATCACACGAATCTGGCCGAATCGGCATTTGACGCTCTCCTTTGCGTGGCCTTCATCTCGGTTTGGATATCGATGTTTCAGTGCTATCGCACTTGGCGGCACCTTGGTCTAAGCGGGGAAGGCAGAAAGCAGTTATTTTCGGGTCCACGTCCCAATGACCCGGATGAACTGCGAGCGTGGCTGTGGTTTCGGCGATTCCTACTCGCAGTCCTGACCGTTCTGCTGTTCATGTGTGTCATTCCCTTTCTTCCGTGAACAACTATTTCAGCCTGAGGTGCATGAGGAGTGATGAACTCTAGCATAGATAGCCGCTCTGCAATCGGCGCGACGATTGGGTTCATAATCATTAGTGTTTGCGCCCTAGCATCCGGCTGTCGAAATTCCAATGTCATCTGGTCAGGAGAATCGCGCTCTCCCGATGGATATTGGCTCGCTACTGCTAGGGAGGAGCGGGGCGGCGGATTCGGAAATGCCTATGATTCAGCGAGTGTCTACTTGAAGCAGATTAAGAGTTCGCGGCCTCCCGTGGAGATTTTGGAATTCTCTGTTGGTTCCCTAGCGTCCCAATCCGGCAGGTTAAATCTTACGATGAAATGGGAAAGTCCATCGCATCTAGACGTGACGTACAACGGTCACGCTGCAACTCTCGACTTTCAAGTCGTCAAGTCCGCTGGCATCGACATCTCCGTCCAAGACCTTTCAGGCGTGACGACCAACACTCTACAATAGGAAGGATTGACCCTCTGACACGCTCCGCTTCGCCGTAGGTCTTGATAAACGCCCTTCCCGCTGAAGTTGAAATCGCCCCGAGATTCGCTTCGGCAGTTGTCCGGTTACGCGACAAATCAGGCTCCAAAACGGTTATCGCTGGCTGGCGCAACTAATCGCATGTACTGGGCGTCTGAACAAATATAATGAACATGCGCCTTATCAGACGAGTTCTACTGATTCTCATCGTATTGTTGCTTGTGGCCTTCTGGATTTGGAGGCGAATTTCTGGTCGTTCTACCGGGATCGATGTTGGATTGCCTGTCGATTCTCCGACGCTCGGTTGCAGCGACTTGGTCTTATCTATCTCCAAGCAACATTTGGTGAAGATCAATTACGACCCTATTCCGCTTCAATCCCTAGCAGCTCGGTTGAAGGATATTTACAGCCAGCGGTATAAACACGTTTTGCTCGTCCGTGCGGACCCCGACGTCGACTTCCAAGAAGTCATGGGAGTGATCGACATAGCGCGAGGAGCCGACTCGGATATGCAGCTGGTGCTTCTTACGCCGAGAGTAGAAAAAACGACGCCCTGTCTCTATACAGAGTCAGTGAGTAAGCTGGATTGAAACAGTGGTTGCGCCAAGTCCTGATTAACCCTGCGGGTTCAGAGGGTCGGTGCAACACTTGCGCACAGTTTACTCGCTGGAGTCTGAAAGCCCAAAGTTTTTCGTGGACGTTGATTTAAACGTAGCGCGATCTTGTCCAGATGGGATTGCGTGTAGC
>Ga0308309_10000787_pt1 | contig 19164 bp, 10 predicted proteins | sample HubBroMetageWFT5_FD_192491 | JGI IMG/M metagenome (GOLD analysis project Ga0308309, IMG submission 192491) | Warmed and freeze-thawed soil microbial communities from the Hubbard Brook experimental Forest, New Hampshire - Hubbard Brook CCASE Soil... | ecosystem: Environmental > Terrestrial >...
GTCAACGAGCTTCACGTCCAAGGCGTTGTAGACCGAGCGGCCAATGGGCTGCAGGAAGGTTACAAGCCCCAGATCGGGGTTAATGCCCGTGAAGGCGCACGGATAGCTGGTACCCAATCCAGTTTGGCAACCACTGATTCCCAGGTCCGCCGCGGAATCAAGGCCGAAGCCACCAAAGTCTGACATCGTAGCGGGTCCAGCCGGACTCCCTCCGGATGCAGGATGCAACCCGGGACAGGCTGCGATGGCGGCGTCGATAGTTGGTACGCCGCAAGCACCGAGCGTGGCGGCGATGGCTTGCTGGGCGGCGGACTTATTGAAGAACTTCGTATCGCCACTGTGATTCAGGTCAACGCCGATCAGATAGTGCAGAGCCACGTTGCGGAGATAATCCACGCTGAGAACCATGCCGGGACGCAGTTCTCTTTGTATGCCCGCATTCATTTGGATTGAGTAAGGAGTTCTATAGTTAGGTGCCAGCGCGCCTAGAAATATCCCGGATCCGCTCGAAATCAGATTGGGAATGTATGACGGGTTCGGCGCCTGACTGCCGACGGCGGCGGACGCCGCCTGGTAGGTAGTCTGGAAGTTGGCGACGCATTGCGCAGCGGTCACCCCGCTGCAGGTGCCAGCGCTGGGTCCAAGTGTGGCGCCGATCAGCGAGCTGCAGATGACACCGGCGGTAGTGGAGCTACCACCGAGAAATTCGAGATTGGGCGGGCCGCCGGCGACGGAGAACGGAACACCCGCGCCGGTGCCGCCGAAGCAAGCACCGGGATTGGCCAGGAAGGCGCCGCTTGCCAGCCGTTCGGGACGATCGAACTCGGCGTTGTTCCAGATAGCGTTCTCATAGAAAACGCCGATGCCGGCGCGGATTACGGTCTTTGAATCGTTGCGCGGATCCCACGCTATACCGAGTTGCGGCCCAAAGTTGTGGTTCGGCTGGTTTACTCGGTTGGCTAAGCCAGGCATTACGGCGTTGAGCTCAGTCGCCGCGGTACCGGTGAAGCCGGGGAGGTCGCTGTCCGTGCGCCCGGTGTCGCGGACGTAACGCACGCCATAGGTGATGTTCAGATTCGGCTTGATCTTCCAGCTATCGCCGACATAGAGACCGATGCGATTGTCGGGAGGCGTGCCGCTGCAAGGCGCGTTGAATGCGGGGATTTCCGTGTCGCATTCTTCCCCGTTGCCCAGAGTCACGTTGTCCACAGGATAGTTTAGCGGGCAGGCGGCTCCTTGCATTGCTGGTCCACCGGGGCATGTGAACGGGCCGGTCGCGGCATTGGCAAGCTCCAAAGTGCTGCCAATCGGGCTGACGTTGGGAGTGATGGCGCTGAAAGAGAATAGGCCGCCGCCGCGTAGGCGGTTGTAGGAAACGCCGTAGCGGAGGATATGCGAGCCGAGCAGCTTGCTGCCGTCGTACTTCAACTGGCGATCGGTCTGGAAGGTTTGCTGCGGCGCGAGGAAATTTGGACCGGTAAGAAAGCCGAAGCTGGCGAAATTCAGACTGACTGGAAAATTCGCGAACGGCAGGTTCGAGCCGAGAACTGTGTCGCCCAGGTTGTTGATAAATTTCAGATATTCAAAACGGAAACTGTGCGTGAAGTTGCCCTTGGTGGTGAAATCCGCGCCGACTACGTGTGTACGAGTGTAGTTCTTATCTTGAAACGGCTGAAAACCAATGGTGCCGCCGGTGGCCACTGCTCTGCTGTCAAAATAACTGAAACGGTAAAACATGCGGACGTTCTTAAACAGGTTGAAATCGAGGCGCGCGTCGTAATCGGTTTCGCGGAACGGAGTGCCGGTGTTTCCGGCATAGACGTCGAATGGGGGAGCGGGTACGATCGGCGCGGCGAGGTTCTGGTTGGTGTGTTCGGCATCCAGAAAGAAGAAGACTTTGTCTTTGAGGATCGGACCGCCGAAGTTGCCGCCGTCTTGATTGCGTTGATAGGGCGAGGGCGGGCCGGGAAGCGCGGCAGCGAGATCGCTGTCACGAAACAGTGCGAAACCTTCGCCGTGAAAGTTATTGGATCCGGAGCGGGTGGTGACGTTGACGGCACCGGAGGAGGTAAGCTCGTTCGAAAGATCAAGAGTGGATTGGCTGATTTGAAATTCGTCAATCGCGCTGGCGGGAATATTTTCCGTGGTGGTGCCGACTGTTTCGTCACTGACGTCCACGCCGTCCACTTCGATGCGCGCGGAGCGTCCGAAGCGGCCGCCGACGGAGATCGAGGAGAAACCCACTTTGGTGGGATCGAAATCGGCGCCATCTTGAATTTGCACGCCGGGTTCCAACTGCGCCAGGTCCAAAAAGTTTCGCCCGTTGACCGGGAGGTTTTCGATCTGCTCCTTGTTCAAGACGCCTTGGACGCTCGGCTGCTCGGTATTGACTGCGACGGATTGCTCGGCAACGGTGACGACGGTATTTGCCTCGCCCACTTGGAGACTAAGATTGATGCCTGAGACGACGCCTACTTTCACTACTACGCCTTCTTCGGTGGTTTTGAATCCGGCGGCTTCGGCGCGCACGGAATACTCTCCCGGGACCAGAGCGCCTGAATTGTATGCGCCTGCCGAGGAGGTGGTGACATGAAGGGCTTGGCCAGTCTCTTTGTTGGTGATCGTAACTTTGGCGCCGGACACGACTGCGCCGCTGGGGTCGGTGAGCGTGCCCTGGATGCTGCCGGTCGCCGTGGTGCTCTGTGCAGACAGCGGCGAGGCAATCCATAAAACGAGAACCGCTACTATGAAAATTGGAATCAGTCGTGCAAGAGGAATACGCCGATGCGAGATCATGTCACGCTCCTGACGGGCTATCTGATTGTTTACTCAGCCTTTACGTAACGTGCAGCGACAAATTAGATAACCACTGCAAAGCGGGTTGCAAGCGAATTGCCACTGACCTCGGCAATCACCGAGGACAGACTCAGTGAGACGAGCTGAACTATTTTTTATCTGTGGCGGGGCCTGTTGGCACGAGCACGTTGGTCTCAATGCCCGAGGCTTGGCCCTGGCCGTGATACACGTGCTGACTGGCCTTTACAAAGTCGGACGGTTTCGCGTCGGGTATGTTCAGGAAAGTTTGCGGATTGCGATCGGTGAGCGGGAACCAGGTGCTTTGAATTTGCACCATGATGCGATGGCCGCGACGGAAAGTGTGGTTCACGTCCTGCATCGCGAAGGTCACTTCTTCTACCTTGCCCGGCGTGAACGGTTCGGGATTTTCGAAACTGTGGCGGAATTTTCCACGGAACGGTTCGCCGCGTACCAGTTGTTCGTATCCGCCCATGGCGAAGGGCGGCACGGGCACGTCGGTCAGCGGCTTGCCTTTCGCTTCCGCACTTGGCTCGTCTAATTTGCTGGACGGATAATCGGGCGGATAAACGTCAATCAGCTTTACGTCCCAATCTGAATCCGTGCCGCTGGTGGAAACGAAGAGGCGCGGGGACACTGGTCCTACAATCGTCACATCGTCTTGCAGCACTTCGGTCTTATAGGTGAGTACGTCCGGCCTAGCCGCGGCGAAGCGCTGGTCCGATACCATGTATTCCTGCGGGACCTCGTCTGCCGGGTAATTTACGAAAGGCACGGGCTTGGACGGATCGCTGACGTATTCGTCGAACGCAGCGGCTTGGTCTTTTGGCGGCTCAAAGGACAAAACGCCGTTCGGATGAAAATAGAGCGTCTTGGTTTCCGTGTTTTTTGGCGGCCACGAGGAATATTGCCGCCAGACGTTCGTGCCCGTCTCGAACACATAGGCTTTCGGCAGCTTCGCGTTGCCGTTCCCTTTCAAATGCTGTTCGAAAAACGGAAACAGGATGTTCTTGCGGTAGTAGTCTGCAGTGTTGGCCGCAAAACTGACGCGACCGAGGTGGTCGCCATCGTAGCGCGCCCAGCCGCCATGCACCCAAGGGCCGACTACCAGCGCGTTGAAGATTTCCGGGTCGTCGCGGTCTATCGCATGAAACAACGTGAACGGGCCTTGCAAATCCTCGGCGTCAAACCAGCCGCCGACGGTGAGCACGGCGCAGTGAATATTTTTCGTGTGCGCCGCGAGGTTGCGCGCTTTCCAATAATCGTCGTAGGTATCGTGATGCACTTGGTCGAGCCAGAGCGCTTGCTGGGGGCCGAGCAGATTGCTCAGGTTTTGCAGCGTGCCCGCGTTGAGAAAAAATTCGTAGCCGTCCGGCGTGCCGAAATCGAATGGTACGCGGACTTTCGGCGGCAACTGCGGATTCGCCTGCGGCTGGAAAAAAGCGTAGAACCCGAAATTTGCGGCAAGCATGAAGGCGCCGCCGTGGTAGGCGTCGTCGCCCTTGAACAGATCGGTCATGGGCGCCTGAGGCGATGCGGCTTTCAGTGCCGGATGCGAGTCAATCATGCTGGCAGAGGTGAAAAATCCCGGATAGGAAATGCCCCAGATACCGGCCTTGCCGTTGTTGTTTGGCACGTTTTTCAAGAGCCATTCGATGGTGTCGTAGAGATCGCTGCTGTCGTCCACGTCTTGATTCGATTTTTTATTGTCAATATGCGGGCGCATTTCGACAAACGTGCCTTCGGACATGTACCGGCCGCGGACGTCTTGCATTACGAAAATGTAGCCGGCTTTGTCGAACTCCGCCGCGGGGCCGAGTCGCGCACGATATTGATCTACGCCGTAGGGCGCGACGCTGTAGGGAGTGCGGTTGATCAGAAATGGGTACGATTGCGAGCTGTCTTTCGGAATGTACACGGCGGTGAACAAGTGCACGCCGTCGCGCATGGGAATGCGGTATTCGTATTTCGTGTAGTGCTCTTTGACGTCGAATTCCGGCGAATCGGGCTTCGTTTGGGCGAGCACGCCGGCGGCGCACAGCAATAGAGCTATTAGTAGAATTGCGATTCTGCGACCGAACATCATTTTCCTCCAGCGCAACGCGCGCGGATCAGGTTCTTTCAATTCTTAGGCAGTACTCATCCAGCGGCCGACGGACTTTTCGACAATAGCTGAGCGGGAAATTGTGTGGCCGAAAGGAATTGAGGAAGCCCGCATTGCGCGGACATATTAGGCGGCGTCCAATGGCAAGTCAACGAAGATAAACTGAGTCGAATTAGATTCCGGCACGAAATCTGAAGATGGAAAGCTGACGCACCGCGCGGGCGCGCGATGCAGTTGCGCAGGCGTAGGGTGTCGCCGGCTATTGCGCGGTAGGCGAGGAGGCTAAGCGCGCGATTTCGTCGAGGCGGGCGGACGCGCGGCGTAGGGCTGCGGCTAGGGCGGCGGATTCGTGGGTGAAGGTGGCGGCGTCTTGGCGGTCGAGGGCTTCGTTTGCGCCGGGGAGAACTTCGGCGGCGTATCCGGCGTAGGTGCCGGGGGCGTAGATGGTGTGTTTGTACCAGGTGCGGCCTGACAGGCCGTCTGGCGCTAACAGGGCTTGTTCGACGCTGACGAGTTCGCGATTCAAATCATTTTGCTGCGCGGGATTTGGTGACGCGTTCGTGCGTTGCTGTAGCGCGAGCGATGCGCGGCCTGCGGACGCTGCGAGTTGTGCGGCGGCGTCTGAAACTGCCGGTACATCGGCGCTGCCGATTCCGAGCTTGGCGGCGCGCGTGGCGAGGTCGTTTGTGACGCGGGTGATTTCGGCGGCGTAGGCGGAGTAATCGAACGGAAGCGTATCGGATTCGTCGAGCCGCAGCGCTAAAGTGCCGAGGATTTTCGCGAGCGCGACGTGATATTCGAATGTGGGATCGCCGAATTTTTCCATCCAGAAGAAATCGTCGTACATGGAGTGGTATACGCCGTAATCGCCGATAAATCCGGCGTCGAGAGATGGGATTCCGGTGTGGTCGAAGAAGGGGCAAAAATCCGAGCCTGCGCCGAGAGCTTCGATGGGAACTTCCCCTGGCGCGGTGAATTTCGCGCTGGGAGGGCGCGCGATGCCGCTGGGCTCTTCCTGCTGGCGCGTGGCGCGGTCCAGCCAGACGTTGTAAACGCTGCGCACGTCGCGGGGGTCCTGGACTTCACGGGCGACGTCGCGGATTAATTCTTTCAGCGACGGCGTGGCGGAAGCGGTGAAATTCGGGCCGGCGACACCGACGTCTGTGTTCAAGTAAGCGACGGCTTTGGCTTGCAGCTCGGCGCGATTCGCTTCCACCCATTCGGTGGAGCCCATCAGCCCGGGTTCTTCGCCATCCCATTCGCACATGACGATGGTGCGGCGCGGCCTCCAGCCGGCGCGGGCTAATTCACCGAAAGCGCGTGCGGTTTCGAGCATGGTTGCCGTGCCGCTGCCTGGGTCAACCGCGCCATAAACCCAGGCGTCGTGATGATTGCCGAGGACGACCCATTCGCCGTCGTTAGTGCCGTGAAGTTTTGCGATGACGTCGTAGAGTGGGCGCTGCTGATAATCCATCACCAGCTTCATGTGCGCGACCGCGGTGCCGGGCCCGACGTGATAGGTGAACGGCAGGCCGCCTTGCCACTGACGCGGAACGTGCGGGCCGCCGAGATTTGCGAGGATTGCGGAGGCGTCCTGCGAATTGATGGGGAGGGTGGGAATGCGCGGGAGATTCGTGGCGTCGGCGGGAGCGAGGCGCTTGGCGTCGGGAGTTGCGGCCACTCCGGGCGTGAGCGGATCACCGGGATAGATTTCCGTGTATTCGATAGAGCCGCGTTGGATGCCGCTCATGGGGCGCCACGGGCCGTTGGGAAAAACGTCGCCTGCGACGTAACCGTCGTCTTCGGGATCGGAATAAATAATCAGGCCGAGGGCTTTGTGCTCTTCGGCAAGTTTTGTCTTGATGCCACGGTAGCAGCCGCCGTAGCGGGCGATTACGATTTGTCCGGCAACGCTGATTCCCAGCTTATCGAGTTCGCGATAATCCGCCTGCATGCCGTAATTCACGTAGACGACCGGGGCGGTGACGTCTCCAGAAGGCGAGAAGGTATTGAAGCCCGCGACGATATTTTTGTTGGACGTGTCTGGATCCACTTCGAATGGTTGTTCGGGAGTGGCTAGAGTTTTCTTGTCGGGCGCGGTGAGTTCCAGCTTGATTTCGCGGGGTTGCGCTAGCCAGACGCTGTAGCTGACGATTTCAGCGTCGAAACCGTAGCTGTGATACTGGTCGCGCAGCCATTCGGCCAGGCGGTGGCTGGCTTCGGTGCCCGCCATGTGCGGCTCTTGCGTGATGCGGCGCAAATTGCTTTCGGCGAGCGCTGGATCGGGAATGGCGCGCAGCTGCTGTTCGAGAGCGCGTTCGGCGGCGACGCGCGCGGGCGCGAAGCCGCGGATGCCGGCACTTTCTTGCTTGCCGCGAGAAATTGCGGCGGGAAATATGAAGATGCTTGCGAGAATGATCGCCGTACGACCGCGCCGGCCGGTGATTGCCATTCACACCTCGTTGAAGAATTGCAAATTCTATACTACATAGGTGCGCGCGTCCTTGATTGGTTGCGAATTTTTTCGTGGCGTGGGTGAGTGGCGTTGGTAGCGGAACAGGGACGTGTGCTGCGCTGGCTGTTCGCTTGACGGCGTGGGTGGCGCGCCGTAGCTTAGATTAACGGGCAGTGGGGCGCGTGCGGCGGGAGAGGAAGTCTGATGAAAGTTCTGATTGCAGGAGGCTCCGGTCTAGTGGGAACGGCGCTCAGCAGTTCGCTGCGCGGCGATGGTCATACCGTTTCGCGCATGGTGCGCCCAGGCAGCCAAGCGGCGGCGGGCGACGTGGGGTGGAATCCGCTGAGCGCGTCGGTGGAAGTGCCAGCGATGGAGGGGTTTGACGCGGTGGTGAACCTGAGCGGCGCGAGCATAGCGGGCAGTCGCTGGACGTCGAAACGCAAGCAAGTGCTGCGCAGCAGCCGCGTGGATTCGACGCGCGTGCTGGTGGACGCGCTGACGCACTTGAAGCAGCCGCCGCGCGTATTTGTGTGCGCCTCGGCGATCGGATTTTACGGAGACCGCGGCGACGAATTGCTGACGGAATCCAGCGGGCACGGCAACGATTTTCTGTCCATCCTGTGCCGCGCGTGGGAAGGCGAAGCGGCGCGGGCGGCAGGATCCGGCATACGCACGGTAATCATGCGTTTTGGAATTGTGCTTTCGGTGGATGGCGGCGCGCTGCCGCGCATGCTGACGCCCTTTAGATTCGCCGCGGGCGGGCGGCTGGGCAGCGGGAAGCAGTGGATGAGCTGGATTGCGTTGGAGGACGTGGTGCGGGTGTTGCGCGCGGCGATGGATGATGCGAGCTGGAATGGGCCGGTGAACCTGGTGGCGCCGGAGCCGGTGCGGAACAGCGAATTTACGCGCGTGCTGGCCAGCGTGCTGCATCGGCCCGCAATTTTTCCGGCGCCGGCGCTGGCGTTGCGTCTGGCACTGGGAGAAATGGCTGGTGCGCTGCTACTCTCGAGCCAACGCGTGCAGCCGGAGCGCTTGGCGCGGTATGGCTATGCTTTTCGCTACGAAAATTTGGAGCCGGCCCTGCACGCGATTGTGGCGAAGGCGTAGCGCTGCTCGCTTCTTACGTGTCGAATCAAAATCTCTACGGAATTACAGGTCCAGGCGCTCGAGGAGCGATGGCAGGTTTGCTGCGTCCACGATTAGTTCGGGGCGGGTTGCGGCGAAATCGGGGATTTCGTCCAGGGCTTGGAACAGGCGCATTTTTGCTACGGCGTATTCTTCTGTGCCGGTGAGGGCGCGGCCGTTTTGTTTGGTCCATTGGTCGAGAGCTTCGCGGGGAACGAAAATGCGGATGGGGAACATGGTTTTGCGGTCGGCAGAAACGTAATAGATGAATTCGTTGCCCTTGGCGCCATCTCGCTGTGCGGGGTGCACATCCTGAAATTGATATTGGTAGACGTAGCCGTTTTCGGCTGAATAGCTTTTGATGCGCCGGACGGTTTCGGGTTTGGACATGGGCGCATTATTCGGCTGGGGCGAGCTGGTGTCAACCGCTGGGCTGCGAAAGTCGGTTAGCGATTTTGAAGGTTCCGAGGCCGCGCGAGAAACACAAAATCGGAACTTCAGCGGCTAAAGCCGCTCGGATTGTCTGCGGTTTATGTCGTGGCTAAAGCCACGACCCACAAAGACCTCCGAATTCTCACACACACTCTGAAGCCTCGCCGTTCCACATCGGGCATTCATGACGCAACTTCCGGGGAGAATGCGCACGCGAACGTGGCGACCGGTGCTCTCCCATATTGGAATCCGGTGTTGCGATTCTGTGCCAATGCGGGACCGAGTGACTCTGCATGGGAATCAAAATTTTCTGTGTCTCGCGAATTTTGATCTGGAGAAGCGCGCAGCGAGAGCCGTTAACCATATCCGATTGCGGGCGTTGCCGATGCTTTGGAAACCGATCCTGCGGATCGCGGCAGTGATTGCGCGAACGCTGCAAATGCGTCGCTTTGGCACATTGCGTGCGTTTGTCGTTCGCGGCTATGAACATATTCAGCGCGAACGAGCCGTGGCGGGAAACGTCGAAATCGGGCGCACGTCTAAGCGCTGCGGAATTTTCTGATGCATTGTGGCAGCGATTGCTTGCTTGGGCGGTTTTCATGTTCACGATGTTCGCGATCGGCGGCTGCGGATATGCCGGCACGCCGCCGAGGCCCTCCGTCACGGTCACGGTGCAACCCACGAGCGCGCTGGTGGCGTTGGGCGCTACGCAGCAATTTCAAGCGACAGTGAGCGGTTCGCTAGACATCACCGTCGAATGGGAGGTGAACGGGGTCGCGAACGGAAATGCGATTTCAGGGACCGTGTCTGCCGCGGGGCTCTACACAGCTCCGGCGGTGATGCCCAGTTCGGCGAGCGTGACTGTGACGGCGATCAGCCAGGTGAATCCGGGCGACCACGCGTCGGCGATCATCACATTGCAGGCAGTCGCAGTGACCGTGATGGTGCAACCGACCGGCGCGGTGGTGGCGTTGGGCGCTACGCAGCAATTTCAAGCGACGGTGACTGGCTCGACAGACACCGCAGTAACGTGGGAAGTGAACGGCGTCGCGAACGGAAATGCGATCTCTGGGACGGTGTCTGGCACGGGGCTGTACACAGCTCCGGCGGTGATGCCCAGTCCGGCGAGCGTGACGGTGACGGCGATCAGTCAGGTAAATCCAGGGGATCAGGCGTCGGCGATCGTGACGTTGCAGGCCGGCATCGGGATCTCGGTGCTGCCGGCAACGGCGACTGTGACGCCGGGCGGCGCGCAGGTTTTCACCGCGAGCATTTCAGGGTCGGGGACGCTGGCGGGAGGCGTCGCGTGGAGCGTGAATGGCGTGGCGGGCGGCAACGCGACGTTGGGCACGATCGTGGTGAATGGCGCGACGTCGGCGGTGTATACCGCGCCCACGGCGATTCCCTCCCCGGCTACAGTCACAGTGACGGCCGCGAGCTTGGCCGATCCGACGAAGGCGGGCAGCGCGCTGGTGACGATTGCGTGCGCCAATCCTAATGCGATTGCGCCGCTCAATGCGCAAGTGGCGCTGGGGCAGCTGCAGACGTTCACGGCAAATTTCTGCGGGGCGGCAGGAGCGCAGGTTGCGTGGGACGTGAACGGAATCTCCAGCGGCAATTCCGCGGTGGGCACTATCGTAGTGACCGGCCTGGCCAGCGCTTCTTACGCGGCGCCGGCGAATCTGCCAACGACGGATCCGGTGACGATTCACGCGACGGAAGGCGGCACGATTCTCGCGGCTACGATTACCGTCGTCAGCAATGTGACGGTGAGCGTGTTGCCTGTCAGCGCGTTGATCGCCACCGGGCAGCGCGTCACGCTCACCCCGACGGTGATCAACACTTCGGACACGTCCGTTACATGGAGCGTGAATGGAATTGCGAACGGGAATGCGGCGCTGGGGCAAATTTGCCAGCTGGCGTCGAGTCCTTGCGTTGCTCCAGCGGGTGCCGGCGCTGGCAGCGTTGATTACCTGGCGTCGGCGACCGCGCCCACAGCCAATCCAGTGACGGTGACGGCGACTAGCGCGGCGGACGCCAGCAAGAGCGCGAGCGCGTTAATTACAATTTCCGGCGTGCATGAAACCGTGGTGGTGAGTATCTCGCCGGTATATGCGTTCCTGGCTCCATCTGGCGGAGCGGCTTCCACGCGACAATTTTTCGCGACTGTCACGGGAACGACGAACACGAACGTCACTTGGAGCGTGCAGAGCAGCGTGGCGGGGCAGGGTTGCTCCGGGACTTCTTGCGGCTCGGTTGGTTCTGCTGGGTTTTACACCGCGCCGACGGCCGCACCTTCGCCAAATGCGGTGGCGGTGATTGCCACCAGCCAGGCCAATACCACCGTGTCGGCGAGCGCGTCGTTGGCGATCACCAGCGGGCCAACCATCGAAGTGATTTTGCCGTCGAGCGTGTTTGCGGGAGCGGTGGAAAGTTTTCCGCTGGAAGTGCAAGGCAGCGGATTTGTGGCGGGCAGCGGAAGCGCGGCATCCACCATTTCAATTAACGGCACTTTGCGCGGCACCACGTGCGCAGCGACAACCAGTTGCGCCACGGGACTGAATCCCGCGGACGTGCAAACCGCGACGACGCTGACGATTCAAGTGCAAAATCCCGGGCCGAATGGGGCGCTATCGAATCCCGTGCCGTTCGTGATTGTTCCGTTCGACGTGTCGGTGGGGACGATTACGCTTTCGAGTGGCCAGCCCGCGGCTACTCCCATCGTTTTGACGGTCCCGGAGCCAACTACTGCGGCGGAGTCGGCGCCACTTGATGTAGAAACCATCGGCCTGCTGACGGGCGGAAACAACTGCGGAATTCAAGGCTCACCGCTCACAGTGACGCGGCCTGTATCCGGCTCGGCCGTGGTGAGCTTGTGCATCCACGGCAACTTGCTCGATCCCACGTTTGCTTATTCGTTCGGCGGAGTGGGTGGCGCGCCAGATGGTAGTGACATCGTGGTGACGGCTTCCGCGATCACCGGACTTTTTCCGAACACGATCGAGCTTGATTTGCAAATTTCCAGCGCTACTTTGCCGGGCGTGCGCACTTTGTTCATCACCACGTTGAACAACGATCGCGCGGCGTCCACGGGGATGCTGGAGGTGAGATGAGGCGAGGTGAGGTGAAATGAATATGCGATTGCGAAATATCACGATTGTTCTTTTGCTTGCGGCGGTGCAGGTATGCGCGGCGATGAGCGCTTCGGCCACCACGCTGGAGCGCATGTCCGTCGCGAAAATGACGCAGGCAGCGCAACTGGTGGTGCGGGCGCAGTGCATCGGCAATTCCGCGGCGTGGGACGGCGGTGAAATCTGGACGTTCACTTCGTTCGCGGTGGAGGATGCGTGGAAGGGCGCGCCGTCCGGCGCGGCGCAGCAGCTGACTGTGCGGCTGCTGGGCGGATCGGTGGGAAACCTGAGCTCGACGGTTTCCGCGGTGCCGCGATTTCGTCCCGGCGAGGAAGTGATCCTGTTCCTGCAGTACACCGCGCGCGGCGATTATTCCATTGTGAGCTGGGTGCAGGGCACATTTCGCATTCATCGAGATGCGCGGAGCGGCGCGGAGATCGTGGTGCAGGACACGGCGGCGTTCGATACCTATGATTCGGCGACGCGGCAATTCGACGCCGAGGGGATTCGCAATCTTCCGGTCGGTGCGCTGCGGTTGCGCGTGCAATCCGCACTGGCTTCGCAGTCCGGTGAAAAAAAATGAAGCGAGCCCTGGCCTCAGCGACGATTATCCTGCTTTTTTCCTCAGCGACTTCGGGAGCCGGCGCGTTTCCCTACACCGTGGATTCCACGATGCCACTGGCCGGAGGTTGCCCGCAGCCCAATCGTTGGAATTTATCGTTGGCCGCGCCGCTCGATCGCCGCTGGAGCACGGCGCTGTCCGCGCTGCTGAACCCAACTATTCTCACCGTCGCGGCGCAGAACACGCCCGCGCAGATCACCGAGATTGGCCAGGCGATTACGAATTCTTTCGGAGCGTGGTCCGGCGTCAGCGGCACTACTTTCAACGCGACGGCATTTTCGGGGCTGCTGGCGCCTTTGGGGCAAGTGGCGGCGGCAAATTCCTGCACGGACGACGCGGAAGACAACGTGGACGGGCCGAACACGATCTGCTTCAACCAGTCGAGCGCGGGATTTACAAGCGGCGTGCTGGCTTTCACGCGCACGATCACCGCGAATGCACCCGGCGCGACTGTAGGTGCATCCGCTCCCGCCGCATTCACGGGACAAATTCTGGATGCGGACACGCTGTTTCGCAATGACGGGCAAGCGACGTTCGCTACACCGGGCGCGCTCGGGACGCCGCAGGGCCAGGGCGCTTACGACCTGGAATCGCTGCTGATACACGAGCTTGGCCACTGGCTGGGCCTCGATCATTCCGCAGTGATTCGCGCGATCATGTTTCCGTTCGCGCCGCCACCCGGAACATTTCTCGGGCTTCGTCCTACGGGTTCCGTACCCGACGGACCCCTGGCGGACGACGATCGCACCGGGATCCGCTCGCAATATCCCGACCCGAACGACACGCTGAACGTTGGCGCGATTCGCGGCCGGATTGTTCCGGCGAATCCGTTCGCGCTGGCGCAGTTTGCGGCGCCATCGTCCGGTTCGCCGGTAACCGGAATGGTCGGGGCGCACGTCGTCGCCGTGGATGCGGACACCGGCTCGGTGATTGCGGGGACGCTGGGCGGCTGGAGTTGCAATGCGGCAAGTCCACCGACGCAGTTTGACGGTTCGTTTGATCTGGAGCGGCTGCCGGTGGGCCATAGCTACAATTTATATGCGGAGCCACTGGTGGGCCTGGCGCTGCCGGGGGATTTCAGTGATGTGTTTACGGGACTTTGCTCCAGCAGCGTGGAGCCGACGTGCACGCCGCCAGCTGTGAACACGAACTTCAACGTACGTATTCTGCCCGCTTTGCCGTGATGCATCGCGCCACGCAGTGATACGGCATGCTATGCGCTGATTTAATGCAGCCAGGGACCGCGAAGGCGGTGCGCAAAAAAAAGCGGCTCCCGGGAGGTACGGGAGCCGCTGATTGCGCTGCGGGGTACGAAAGTCGTTACTGGGTCGGCAGAAGCTCCTGCGAGAACCCGATGGTGTTGACGGAGCGTAACGACGGAGTGCGCGGAGGCAAACATGCCGGGCCCAGAGTAAAGTTGGTGTCAAAGGTGTAGTCACGAGGGCTGGGCGGATTGTAAACGCCGGTTCCCTTGTACGTGCCGACCGCTTGACGGTTGTAATAAAAGCTGACCATCGAGCCCCGGTAGTGGCAAACCAGGCCCCAGTTTTCAAGGAAGCGGAGGAAGTTGTGCACGCCTCCGTCGGTTCCGAAGTCCTGCGCCTGTCCGGCAATGGACGGGAATGGGATGCCCTTGCCCGAAATAATGGCGGCGCGGTACGCCGTGGGCGCGGCTGCTCGGTTGTTAATGTTGTAGGGAAAAGCGAAGGAGTTCACGTCGTTCCAATTGTTGGAGAGGAACGTTACCGCGTCGCCCTCGACGGCTGCCGCGACGCTGACGCCGGTCCAGGTTCCGTCGTCCACCGGCGCGTTGTAATCGCCCTGGATGTAAACCGGGTTTTCGGCAACGATGGTGAGACCGTCGGTGCCGCTGCAGGAGGTTCCTATGTTGAGTGAGGCGCCGTCTACGATTTTCAGGGCGCGGCGGAAGAAAACCGGAGGATTTTCCCGGGCTTCCTGGGAGTTGCCGTAGGTAACATCGGGACGATTGGAATTGGCTGGCAGACAATTTGTATTGGCAAACAGTCCGCCGGAATACGTGATGGTAGCGGGTTTGTAGGTGACGCCTTGCAAGTTTCCGGTGATGGAGCTCGCGCCAGTCCACATGATTGTGTTCCGGGGCGCCATGTTGAGCACGTTCTGAGTCAGCAGCATATAGTTCGTAGGAGTGATCAGGGCGGGAGCTACCTCAACCCCGCCATAATACCGGGGAGTACCGTCGCCTTCGAGGTTTTCACCGGCGTCGAGTACTGTATTCGGACAGCCGTTGTTCGGGTCGTTAGGATTCACAAAGTCGTTAAATCCGTAAGACCCGGTCCTAACGACGGGAGCCGCGATGGGGTCCTTCTGTTCGCCGCGACGGTCTGAGAAATACAGGGTGTAGCCGGTGTTATTGTCCAGACCCAGTGCAGCCTGATTTGCGGTGAACCAATTCACCAGGTTCTTGGCATCCAGTTCCACATAGTACATGACACCTTGTGCGGTGATAGGCGCCGGGCCAGCGGTGGCGCGGTCAACTCCTTCACGCGAGTCATACAGCGCATTCGGCCAGAAATCGGTGGCCGGGTAAGTGGCCGGGGTTCCGGCGACGGGATTTCCGCATGGTTTGGCGGCAGTCCCGGTAGAGGGATTGTCCCGCAGCCGGGCCAAGCGGATTATGGCGGTCGTGCTGGGATCACTACAGCCGACTGTCGCGACGCCCCCACCGCTCGGACCTTGGGCGAGGACCTGAGCCGCGGGCAGCGCCGGAAGATTCGGCGAGACGACCGCAGCATTAAACGTCGGATTAACGTTCCTGCCGGTGACGCCGAGGTTCAGAATCTGGTGCGTAACGTCAACCCATGAGCCGCCGGGATTCACTTGATATTCGATCTTGATGCAACCGGTGATGGTTGGATATCCGGCCTTCATCCAGTAACCGGGTGCGAGTAGAGTGGACGAGTTGCTGCTGGGGGAGTAGGTTCCCGAGACGTTTCCGGAGACGGGCAGAGGATACGAGCCGGTGTACCAGGGTGCAGAGACGGCGGCGCTGGTGATGCCGAGTGGTGAGCCGGCTATGAACGCCAAGCTCGCCAGGTCGACCGGATCGGTTCCATTGGTGACGGTGTCGAGGGCCATCATATCGGCGGTATGGCAGGCGGCCGCAGAGCCTGGAATGGTGGTTGGAGTTGGATAATCGTCAAGCAAGATTCGCATCGTTGCCTGCGAAAACAGGCGCTGAGCAAATGTGGCGGGGGCCAACGCCGCTTCGCCCGGAACTGGGCGGCGAATCAGTGAAATGGGGGTAATTCCACCCAAGGCGGTGGAGGTTAGGCTCAATACCGGCACGTGGTTTTGAAGTTGCCCGTTGTAAGCGGGAATCACTGTTCCGCTCCAGGTGGGATTGTTCAAGGCGGTGCTGACGGCGCCGTAAACGCTGTTGCCCGTCACGCTGCCTTCGGTGAGCGCCAGCTGGCGCCACGAAGCATTGGTGTAGGGTGCGCCTCCCGGCTCATTGGCCATCGTAGGATCCGGAGCGAGAGCGATAGAGACGTTGCCGCCGTAAGCGGCGCCCGCGCCGGTGACCGCGAAACCATTTTCCAGATTGGTGCGGACGACTTCGCCGACCACGGTTACCTTGTCACCCAGGAAAGTGGGACCTTGATTCGGAGTCAGCCACAGGTTCCCATTGGTGTGGGTGCGCCCGCCGAAACCAAACGAAGGACCGTTGAAGAACGACAGATCGGAGTCAGAATAAATGCCAAACTGAAAGACAGGAATGGAGACCACTTGGACCTGCCTGGTTAACTTTACTTCCGATCCGGTCGAGATGTTCTGCGCCGCCACGGTCATGGTGAACGGCGTGATCAAACCTTGCATGCCGGCATAGGGACTGGGCGGCAGAATGGTGGCGTTGTTTGTCGCGGGATTGCCGAACGGGTCCGGGACAAACGTGAGGTTGTACGTGGAACCGCCGGCAGAATTCAGATACTGGATACCGGGGATAAGGTTCGGGGGAGTGGCGGTGATGGTTGCCACGTTCGCCGCAGTGAGCGCACCGGAAGTGGCAAACACGTTGGCCACGTCGGTGGTCATTTTTTCCATGCCGGCTTCGGCGCCGTAAAAGGCCAGCTCGCGGCTCTGGTTATTTCCGCCGAGGCGCTGATCGGTCATGACCATCCAGCACATCCCCACCACAATGGCGGAAATGAGCAGCAGAACCATCAGAGACGTTATCAGTGCGACTCCCTTTTCTCTTTCCATTCTCACAGCGGTTCTCCTTGAAGAACTCAAATTACGACGATACCCCGCCGACTGGCGCGCCTAAGGCGCCAGGGCCGAGGCAGACGTATTGAACTGGTTGGTGAACGAAAGGCTGCGAATGCTCACCTGGGTGCTGAGATTGCTTCTCAGATAGTCCGGCGAGGATAGTGCCCTGTAGGTCTGTTCAGACCTGCCCGCCATGAACACATTGACCGCGCGAATCTGCGCCGGGGTATCCGGGAGAATCGGTTGCGGGGCGTTGCCGGGCCCGTTGGTGAAGGGCGTGACTCCGTAGGTGCCGGCCGGGTCCGTTGAGCTGGTAATGGCGTAGCTGAACGCCAGGTTTTCGATATCGTCGGCAATCGCCGTCGGCGGGTTTACGGGCGCACCCGCGGGGTAATTCGGATAGTTCACCTGGCGGATCAGTTGCGGGTCCTGGGGGTTGGTAGCGTCAATGTAGTAAGTCACCATCCAAACTCGAGTTATGATCGTGGGGGGAAAGACTCCCGGAGCGGTGGCCAGATTCGCGACCGTGCCAAAAGTTTTGCCTGTCTGATTCAGTCCCGCCGGATCACCGGCGGCGAAATTAATGGTTGGTCCGGCGACGCTGGTGACATACTCCAGGGCAGTGCCGTTCTGGTTGTGGAACATGATCAAATTGCCCGTGGTGATGGGATTGGTGGCTCCGGGCATGATAAAGCAGGCCGGCGCGAGCGTGACTGATGCTCCGGTAGCGCTGATTGCCCCCGCACACACCGGAGTGGACGGTGCGGCCTGTACGACGGGATAGCTGTAAAGATAGTTTCCTGCTGTATCCTTCAGGACGTTGTCTGCGTAAATGATATTGATGATGTCGGTTTGTATGCCCGTGAGGGTCGCACCGCTGACCGGATTCAGAGACGTTGCGAATTGCCCGGCTTTCCAACCGGGAGTGATCGCCGGCAGCGTGGTGTAGGCGACGGGAAATGTGGTGGCCGTACCGGGGCGATTGATCGCCGAAGTAGCGCCGGTGTAGGGCAGGCTAACGCCGCCCTGCGGAATACCTTCACCCGCCTGCATCAGGTCGCGAACCATGAAATGCATTCCGGCGCGCAGGTTCTCCTGCGTGTTCGCCTCATACGCAACCGCGGTGGTGGCGTGCTCGGCCTGCATCAGCGTGCCGGTGGCGATAGCCACGACGGTAACCACAATTCCCATCGAGACCATTAATTCGATTAGCGAAAATCCTTTTTGCAGCTTCATTCCTTGCTCCTGGCGGTTCTAGAACGCTGAGACGTAGGTGGTGAGTGAGTAGCTGCGCGTGAAGCGGCCCGTGGAGTAGTTTACGGTGATCACCACTTGATTTAGGCCGTTGGCGTAACCGGCCACTGGGGTTATGGCGATGGTGCGCTTGAAGGCACCCAGAGATTCGTACACATCGTCGGCGGTGCCGAGTTTTCCGTCGGGCCCGGGATAGACGACATAGGCCGGGTTACCACCTGCGTCGGCAACCGACCCGACCAGGCCGTCGGCTCCCGGCACCAGCAACGGTTGCGGCCCCACCAGAAACAGTCCGGCGGGATTGGCCCCGGTGTTATTGGAAAGCTGGGCGAATGTGGCGTTATTTGTATATTTGGCGGTGTAGATCGCTTCGGCCGCTTCTTCGGCTTTCTGCTGCGCGATGAAATCGTATTGCGAACCCTGCATGTAGGCCAGCGAGTCCGCGAGCATCGCGGCCAAGCCGAGAACGCCCACACCCAGGATTACCAGTGAGATCATCGTCTCTAAAAGCGTGAAGCCCTTCGCCGCTTGCCGTTTGCTTGCTCGCAACATTTTTCCGATCTCCCTTAGAACCTGGCCCACGTCGTTCCAGTGCCCTTCCAACCACGCGCGCGACCGGTGCCACCCAAGACTGTAATCGCGCGCGCCGATGTGTTCTTCCCGGGATAAGCCAGAAACACTGTTCCGTTAATTGGCTGGAACGTAGTTCCGTCCACAAGTTCTCCATCGCTTTGGAACAACATGCCACCAACCGGTCCGCCGTTCAGGCCTTCGAACTCGATGGCTGCGCTATTGCCAAAGGCGTCGGGAGTGTCTGGCGATCCCGCGATGACGAGATATTGCGCGGGGTATTCAATGGGCACGGTGCTCAAAATCGGATTAATCGCTCCGGCACCGGCGGTTAAATCATTCCTTTGCTTCAGTACGACCTCATATTGATTTTTCCCGGCCACGACTACGGTGGGAAAGATGACCTGCA
>Ga0308309_10000788_pt1 | contig 19159 bp, 17 predicted proteins | sample HubBroMetageWFT5_FD_192491 | JGI IMG/M metagenome (GOLD analysis project Ga0308309, IMG submission 192491) | Warmed and freeze-thawed soil microbial communities from the Hubbard Brook experimental Forest, New Hampshire - Hubbard Brook CCASE Soil... | ecosystem: Environmental > Terrestrial >...
CAACCCTGCGGGGCGGGTCCCCTCTCTCTCGCAGGGACGCGCAATGCGGGAGAGGGCGCCGAACGGACCGGGGCGGGGACCCGCTCCCGAACTACCGCACGGGCGAGAAGGCCGCCGGTACCAGCAGCTTGTTTTCCTGGCGGACCGGGCGGACGCCGGCTTGCGGCGGCCAGGCGCCGCCGGGACGGCGGGATTCCTCACGCACCCGGGCGCGCTCGTTCAAATCCTTGTAGACCCAGATGTGGACGAACTTGTTGAGCCCGCCGAGTTCGCTCGTCCAGCAGGCCGCCAGGGGTGAGAACCGCTCCCGCGCCTCGATCGCCTTGCCCCACGCCTCCAGCACCTTCGGGATGTCGCCCGGGGCATAGGTGTAGGTTCGCATCTCATACACGTTCCCGGTGCCGTAATCGCGGCTGCCGAGCGGGCGCATGAACGGCGCCGGGTTCATGATCTCGGCTTCCTGTGCCGCGATGAACTCGCCGCCGCCGGGGAGCGCGTTGCGCGCGGCGTCTTGCGCCATCGCGGCGCGTACCCGCGTGCGGTGTTGCAGGTCGTCATAGGGATAGACGTGGACGACCTGATTGAGCGGACCGAATTCGGTGTGCCAGAAGGCCCCCAATTTGGAGTGTTTCTCCCGCAGCGGGAGGCGCTTCTCGTAGCGCTCCTCGAATTCGGCCAAGGTTCCGGGGCGCAGGGTGTAGGTACGGACTTCGTAGATCATCGGCACATCCTCCCAAGTGAAACGGTTTGCCAACTATTCGGCTGCTTCCTCTTTGACCGGCGTCAGATCGTAGCGCTGCATCGCAAAGCTGATCGCTTCATTCCAGCCGCGGCTGCGTAGATCGATGTGTACGTCATCGGGACCCAGATACTTCAGATTGACCGCGTCGCCCATCGGGGTCCGCTCCGGCCTTTCGGTTTTCGGAATCGGCACGGGCGAATAATTCGCGGCCTCCAGAGACTTGGCGGTTGCCTGCTCGTCGTCGACATAAAATCCGATGTGGTGGATCCCACGCATCTCGGAGGTTTGTCCCGGGCCGAGCTTCGGAGCACCGGGCTCGCCATATTTCAGAATGGCGAAATAAATATAGCCGTCGCTGAGCCAAACACCTTTTTCACCGGTATCCCCGGGCCGGCGATACAGCTCGGTCAGGCCGAAATGTTCCTTGTAGAATTCTGCGGTCTTCGCGGGATCATCGGTGACGAGTGCAATATGCCTGATGCGAGCCATCTGCCATCCTCCCTCGAGGCATGCCTTGTCAAAAGCGCGGGTCTTGCTGTGTAGGCTTTCTCCCGGGCTATCGTCAAGACGATGGCCCGAATTGGCGTATAAGGTGAATCGAAACGCGGTCCACATCGGGAGGTGACCCATGGAAAAGCGGCGCAGTATCGACGTGGCAGGAGCAAAGCACGTCAACCCGATCCCGAGCGCCAGCCGGCGCGGCCCGTTTGTCGTGTCCGGCGCGATCTCCGGCGCCGATCCCCAAACCGGCAAGGTTCCGGCCGATCTCGACGAGCAATGCCGGCTGATGTTCGAGAATGTGCGGCGGGTGATGGCGGCGGCGGGCGGCTCGCCCGACGACATCATCAAGATGACCGTGTGGATCACCGACCGCTCATTGCGCGAGATCATGAACCGCCACTGGGTCGCGATGTTCCCCGACCCGCAATCGCGGCCGGCGCGGCACACCCTGACCTCGCGCGACTTCGCCGCGCCGATGCAGATCCAATGCGACCTGATGGCCGTGCTGGACGAGGGCTGACCCGATGAAGATCGTCGATATCCGCACGACCCCGCTCTCCTACCGTTGCGACCCTGCCTATGGCAGCGCCGGCGGCATGCAGGCGCGCCGCGGCGGCCTCCTCGTCGAGATCGAGACCGACGAGCGGGTGATCGGGATCGGCGAGGCTGGGGTCGGCGGTGGCATCACGCGGGACGTCATCGACAAGCTACTGCAGCCGATGTTGATCGGCGAGGACCCGCTGCTGATCGAGGGGTTGTGGCAGAAGATGTTCGCGCGCACCCGCCAGTTCGGCCGCCGCGGGATTGTCATGAATGCGATCAGCGGCATCGACATCGCGCTCTGGGACATCGCCGGCAAGGTCGCCAATTTGCCGCTCTACCGTTTGCTCGGCGGCTGCCGCGAGCGGGTCGAGGCCTATGCCAGCGGCGGCTTTTACCAGGAAGGCAAAACGGCAGACGATCTCGCCGGCGAAGCCGAGGGGTACCGTGCCCGCGGCTTCAAGGGGATGAAGATGAAGGTCGGACGCAATCCGTCGACGCAGACCCATTTGCGCCATCTGGTCGACCATCCCGAGCTCTGCCAAACCGAGCCCGAAGAGGACATCGCGCGGGTCGCGGCGGTGCGCCGCGCGCTGGGCCCGCAGGCGAAATTGATGGCCGACGTCAACTGCGCGTGGAGCCCGTCCTTCGCGATCGAAATGGGCCGCGCGCTCGAGCCCTATAAGCTGTACTGGATCGAGGAGCCGGTCGCGACCGACGACATCGACGGCAGTGCGCGCGTCGCCGATGCGCTCGCCACGCCGATCGCGGGTTACGAAACCGAGATCGGGCTCTACGGTTTTCGCGAGCTGATCACCCGCGGCGCCGTCGACATTGTCCAGCCCGATATCGCGTGGGCCGGGGGCTTCTCCGAATGCCGCCGCATCGCCGCCCTGGCGCAGGCGCATCACCTTATGGTCGCGCCGCACGCTTTCGCCAGCGCCGTGACATTGGTCGCCTCGCTGCATTTCATCGCCTCGATCCCGAACGGGCTGGTGCTCGAATTCGATCAGAACCCCAACGCATTGCGCGACGAGCTGTTGAAGGAACCGATCCGCATCGAGCCCGATGGCATGATCAGATTGCCGGAGCGGCCGGGCCTCGGCATCGAGCTCGATCGCGGCGCAGTCGAGCACTACCGCGCCCCGTGAAAGCGCGCTCGGTACTGTCATTCCGGGGCGCGGGCGCAGCTCGCGAACCGGAATGACGGCGCTTTCAATCGAAGCAGATGATCGATGAGGGCGAGGCTGCTCTACACGATCGGTTACGAGAAGACCCTGTTGACGGACGTAGTCTCGACGCTCGCAGCGGCTCGTGTAGCGGCCCTCATCGATGTCCGCGATCGGCCGATATCGCGCCGGCCCGGCTTTTCGAAGCGCCAGCTCGCGGCGGCCGTCAAGGATGCCGACATGCGCTACGTTCATCTCCAGGCTCTCGGCACGCCGCCGGAGGGCCGGCTCGCCGGCAGGCGCCGCGAATGGGACCGGTTTTGGGGCATCGTCGGGGAGAAACTCGCCCGCCCCGAAGCCGAGCTCGCGCTGCAGGAGGCCGCGGAAATCGCCGAAGCCGCGCCGAGCTGCCTGTTGTGCTATGAAGCCGACTGGCAGATCTGCCATCGTCGCCGGGTCGCCGAAATCCTGGCGCGGCGCCATGGTTTCGCGGTGTCCCATCTCAAGGTTGGCGGCGAAATGATGGGAGGATGATGTGAACCGAGCGACCTCAATTCTCATCCTGATTTCGGCGGCGCTCTTGACCATGAGCGGCGGAGTGCGGGCGCAGCAGGCTAACATGACCTTTTTCGTAACCAGCGTGGGCGCCGGCAGAGGCGCGGATCTCGGCGGTTTGGCCGGTGCGGACCAGATTTGCCAGCGCCTCGCGCAGAGCGCGGGGGCCGGAAATCACACTTGGCACGCCTATCTCAGCACCCAAGCGGCGGACGGCCCGCCTGCCGTCAATGCCCGCGACCGCATCGGGCGGGGGCCGTGGCAGAACGCCAAAGGGGTGGTGATTGCCAAGGATGTCGACGAGCTGCACGGCAACAACAACCTGACCAAGCAGACCGCGCTGACCGAGAAAGGCGACGTCGTTAACGGCCGCGGCGACACTCCAAACAAGCACGACGCGCTGACGGGCACGCAGCCCGACGGCCGCGCCTTTCCGCCCGACGACGACAAAACCTGCCACAACTGGACGAGCAGCACGCAAGGCACGGCGATCGTTGGGCACATCGACCGCCAGGGCCTGCGCGATGACGACGCGTCGAAATCATGGAATTCGTCGCATCCCTCGCGCGGCCCCGACGGCGGCTGCAGTCAGGCCGACCTGCGCAGCACCGGTGGCGACGGGCTATTCTATTGCTTCGCCGCCGAGTGAGGTTCGCCTATTGCTCATCCGGCGCAGTACGGCGCTGCTGTTTGACCGTGGCCCGCCGGGCTTTCGCCTGCAAGCGCCGCTCCCTCGCGGCGCGGCTGGGTTTGGTTGGCCGGCGCGGGGTTGGCGGCACGGCGGCTCGGCGGATGAGCGCGACCAGCCGGTCGAGCGCGTCCTGGCGGTTGCGTTCCTGCGTACAGTAGCGCTGGGCAATGATGACGAGGACGCCATCGCGCGTCAGCCGATTCCCGGCCAACCGCGCCAGTCTCTCGCGCAAATCTTCCGGGAGCGAGCGCGAGCGCGACAGGTCGAAGCGGAGCTGCACTGCGCTCGACACCTTGTTGACATTCTGGCCGCCGGGACCGGATGCTCGGATAAAGCTTTCCTCGATCTCGCTGTCATCGAGAAACAGGTAACAGTTAACCGGGATCAACATAGCGCTTCACGGCGGATGGCGTGGTAGTGTAAGCGTGAGCGTCATCCCGAGCGGGTCGCATCGTGACAGCCTGCCAGTGCAGCGGTGTGCCCCTGTGATTGTCAGGTGTGATTGTCAGGAGCCGAGAATGCCTAGTCTGAGTTTCACCGCACCAACAACGGTCGACGAGGCCATCAATGCCCTCGCCCGCGCCCCCGGTTTGGCAAAGCCCCTGGCGGGCGGGACCGATCTGTTGGTGCAGATGCGCTCGGGCCGGCTCAAGCCCGAATTGATTGTCGACACCAAGAGAATCCCAGAGCTGATCGGCATCCGCGAGGAGAGCGACCGCTTTGTCATCGGCGCGTCGACCCCCGGCGTCATGATTTATGAGCACCAAGGGCTCACCCGGGCCTGGCCGGGCATCGTTGAAGGCTTGGATCTGATCGGCTCGGAGCAGATCCAGGGACGCGCCTCGCTCGCCGGCAATCTGTGCAATGCCTCCCCAGCGGCCGACAGCGTGCCGGCGATGATCGCCGCGCGGGCGACCGCCGTGATCGCCGGGCCCAACGGTCGACGCGAAGCTCCGGTCGAGGCGATCGTCACGGGGCCGGGTCGAACCTCGCTCGAAAAGGGCGAGTTCATCGTCGAGTTTCATGTGCCAAAGCCAAAGCCGCACCAATCGGACGCCTATCTGCGCTTCATCCCGCGGACGGAGATGGACATCGCCGTCGTGGGCGTCGGGGTCAATGTCACGCTAGATACGAACGGCATGTGCACCGACGCGCGGGTCGTCTTGGGCGCGGTCGCGCCGACGCAGGTTGTCGCTGACGAAGCCGGCGCGGCGCTGATCGGGCACCGGCTCGATGATGACACCCTGTCCAAGCTCGACGCCGCCGCCGGTCGCGCCTGCAAGCCGATCAACGACAAACGCGGCACGATCGAATATCGCATCAAGGTTGCGGGCGTCCTGGCGCGCCGCGCGGCCGCTATCGCCTTTGAACGCGCTGCCAAGCGCTAGGAGACCTCCCATGGCCAAAACTCATGTATCGACTATCATCAACGGCGAGCCCGTCGAGTTCCTGTGCGAAGCGCAGCAGACCTTACTCGACGTGCTCCGTGACGAACTTAACCTAACGGGCAGCAAGGAAGGCTGCAGCTCAGGCGATTGCGGCGCTTGCACGGTCATTGCCGACGGCAACATCGTCTGCTCGTGCCTGATGCTCGGAGCCGAGGCCGAAGGCCGCAAGATCCAGACGATCGAAGGCATCGCCCAGGGCGACAAGCTGCACCCGGTGCAGCAAAAATTCCTCGAACACGCGGCATTGCAATGCGGCTTCTGCACGCCCGGGTTCATCGTCGCGGCGAAGGCGTTGCTAGACCAGAACCTGAATCCGACCGAGGAAGAGACGCGATATTGGCTCGCCGGCAACCTGTGCCGCTGCACCGGCTATGACAAGATCATCCGCGCCGTGCTCGACGCCGCCGCCGAGATGCGGGCGGGGGCGGCGCAATGAGTTACCTCGACAAGGACGCGCTCAAGATCGTCGGCACTCGTCCGATCCGCCCGGACGGAGTCGACAAGGTCACCGGCCGCGCCAACTTTGGCGCCGACATGACGATGCCGGGCATGCTGTGGGGCAAGATCAAGCGCAGCCCCCATGCCCATGCCCGGATCATCTCGATCAACACCGACAAGGCGATGGCGTTGCCCGGCGTCAAGGCGGTGACCACGCGCGCCGATTTCCCCGACATCCCGCCGGATAGGCGCGTCATCGGCGCAGCGCCACATAATTTGTGGGACCTGTCGCGCAACTGCATGGCCACGGGCAAGGCGCTTTATGAGGGTCATGCGGTCGCCGCTGTAGCCGCGGTATCGCCGGCGATCGCCGAGCAGGCGCTGGATCTGATCGAGGTCGAATACGAGGTATTGCCGCACGTCATGGATGTCGAGGCGGCGATGGCGCCTGATGCGCCGGTGCTGGACGACAACATCTTTACCTCGGGCGTCGAGCCCAGGCCGACCAAGCCATCGAACGTCGCCAAGATGGTCCGCTTCGCCATAGGCGATGTCGAAGCCGGATTCCGCGAAGCTGAGGTTGTGATCGAGCGGCGCTACACAACAAAGCCGGTGCATCAGGCCTATATCGAGCCGCATGCCTGCGTCGTGTCGGTGGCGGCCGACGGACAAACCACGATCTGGAGCTCGAGCCAGGGCCAATTCATGGTCCGCGCCTACACCTCGCGGATCTGTGGTGGCGACATTGCCAATATCCGCGCGATCCCGGCCGAGATCGGCGGCGGGTTTGGCGGCAAGACGATCATCTATCTCGAGCCGGTCGCGTACATGCTGTCGAAAAAATCCGGCCGGCCGGTCAAGATCGTGATGAGCCGTGAGGAGGTGTTCCGCGGGACGGGGCCGACTTCGGCCGCCGTCGTCGAGGTCAAGCTCGGCGCCAAAAAGAATGGCCGGATCACCGCTGCTAAGGCCGTGCTCAAATACCAGGCGGGCGCGTTCCCCGGCTCGCCGGTTCAGCAGGGCTGCATCTGCGGGCTTGCGGTCTACGACCTGCCAAACGCCGAGGCGATCGGCTACGATGTTCTTTGCAATCGTCCCAAGGTTGCCGCTTACCGGGCGCCCGGCGCACCGATCGGCTCGTTTGCGGTCGAGAGCTGCGTCGACGAGCTGGCTCGCGAACTCGGCATCGACCCGCTCAAAATGCGCGAGATCAATGGCGCCAAGGACGGCGCCAAAGCGACCCATGGCCCGACCTGGAACAATATCGGCTATATGAAGACAGTCGAGGCCGCGAAGGCGCATCCGCAATGCAATGTGCCGCTCGGGCCCAATCAAGGCCGCGGCATCGCCTCGGGCTATTGGCACAACGCCGGCGGCGAGTCGAGCGCGGCCTGCCACATCAACGAGGACGGCACCGTGACGGTGACCGAAGGCCATCCCGACATCGGCGGGTCGCGCGCCTCGATGGCGATGATGGTGGCCGAGGTGCTGGGTGTTCCGTTCGAGAGCGTCCGCCCGGTCGTCGGCGACACGACCTCGATTGGTTTCAGCGCCTCGACGGGGGGCAGCCGCGTCACTTTTGCAGGTGGCATGGCGGTCACGCAGGCGGCGCAAAAGGTCGTCGAGGAATTGAAGAAACGTGCCGCGGTGATATGGGACATCAGTCCTGAAGCGGTCGAGTGGAAGGACGGCAAAGCGTTCCCCGCCGGCGCCAATGCCGGCAGCTTCGAGCCGCTCGATCTGGCTGGGATTGCCGCCAAAGCGGCGCGCACCGGCGGCCCGATCAGCGCCGAGGTGCAGATCAACGCGCAAGGCCAGGCGCCGGGTTTCACGACCCATATCTGCGATGTCGAGGTCGACAGAGAAACCGGGCACGTCAAGATCCTGCGCTACACCGCGATCCAGGATGTCGGGCGCGCGATCCACCCCTCCTATGTCGAGGGGCAGATGCAGGGCGGAGTGGCGCAAGGGGTTGGCTGGGCGCTCAGCGAGGAATACATCTACGACAAGGATGGGCGGCTCGAAAATCCCGGTTTCCTCGACTATCGTGTGCCCGTCGCCTCGGACATGCCGATGATCGACACGGTCCTGATCGAGGTGCCGAACCCGCGCCATCCGTTTGGCGCTCGCGGCTGCGGCGAGGTGCCGATCGTACCGCCAATGGCGGCAGTCGCGAATGCGATCGCCGACGCCACCGGCATCCGTCTGCGCGACCTGCCGATGTCGCCGCCGCGGCTGTTGGCCGCGTTGGACCAATCGGAGCCGATGCGCGCAGCGGCGGAGTAGGTATTTGGTGGATCGGCGGAGTGCGTCCTTCGAGACGGCCGCTCCGCGGCCTCCTCAGGATGAGGTGGTTTTCTTCATGCCAGCCACAACTTACCTCATGCTGAGGAGCGCCCGACGGGCGCGTCTCGAAGCACGCACCACCTCGATGCGGCGCGCTTTTCCACGAGATGAGGCCACAGCGGGAGCAACGTATCCATGACGTATATGCCGAAGGAGTTGCAGAAGGTTGTCGGTACCCGTCCGATCCGCCCCGACGGGGTCGACAAGGTCACCGGGCGCGCCAATTTCGGCGCCGACATGGTCATGCCGGGCATGTTGTGGGGCAAAGTCAAGCGCAGCCCGCACGCCCATGCGCGGATCATGTCGATCAATATCGACAAGGCGCTCAAGCTGCCCGGCGTCAAGGCCATCGTGACCTCGGGCGACTTCCCGCCCATCGCTTCGGAAGAAGCCTTCGTCGGCGAGGGCCCGATGAACTTTCGCGACCTGTCGCGCAACTGTCTGGCGCGCGACAAGGTCCTCTATGACGGTCACGCCGTCGCTGCCGTCGCGGCGACCTCGCCGGCAATCGCCGAGGAGGCGTGCGAGCTGATCGACGTCCAGTACCACGTCCTGCCATACGTCATCGACGTCGAAGAGGCGATGAAACCCGACGCGCCTCTGTTGCATGACGACCTCTTCACCCAGGGCGTCGAGCCCAAGCCGACTCATCCCTCGAACATTGCCAAGGTCGTCGCCTTCAACAAAGGCGACGTCGACGCGGGGTTTCGCGACGCCGATGTCATCATCGAGCGGCGTTATTCGACGCAGCCGGTGCATCAGGCCTACATCGAGCCGCATGCCTGTGTCGTGTCGGCCGCCGCCGACGGACAGTGCACGATCTGGAGCTCGAGCCAGGGCCAGTTCATGGTGCGCGCCTATTGCGCTAAATTGCTCGGCATCGACATCTCCGATATCCGCGCAATCCCGGCCGAGATCGGCGGCGGCTTTGGCGGCAAGACCTTGGTCTACCTCGAGCCGGTCGCGTTGGCTCTGGCGAAGAAAACGGGCCGGCCGGTCAAGATGGTCATGAGCCGCGAGGAGGTCTTCCGCGGCACCGGGCCAGCGGCCGGCTGTGTCGTCGAAGTCAAGATCGGCGCCAAGAAAGATGGAACCCTGACGGCCGGCGAGGTCGTGCTCAAATACCAGGCCGGCGCTTTCCCGGGTTCGCCGGTCGGGCCGGGCTGCATGTGCGCGTTTGCGATGTACGACATCCCGAATGCGAAGGTTACCGGCTACGATGTCGTGTCAAATCGCCCAAAGGTCGCCGCCTATCGCGCGCCCGGCGCCCCGAACTCTTCCTACGGCGTCGAGAGCTGTCTCCACGAATTGGCCGATCAGCTCGGCATCGACCCGTTGGCATTGCGCGAGAAGAACGCGGCCAAGGACGGCGTCAAGGCCGTGCACGGCCCGACCTGGCAGAACATCGGTTACGCCCAGACCCTCGATGCCGCCAAGAACCATCCGCATCTGAAGGAGAAGCTCGGGCCCAACCAAGGGCGCGGCATCGCTTCCGGCTTCTGGTTCAACATCGGCGGCGAGTCGAGCGCGGCCTGCCACATCAACGAAGACGGCACCGCCGTCGTCGTGTCGGGCAATCCGGACATCGGCGGCTCGCGCGCCTCGATCGGGATGATGGCGGCCGAGGTTCTCGGTATCCCGGTCGAAAAGGTCCGTACAATCGTCGGCGACACCAGCTCGATCGGCTTCTCGTTCCTGACCGGCGGCAGCCGCGTCACCTTCGCGACCGGCATGGCCGCGACACAGGCCGCCGAGAAGGTCGTCGAGGAGCTGAAAAAGCGCGCCGCGATGATCTGGGACATCCCCGCCGACGCGGTCGAATGGAAGGACGGCAAGGCCTACCCCGCCGGCCCCAACGCTGGCAGCTTCGAGCCGCTGCCTTTGGCCGAGATTGCACTCAAATCGGGACGGACCGGCGGTCCGATCAGCGCCGAGTTGTCGATCAACGCGCAAGGCGCCGGCCCCGGCTTTGCGACGCATATCTGCGACGTCGAGGTCGACAAGGAGACGGGCCAGGTCAAGATCCTGCGCTATACGGCGGTCCAGGATGTCGGCCGGGCCATTCACCCCTCCTATGTCGAGGGCCAGATCCAGGGCGGCGTGACGCAGGGTATCGGCTGGGCGCTCAACGAAGAATACATCTACGACAAGAACGGGCGCCTCGATAACCCGGGCTTCCTCGATTACCGCGTGCCCGTAGCCTCCGACCTGCCGATGATCGAGGCGGTTTTGGTCGAGAACGCGAACCCGCGCCACCCGTTCGGCGCGCGCGGCGTCGGCGAGGTGCCGATCGTGCCGCCGATGGCGGCGGTCGCCAACGCGATCGCCGACGCGATCGGCGTGCGCATGCGCGACCTGCCGATGTCGCCGCCGCGATTGCGCGCCGCGATCGACGCGCAGGAGCCGGTGCGCAAAGCGGCGGAATAGCGATTTGTACAACCGTATGAAGCAGCCGCGAACCTGTCTTTCCGGGGCGCGGGCCAAAGCCCGCGAGCCCGGGACCCATGCACACGGGCCGCGCAAATGCTGGCCGACTGTGGTGGTGATGGATTCCGGGCCTACCCCTGCGGGGTATCCCGGAATGACGCCCTTGTTCGCGTCTGTAACGAAACGGAGGCAGTGACAATGCCGCGCGTCGTCATCTCGGGCCAGGCCGCCCGCCGGTTTACCGGCGGCGTGACCGAGCTCGAGGTGGAGGCGAACAATTTCCGCCGGATGGTCCTTGAGCTCGACCGACGCTTCCCCGGCCTCGGGCGACAGATCGAGGAGAGCATGGCAGTCGCGATCGACGGCGAAATCTTTCAGGACGCCTACCTCGCCCCGCTCAATCCCGACAGCGAAATCTACCTGATTCCCAAAATCGGCGGCGGCTGAGCGGCGACGCCAACTCTTGGCGATCATTCCTCCGGCACACCGAGTTTGCGCAGGCCGGCGAAATAAACGTTTTCATATAGCGCGCGCATTTTGGGTGGCCCCCAATATCCTGTGACCCTCATATCGGCGAGCGTTGAAACCCAACGCTTACCGCTCAACCGATAGGTTTCGGCAAGTTCCGCGACCGCGCGTTCGGTCTCGCCTCTGAGGGCGAGCGCGGAAGCAAGAAATGAATAAACCGGCGGGAACGTGGGAATCATGACTCGCGCCTTCTCAAACCACGGAATGGCTTCGTCGGTGCGCGATTGCAGGAGGCGGATGAGCCCGATCCGAAAGTACCAATAGCCAATGAGGGGGTCGCGAGGGCTGAGCCGCATGGCTTTCTCGTGCAACCAAATCGCCTCTTCCATCGACCCGATCCAGAACTTGCACCAGCCAATGCCCGCCAGGGCGTCAGCCCAATTGCGATTGGAGGCGATGGCCGTCTCATATTCGGGGATCGCCTCCTGGTTGCGACGCAAGACGCGCAACAGTTCGGCGCGCGCGTAATGGACGCGCGGGTTGCGGGGTGCGGCCAGTAAGGCTTGCGATAACAGCGCCTCCGCACGCGCGAGATCGGCTGCCGTGGTGTCGGTCATGAAGTCGAGCGCACGGTTCGCGAGCGCAGCCGCCAATAAGCTCTGCGCCTCGACCGAATGAGGATCCAGCGCCAGCGCGCGCTCGAAGAAGCCGATCGTCTCGGTGTATTTTTCCGGAGTGGGCGACTTCCAAGATGCGGCGCGTCCCCGCAGGATGCAGTCGAGTGCGTCCGGCCGCTCGCTTGGCCGCGCCGCTTCCGCGCCGATCAGCTCGATATCGAGCGCGACGGCGATGCGACCCGTAATCTCGTTTTGCAGGGCGAATAGATCGCCGGTGTCGCGGTCAAACCGCTCCGCCCACAGATGCGCCCCGATCTGAGCATCGATCAGCTGAGCATTGACGCGGAGCCGCCTCCCGGATCGTCGGACACTTCCCTCCAGCACATACCGGACACCCAGTTCCTGGCTGATGTGCTTGGCGTTGACCGCCGCGCCCTTGTAGGTGAATGCGGTGTTGCGGGAGATCACGAACATGCCGTCTATCCGCGACAGATCGGTCGTCAGATCGTCAACGAGGCCATCCGCAAAATACTGCTGCTCGGGATCATCGCCGATATTGGTGAACGGCAGCACGACGATCGACATGCGCGGCACCTGGGCCGTGCCGCCAGTCCGGCGGGAGCTGCGGGTAGCCGTTACTGCAGGCGTAAACCTATAGCCCCGCGCGGCGACCGTCTGAATGCAGCTTCCTTCCGATCGACCCTGATCGAGTATCCGGCGGAGTGCCGAGATCTGGACGGTCAGATTGGCATTCTCAACAACCGTCCGCCCCCAGACGGCCGCCATGATCTCCTCTTTCGAGACGAGATCGCCTGATCGTTCGACAAGCGCACCGAGAACATCGAGGGCTCGCAGTCCGACGGAGACCGGAACGAACGCACCGCTTTCATCGCGCCGAGACAGACCGTTGCCCCGCCGATCGAGGCGAAATCCCTCGAACAGGAAAATGTCGGCCGTGGCGGGCACGCCCATGTCTTCCAGTGTTCCCCGCGGGGGCGAGCCCAGTGAGGCGGGACGCAAGCCCCCCAGTGGCGTTCAGGGCCGGATCTTGGAGCGATTCAGAGGAATTTGCAGCATTTTTGGAAATTTTTTATACCCGCTTTGTAGCCCCGAACTCGTCGCTCTCCGCATCCTCGGCGATGTGCGCATGCCGAACGGAAGCATGCGGTTTGCGAGGGAGGTTTGCCGTGCCTTTAATGTCTGCGCGGGCGCTCAGGAACGCGTTCTTACTTGCGTCATTGCTGGTCCCACCGACGGTTGCGGAGGCAGCGACGGTGGGTAATCCGCTGTGTCCCGGCGAGGAGGTGTTGTTCAACCCCGGCAACGGCGAAGACATCGTCGTTCCCAACGGGTTCACGGTGTCAGTCTTTGCCTCGGGCATGAATTTTCCAACCGGAATCGCGTTTCGCGGCAATTCGCAGCGCTTCGAGGTATACGTGCTGGAATCCGGGGTCTTTCCGACCAGCCAGTGCAACGACGGAGTGGCATGGCAATCAAAAGGACTGCCCGGCAACCCGTTCACTGCTGATATCCGGGTTTTCGATCAAAGCGCCAAGCTGCTTCGCACTCTCGGGAAACCGGCCGACGCATCAACCGGAACCGTCAATGCCTTCAGCGCGGGCGGGGTGGTCGATATCGGGTTCGAACGTGGGTTGGCGGGAGGACGGCTGTTCGCGACCGACAATGCGTCAGATGGCGGACGTATCGTAACCGTCGGCCCGACGACCGGGAAAGTGGTGCCACTCATTACCGGACTTCCGGCCGGCCCGACGGGACAGTTGGCGTTCCAAGACGGGTGGATCTATTGGGGCGCCGGGGCTACGACGAACAGCGGCGTGCTCAGCAAAGCCGATGGTGGTCCCTCCGGGCAGCCGGATATTCCATGCCAAGACATCACGTTGAGCCAGAACGTCTTCGATTCCGGCGGCGGGGTTTTTACCAGCGGCTACTCCCAGTTCGGTCACACAAACCCCGGCGGAACTGTGCCCGCGTTTTTCAACGCCAATACGGGCAAAGCGCGACCGGGTGTGTGCAACGGCGCCATCCTGAGATCACCATTGGCCAACATAAACGCAATCGAACCCTTCTCGTGGGGGTACCGCAACGGCTACGCGATCCGCTTTGCGCCACAAGGTCATCCCTTGGCTGGAGGCTTGCTGGTCGGCGAGAACGGCGCAGACGACGCCGGCGCGCGGCCTTCGAACAACACCCCGGATTCGCTGCACCTGGCCCGCCAGAATTCGGCCGGTTCCCCGGACTATCACGGCTGGCCCGATCGCTATGGTTTTCTGCCGACGAGCCAGGCTGTTTTCAACCCGATCGGGGGACCGGCGGAAGACCTCTGCGTGTTCGACGCCACGAACCCGCCGAGTAATTGCACGCCCGCAAGCCTTGCGCAGATACTCAAGGAATATGTCCCGATCCGTGATGTGCTGGCATTCCCGCCGCAGCCGATCACCTCGCCCTTGGCGATCGAGGCCGCACATTCGTCGTTTACCGCGATCGATTTTGCGCCCCTATCCTTCGCACGGGGGCCGGTGCAGGAGGGCGCGGCGCTCTATACCCTCGAAGGCGATTTCGGGTTTTCGGCGGCGAATGCCAATGCTCCCGCCCCTGAGGTCGGGCACGAAGTCAGGCTGGTCAATTTTGCGGACGGATGGGGTGGGCCGCTCGTGCTGAACCTGCAGCGCTTTGCGTATAACAAGACCTTCGAGGAGGCTTTCCCTGACGGCATCCGCGGGTTCAACCGGCCGACCAATGTTAGGTTCGGCCCAGATGGCTGCGCCTATGTCGCCGATTATGGTGCGGTTCGCGATTTTGGGCGCTCCGACCCCGATGCCGGTTTCAAGAATCCCGCCGATGCTGCGCTTGTCCAGATCCCCGGCACCGGCGTGATCTGGAAGATCTGCCCGCAGTAAGCCCGCGGGTGACGGAGCTCGAGGTCGAGGCGAACAATGTCCGCCCTCTGATTCTCGAGCTCGACGGCGAGATCGTCCAGGACGCCTACCTCGCGCCGCTAAACCCCGACAGCGAGATCTACCTGATCCCCAAAATCGGCGGCGGCTGAACGGCTGGCTTGAAATACCACGAAAATAGGGCCCGTTGGTCGGCTGTGATTTCTCCATAACGCGTTGAATGGGGCCAAGCCGGGACGGCTTGGGCATCCTAATTTGATGGGCGCTCCCACCGATAGCGGACATCGGGCGTCCGCTCCTCGTTCTCCGCACCGTCTGTAAAGCGGATGGTGTGAAAGCCGCGCGCCTCGTGAAACCGTCGTGCGCCAGCATTGGCTTGAAAGCACCATAACTCGAGTGCTACGACACCGGTCGATTTCGTCGCCTCGATGAGCTGTGTTCCCGCCCCGAGCCCGATGCGGTCAGGCCGCGTATAAAGCAGCCGTACTTCTTCACCTTGCAGGGCGAGAAACGAGACGATGCCTGTGTCGTCCTCGACAACTGTCACAGCGCATTCCTTCAGGATAACGTTGGCGATAAACCGACGGTATCCTTCGGCGGTATGAAGCATCGGCAGAAAGGTCAGCAGGCGAAACGATTCAAAATAGACCTCGGCGATCGCCTGCGCGTCTTCGTCTGTGGCACGACGCAACTTGGTTCGCATCTCTCCTACCCTAAAACCAGAACACTACCCGATTTGGGTGCCCGTTGCTTGCGTAAGATGTATGGCGCCGGCGAGGTGCCGATCGTTGCCGCCGATGGAAGCGGTGCCAACGCGATCAACAACGCGATCGGCGTGCGCATGCGCGACGAGCCGATGTCGCCGCCGCGGTTGTGCGCCGCGATCGACCAGCAGGAGCCGGTGCGGCGGGCGGCAGAGTAGCCGTAGCCCCGTCATTGCGAGGCGCCGCAGGCGCTGCCGCAATCTCGGCGGCGAGATTGCTTCGCTGCGCTCGCAATGACAGCGTTGGTGCGACAGCGAAATCTACCTGATCCCCAAAATCGGCGGCGGTTGAGCCCGCGGTCAATTTGGCCCGCCGCCCTGGGCAGGACCATTCGACCGCAAGCGGCAAAAGAACAGCCGAGGTAGCCACAGCGTCAACTTGAATATCTGTCCTCTTTAGTTTGGCCGAACGCGCCATCTCCGCTGTCTAATTCTTGATCACGCTGTCTATCTCGAAAAAAAGGTTAAGGATCGCTTAGAGTGTCCCCGGCGTTGTCACCGCTAGGGTCGAGAACGCGGAGCAGTGGTGATGGTCGAGGCGGTCTGGGGACGGTTGCTCCCGATCAGTCGGCGCCATCAGCGCGACCCGGGGCGATGGATTCGGTGGCTGCTTCGCGTTGCCGCGGTGCTCCGCTGGGCCTCGGCGCTCGCCGTATGTTTTCTGCTGGGCTGGGGCATCACGACCGAGATTCGGACCTCATACCTGCAGTCCCGGTTACTGTCGCGCTGGGCCGCGGACATGAAATTCACGGTTCAACCAGGCCCCAGCCAGGACATCCGCTTCCCCAAATCGGGGCCTTATGACGAGCGGCTCGGCTATGCGCAGCTGCCGTCGTTTATCGAAGCCCTGAGCGCCCGCCATTTCGCTGTCGAGCAGCAAGCACGCTGGTCGCCGCCGCTGGAACGGTTTGTCGACCAGGGCGGCTACCCGATCTATGGTGAGAAATCGCGGGCCGGGGTAAAACTGTTCGACCGTGACCAGAACCCGCTCTACCAGGCGAGCTATCCGGAACGGGTTTACAAGGATTTCTCCTCGATCCCGCCGCTCGTGGTCGACAGCCTGCTGTTCATCGAGGATCACGGCCTTCTCGATCTGCAAGACCCGGAGCGCAACCCGGCGGTCGAATGGGGCCGGTTCATGCTCGCCGCGGCGGGACGGATCGCCAGCGTCGTCGATCGCCGCTTCAGAGAAGGCGGCGCCAGTACGCTCGCTACCCAGATCGAAAAGTTTCGCCATTCGCCGGGCGGCCGCACACCCGGTATCGCCGAGAAATTCCGCCAGATGGTCACAGCCTCGGCGCGTGCTTATCGCAACGGCCCGCAGACGGCGGCAGCCCGGCGCGACATCGTAACGACCTATCTCGATTCGACGCCGCTCGGGTCGCGACCCGGTTACGGCGAAATCATCGGCGTTCCGGAGGCCCTGTGGGTCTGGTACGGCACCGATCTCGCCGAAGCGAACCGGGTGCTGAACGCACCAGCTACAACCAAGGCTCAATTGGCCCGCAAGGGCGAGGTTTACCGGCAAGTCCTCGGCCTGCTGCTGGCCAACCGCCGGCCGGCCTATTATTTGAACGGCGACGGAGCCGCTCTCGCTCCCCTGACCGACGGGTATCTGCGCCTGCTGGCAGGGGCCGGGATCATCGACCCGGCGCTGCGCGACGCCGCGCTCGCGGCCAAGCCGCATTTCCGCACCCACCTGCCGCCTCCGGCAGCGGTGTCCTTCGTTGGAAACAAGGCGACCGACCGCCTGCGGGCCGAGCTGATGACGTTGCTCCACCTGCCCGACCTCTACGCCCTCGACCGGCTCGATGTGACGGGATATGGCACGGTCGATACGGCCGCCCAGAAACGGGTCACCGATGTGCTGGAGCGGCTCGGTGATCCCGCCTACGTCAAATCGCTGGGGCTCGTCGGTCACAATCTGCTCGGTGGAGAAAAGCCGGGCAGGCTCGCCTGGAGCGTCGTGCTCTACGAGCGCGGCGCCGAGCGCAATTACCTGCGCGTCCACGCGGACAGCCTCAACTCGCCCTTCGACATCAATTCCGGCGCAAAGCTGATCCTCGGCTCGACTGCCAAATTGCGGACCCTCGTCACCTACCTGAACATCGTTGACGAATTGCACCGCAAGCTGGCGCCCCTGCCGCGGCGCGATCTGGTGGCCATGGCGGCGGCGAAGGACGACCCGATTACCGCATGGGCGGCGGGCTATCTCGCGAAGACGGGTGATCGCGGGCTACAGCCGATGATCGAGGCGGCGATGCAACGCCGATATTCGGGCAGTCCTTCGGCATTCTTCACCGGCGGCGGTGTGCACGTCTTCGCCAATTTCGAGAAATGGGAGGACCACTCTAATCCGACTATCCTCGAGGCCTTTGAGCACTCGATCAACAATTCCTTTATCCGCATCATGCGCGACATCGTCCTCTATTATCAGGCCGGGGTAGAGACCGAGAAGCTCCTGTCGGACGTCGACGACCCGAACCGGGAAGCGTTTCTCCAGCGGTTCGCCGATCAGGAGGGACGCCGCTATCTCGGCCGGTTCTGGAACGACTACAAGGGTCTGACGCCGCAAGAGGCGGTGGACAAGCTGGCGCGCCGGACACGCCCGGTAGCGCGACGGCTGGCGGTCGTCTACCTGACGGCGCGACCCGAGGCGAGCCGGGCCGAACTCGGCGACTTCCTCACGCACCACCTGCCGCCCTCATCGGTCGATAACGACGAGCTGTGGGATTTGTGGAGGGAGTATGGGCCCGGCCGCTTTTCGCTGCAGGACCGGGGCTACATCGCGGGAGTTCATCCGCTGGAGCTGTGGCTCGTCGCCTACCTCCAGGGTCATCCGAACGCGCCCCGTGACGAGGTCTTCGAGGCGAGCGCGGATGTGCGGCAGGACGTGTATGGCTGGCTCTTCAAGAGCCGCAACATGCACAAGCAGAACACGCGCATCCGCATCTTGCTCGAGGAGGATGCCTTCGACCGGATCCTGCAGGATTGGCGGCAGCAGGGCTATCCTTTCGGGCATCTCGTGCCGTCATATGGCAGCGCCATCGGCAGCTCGGGCGACCGGCCGGACGCCCTCGCCGATCTGATGGGCATCATTCTCAATGACGGTGTGCGGCAACCGAATGTCGACCTGCAGCGCCTGCATTTCGCTGCCGACACGCCGTATGAGACGGAGATGACGCTCAAACCCCAGCCGCAGCGGGTCATGGCTCCCGAGATCGCCAAGACCCTGCGGCAGGCGCTGATGGGCGTCGTCATGGAGGGGACCGCCACGCGATTGCGCGGCGCTTACCACGCGCCGGACGGAACCCTGCTGCCGGTCGGCGGCAAGACCGGCACCGGCGACAATCGCCTGGACCGCTTTGGCCGGGGCGGCCTGTTAATCTCGCAGCGCGTCGTCGACCGCACCGCCACCTTTGTGTTCTTCCTGGGGGATCGCTTCTTCGGCACGATCACCGCTTATGTCCCCGGCACGGTCGCCGGCACCTACCATTTCACCAGTGCTCTGGCCGTGCAACTCCTCAAAGCCCTCGAAC
>Ga0308309_10000790_pt1 | contig 19117 bp, 31 predicted proteins | sample HubBroMetageWFT5_FD_192491 | JGI IMG/M metagenome (GOLD analysis project Ga0308309, IMG submission 192491) | Warmed and freeze-thawed soil microbial communities from the Hubbard Brook experimental Forest, New Hampshire - Hubbard Brook CCASE Soil... | ecosystem: Environmental > Terrestrial >...
GGCGGCCTCGCCTTCGGCGGCGGCGCCCTGCAGACGACGGCGACCTTCACCACCGCACGCCCCGTCACGCTGAACGCGGGCGGCGGCACCTTCATTCCCAATGCCGGCACGACGCTCACCCTGGCCGGCGCCGTCGGCGGCGCCGGCGGCCTCACCATGGCGGGCGGCGGCACGCTGGTCCTGGCCGGCGCCAGCTCCTATAGCGGCGGCACGACGGTGAATGCCGGCACCCTGCAATTGGGTCTCGGGGCATCGCTCTTCGCGGGCGGCGCGTTGACGGTCAATGGCGGCACGTTCAACCTCAACGGCAACACCCAGACGGTGGGGACGCTGTCGGGCACCGGCGGCACGATCGCGCTGGGCGCCGGCACGCTCACGACCAACAGCAGCGCCAACACCACGCTGGCGACGCAGATCACTGGCACCGGCGGCTTCGGCAAGCAGGGCCTGGGCACGCTCAACCTCACCGGCAACAATACCTACACCGGTGGCACCGCGGTGCTGGCCGGCACCCTGGCGGTGAACGGCAGCGTCGCTGGCAACGTCGCGGTGGGTCCGGCCGGGACCTTGGGCGGCAACGGCACGATCGGCGGTAACGTGGTCAACGCGGGCACCTTGGCGCCCGGCAACTCGATCGGCCTGCTGACCGTGAACGGCTCCTACGTCCAGATGGCGGGCTCGACCTACCAGGTCGAGGCCAATGCGGCGGGCCAGGCCGACCGCATCAATGTCGGCGGCGCGGCTTCGATCCAGGGCGGCACCGTGCAGGTGCTGGCGCAACCCGGCAACTATGGCCGCAGCACGACCTACACGATCCTCAATGCGACGGGTGGCGTCGCCGGCACCTACTCGGGCGTCACCAGCAACTTCGCCTTCCTGACGCCGTCGCTCTCCTACGACGCCAACGACGTGTTCCTGACACTGGTACTGAACAGCTTTCTCCTTCGGCGGCCAGACCTTCAACCAAAAGGCCGTTGGCCGCGTGCTCGACCAGACCTCCCCCACGGCCAGCGGCGACTTTGCCACAGTGCTGAACGCCATCGCTGGCCTCAGCACGACGCAGGGGCCGCAGATCCTCGATGCCATCAGCGGCCAGAACTACGCCGGCTTCTCCAACGCCATGGTCCAAGGCGCCCAGCTCTTCATGAGCAACTTCGCCAACCGGGCGGGCAGCGCCAGCGGGGGCGGAGCCAGGGTCGCACTGGCCGAAGCCTGCGACGTCGCCTGTGATACTACGACACCCGCGCTGTGGGGCGCTTGGGGCGGCGCGGCGGGCGGCACCGGCACCATCGCCGGCAACTCCAACGCCGGCACCTTCACCTACAGCGTCGGCGGCTTCTCCGGCGGGCTGGACCGCAAGATCACCGACAACTTCCTGGCCGGCGTCACGGTGGGCTACCTGACCGGCGGCCAGTGGACCGGCGGCTTCCAGGGCCGCAGCGTCACCGACACCGTGCAGGCCGGCCTGTACGGCAGTTTTATGCAAGGCCCGGTCTACGTCGATGCGCTGGCGGCCTATGCCTACAACGCCAACCAGCTGTGGCGGCCGCTCAACATCCCGGGCCTGCAGCCGCGCACCGCCTACGGCCAGGCCGGCGCCAACCAGTTCCTGGGCCAGCTCGAGGCGGGCTACAGGATCGATCTGGGCGGAACGCCCGGCTACTTCGTCACGCCATTCGCGCTGCTGCAGGGATCGGTGGCAACGCAGAACGGCTTGACCGAGACCGGGGCGCAGTCGCTCAACCTCAGCGTGGCGCAGCAGACCACCAGCTCGATCCGCACCATCTTCGGCGCGCAGCTCGGTGCGGCGATGGACATCGGCTTGCGCGACAAGATCGCGGCGCAACTTCGCCTCGGCTGGAGCCACGAGTATTCCGACACCGCGCGGCCGGTGACGGCATCGTTCGTCGGCGCGCCCGCCGTGCCGTTCACGGTGTTCGGCGCGGCGCCGACGCGCGATGGCGCGGCCATCGGCTTCTCGCTCAGCACGGCAGTGGCCGAAGCGATGTCTCTCTACGTGCGCTACGAGGGCAACATCGCCGGCCAGGACTCCAGCCACGCGCTGACCGCCGGCCTGCGCATGAGCTGGTGAAAGCCTTCATCTTTTTGCGCTGCCGGGACCGACCAGCAGAACCGTGGCACGTCCTTTCAGTTCCATCAGCACCTCGGCCAGACAGTCTTGCGCCGTCGAGGACGAGAGCGGCGAGATCCTAACGGGTGCCGGGTGCCGGCCCGGCTGAGCGCCGCCGACCGTCAGCGGGCGTACCGCCAACGAAAGCAAGGTAAACCCGTCGCCCCTTAACCGATCATCCAGAGCAGCGTCGTGAGACGCAGCAAGCCGTTACACGAAGCAGCTTTGTTCAGAGAGTTTGCTACGATAGCCGACTATCACAAGGCCTCGCCCGAGCTGGCGCACTGGCTCGATCTCTGGCAGGCGGAGAGCTAGCAGCTTGGGCATATGTGATGCCCCACGAGCCAAGGGGCGACCCTTGGAGACGGTCCCCGATTAGGGGCTGGGGTGCGGCGGTCGAAAGGCCGCCGTTACCTTTTGGGCGGAGATGGCACGGTTGCCCTGGCGCGTGGCTTTTCGTTATGCGTCGAGGGGGGAAGTTTAGCCTCCGCCAATCGTACACTGCGTGGATCACCCATCTGTGCGGGGCCGCCGAATATCCGTTGCAATGAACGTCATGACTTTATTCGAGCAAACCGATCGCGCGCTCACACTGTATGCGAATCAATTCGCCGGGCGCAGCATCGTCCTCGACAAGTTCGTGTTCGACATCCTCGACACGTCGCTCCTAAATGGTGGCGTGTTCCTGGCCGCCTATTGGTGGCTGTGGTTCGAGGCCGACGAGAGCGGTGTGCATGCTCAGCGCCGCAACGTCGTGGTCGCACTTGTGGCGGTCATTGTCGTGGCAGGTGCCTCGCTGCTCCTGAAAGTCCTTTTGCCATTCCGCTATCCGCCCCTGAGCAACCCGGACCTCGGTCTACGACTGCCGTTCGGTGTTGATCCTACGGCGCTCAACCATTTCAGCTCATTCCCCAGTGGCCACGCGATGCTGTTCTTTGCGCTCAGCGTTCCGCTGTGGATACGTTCACGCTGGTTCGGCGCAGCGGCGGCCGTTTGGACATTGTTGATGATCTGCTTGCCGCTGCTCTACCTTGGAGACCATTGGCCAAGCGACATCGTCGCCGGCGCCGTGGTTGGCGTGGCGCTCATGCTCCTGCTGTGCCGGCTTATCGGGGCCACGGGGCTGCCCGATCGAGTGGTGCGCTTCAGTGCAACGCATCCCCCCGCGTTCTACGCCATTGCGTGGCTGGTCGCCCTTGAGATTACAGCGCGGTTTGGTGGCGTCGAGGCTTTCTTTTCCGACGCAGCACGTCTTGCAAGAGCGCTCCACTTTTGAGCTCGCCCCGACGTGCGCGGTCGGCTATCCGATGGTCAACGTGCGCGACATCGAGAGCGGGAAGGTACGGGCGACGCGGGAGTTGCCCTCGGTGCTTTACAGCGCGTTATTGAGGCGTCGTCCGAGTCGAATCCTGTCCGCCAAATGAGCGGGCTGGAGGCCGCCCAATTATCTCCAAGACGTTGGCTCGCATCCTGGGATTTCCGATATTCTTCGCCGCGTCCCGACCAAGTTCGCGGAGACGTTCCGCTTCCTTCGCAAAGTTATGGTCTTCCTCAATTGTGGCCCAAAGGCCGTACGTGTCGGCAACCATTTGGCGAACGGTATCGGTTTGGGGCAATTGTAGCTGCAGCGCTTGCTCATATGTCTTTCGGCCTAGCGCAGCATTTCCTTGGTTGAACCAGAACCTCGCAAAGCCCCGCAGATTCTGCATTCGAAGTACGTTTGTCGGCGACTTCTGAACGGCCAATTCGTAGAACTTCTGAGATTTGGCATAGTCCCCGGCCGAATCGAACGCCCCGGCCAAACTAATGCAGTCGATGTCCGTCGTAAGTTCAGGAATCTGATCGGCGAGAAATTCGCCATGATTCGCCAGATACCTCCTTTGAAGGTTGTAGATTCGGCGAAAACTTACGACTCTTCGTTCCATTGAATTATTGGGATAATCGACGTCCAACTGAGTGAATGCAATATTGACCTGTGAAAGCTCGGCGATTACGTCGGTCAGAGCTTTTCGTGTATTGCGTTGATCCTCAACAGTGCGCTGCCGAAACGTTAGAATGAATGACGTGATTGAAAAGACGAAAGCGGCCCCGGCGAGTGCAAGCGTAATGTAGTCCTTCGTTTCCATGTTCCATCCCCACCCATCCTACGCCGCAGCATGCACTCGTTAAATGTATTCGCCAAGGTAGAGCGGGCACGCTTCAGGCAAGCTAGTGTCGTGGCCGCGCTTCCTCGCCGCTGGCGGGTCGCTGGGACGGCTGCCCTTGTCGTGGCGCTCGACGAAACGCCCCGGTCTCAGTGCCGGGGTTTTCTCTGTCTGTGTGGATGAGCGGCCCGCGCCAAGGTGTAGACAGACCGAGGTTGCGTGCGCAGGCTTGGGGCATTGGCAGGGGAGGACACGCCATGTCACAGCCGATCGAGATGGACCCGGCAACAGCTCTACGACCTCGTGTGGTCGAGGAGCATGGGAGACGTGGCGGCCAGTATTCCCGTGTCACACGTCAGCCGTCCCCTGCGCGCGCACTTCTGATACATTTGATACAGTTGGTACACTTCCGGTGGCTCAGCGGCGCAGGCACTCTTTTTTTTCGCAAAATCCGCAAGAGGCAATGAACGTTCGGCACGTCATTGCACAGTGTGAAGATCAAATGGGACTGGTCTTTCGCGCAACCGCACGCGCATCCACGCAGGTTGTATGCGGTAGGCAAAAGGAACGCCGATGGCGCTTCGCAGGACGTTGGTTTTTTGGGGCCGAGTCGTTCGCTACAACTTGTCGAGCGTAGGCCTCGTCCGTGCGCCTGATGATTACAGGTTTGGGCCGCGCCTCCTTGGCAAGTTAGTCCTCGTGGCAGCTCTTGCTCTTGGCGGCTATCTCATTGGGCGCTCCAGTGCTCCCAATTGTGCACCGATACCAGACGCCCACTGCATCGAAGCCCAAGCATCAGCGCCCGTAGCACCAACGCCCGTAGCATCAGCGCCCCAAGCAACGGCGCCTCAAGCAACGGCGCCTCTTGCACCAACGCCTCCAGTTCCTACACCTCCCGTAGCGCCATCGGTGTCGGCCCCCGCGGTGACCAAGGCGAATCCCCCAAGCACACCAACTGGGGGCACTCGCCCACTGAGCAACGATGAGGTGCGTGAGACGCAAGCTTGGCTAAAAGCATTCGGCTTTGACCCTGGTCCGCTAGACGGTTTGCCGGGCTCTCGGACGATGGCCGCCGTCAAGCGCTATCAGGCCACCCGACAGGCGGAGGAAACAGGTCTGTTAAACCGATCATTACTGCAACAAGTGCGAAAAGATGCCGGGCAGTCATGATCCTGCGGCTTCGACGCTAGCTTGGCTCTCGACCAAGCCGTCCCGTTCCGGGCCTCGGCCGCCGCTTGCTGTTACCAGATTGTGGCGCAAGCGCGGGCTCGGTGTAGAAGTTCACCTCATGCAGTCGGGCGAGGCGGGTGATTTGTGCAAGCGCGATGCGCTTGTCCTTGTCGTCCCAACAGGCGACCGCACAGAACACGCGGTCCTCACAGTGGCCAGTAGCTGCCCTCTTGGCATTGCGGCCATGCTTGAGCTTGGCAACAAGCCCGGCCTTCTCGAACTGACTCACGGCGCCCAGATCTGGCGCACCATTTCCGCGGTAGGTGAGGGGTCGGTGAAGTAGGTCGGCGCATCGACCGGAACCAGCTCTATACCGCGAGCAAGGAGGAGGGCATGGCCGGTGAGCTGCACCGCCAAGTCACGGGCGAAGCGGCTGGCGTTCTCGACCAGCACCACTCCGATGCCGTTGGCCTCGACAGCGGCAACACGTAGGATCGACGGGCGCGTCAGCGACGATGACTACTCTGGGCAAGGGAAAGCTTCAATCATCGCCCGCCAGATAACCGAAGCGGCAACATACTGTCGCTCGCTTGGATGGTTCGCCAGATGTCGAATGGCGACATCTCTTACTTGCTCCACTGTGGCACTGGCAGGCAGGCAAAGGATTTTGGTCTGGTTGAGCAATTCCTGGGACGTCCAGATTCCGTCGACGGTGCCGAAAACGTAGCCGGAGCAAACTCCTTGTTTGATTGGGCTATCGTCAGTGCAATTGATGTAAACTTCGTTCCCGTTATAAAACTGAGCCGCTGCCGGCTGACTGGCATAGGCCGCAACAGCGGCGACCATCGCGGCCAAAATGGCTTGCTTGTTCATCCCCAAAACCCCCATCAGCTCGTCGGTTTCCATTGGGATTAGGCGGCTCCGTACGTTGCTCCGTTCATGCGGCGCCTGACCGATCGCGGATGTCTTGGGGTATCGCGAACGACTTTTGCAAACCTACTGCACCTCGGCCGATATGCGCGTGCCTACTTTGTGACATTGCGAGCGAGGCGCGGGCTCTTTGGAGCTAAAGGAAGCCGACCCGCTCCTGATTACCCTCGTGCAAGTCCTTCGTATTCTGCGCGAAGATGCGCGAGACTTTTCTCTTGGGTAAAGCGGCCGGTGAATGGCTGCCTTTGACGCTCTATAAAGATGCGCTGCGCAGAGATTGCCGACTGTTTGAAGTTCCGGTCGCGGAAATGGTCAAGCGCTGCGCTCAAGAACAAGCGCTCCCAATGACCGAAGAGAATGCGCCCATTTTCGAGCGCTTTGAAGGCTTCCTGCAATTCGCGGCGGGCCTGCCAACGCCAAAAATCGCGATCAAAATCCGCATGCTGATGCGGCGGCTCTTCGTTCATTGCTCTAGGATGGGGGCGTCGGGGGCTAGGGATTCGATCTTCCTCGGCATGGTCGGCGATCTGGGCAGCAACAAGATGGACCTTGCGCGTCTGGAGAGCTGTAACCATTGGGTGGGAGGCGGCTCAGCCAAGAGGGTTAATCCGTCCGTGGCGGTCTCGTACGGACCATGACCATGCGCTCAGCGCAGGTTGGAGCCCTTTCCAAATCGCGGAAAGCCTTCAGGCGGCCAGCAACCTCGACACTTGGGCCGGCGCCCAGTGGTCACGCCCTGCTGCGGGCGGCCAGCAACCGGGAGACCTGGGCCGGCGCCCACCAACGCGCGCCAGCGGAGCGAACGCCGGGGCTGTCATCACCAACGTTGAGCTGGTGGCGGAGGGCCCAGCGGTACACTGGCCTGAGGCGGATCGATTGCAGGGGTCGGAACGGGCAGATCGCGCTGGCTGAGGTGCACAACGACACCAGCGGCCAAAACGGCCACGAGCAGCAGAAGCGGCCAACCGCGTCGCAGGAACACGCCTCCGCGCCAAAGGCTGGCCGGCACTCGCGGGGGCGTTATTGCGCGGGTGAGGATAAGTACACGCCAGAAGTTGAACCGTCCGCTTAGGTCCATGGGGGCGCTGACTTCCGGGGCAGCGCCTTAAATCCTACCACGAGTCGGTGGGTAGCCTAGAGCCTAGCCTGCAAGCATGTGGCGGATGCTGCTGGCGTGGTAGGGCCGGTTGTTCTCCCTGATGCCGTGCCCAAGGGTTTTTGCAGGCTGCGGCGCCGGTCCTGGAGGCAAGCGACCCAGGCCAGAGCGTAGCCAATTCCCTAGGTGGCCCTCGGCCAAATGCGCCTGGGCTTCTTCATCTCTCCTGCTTCCGCGATGTCACTTTTTGATCCCTTGCCGCGCAAGCCGTTCAAACGTCCTATGCGCAGAGCTTTGCATGTCCGTTTCCGGCGTAAGGCTTTGGGAGGCTGACAGCTTCGACGTCTTCGATTTCGTCGTGTCGTGCGAGGAGAGGTTCAACATCGGCATCCCGAACGATGCAGCGACGAAGTTCGGCGCGTGCGACGCCAATGGCGGTCGGTAGTCGCACCGTTGGGAGGGTGATGTCACGCACAGTTCTTTGGCTGATGGCAGCCGGCGCCGTGGTGTTGAGCGACGACCATTGGGAGGCGATGTCGGGGCTAATCATCGGACGACCCGATCAGTGCGGCTCGACAGGGCGCGACAACCGGATGTTCGTGGAAGGCGTCTTGTGGATCGTGCGCACGGGCTCACCGTGGCGCGACCCGCGCCGATGGCCGAGACTTAGGAGCCGACATCGTGGCCGATGGCCATGCCTGGGCCTTCATCCGATATAGCCGCGACTATGTCGAGGAAGAACGCGAAGCTGCAGCGGTGCGGGCCGGCATACATGGCCACACATGCGAGCCCGCGTGGCAGTGGCGCTCTGAGAAGCGGAAGAATTAGCCCATCATGTTGATTGGCCCGTAAAGCTGCCGCTTGTCTTCCGGCGGCGCGGGCGGCCATAGTTGCGTTGGTCGTGCTGGTCTGGGCCATGACGGTCGAGCCATCGAAGAAGATGCAGATCAGCTCCAGTAGGATGCCGATGACGATCCACAGGACGTCGCGCTGCTTCATTGGCTCGACCTCGCGACGTACTTGCACACCCACGGCTGGTCCTACCATTACCTGCTACGGCGATTCGGTGCTGTGCTCTTTGGCATAGGGGCTATCAGGCTGCGGCAACGTCCGTCCGATCTCGGTTCGGCAGACGCTATGGGGAGGAGACCCCTCGGCAATGAGCCAACCACCATCAACCGCCACGCGAACCGCTGCGGCGGCAGAGCTATGATGGACTTTTAGTCGTCGGGCGACCTGTTGCAGCGTTACCCAACCCATGGGGCGCTCGGCGGTCAGATGATCGACTTCGGCGACGATACGGCGGGCGAGTGTTTCATTGAAGTGCATGGCAACCATCCTTTCCCCCGATGTTCGGCAACCTTCGATCGACTCAACAACATTCGTCTGATGCCGGTCAACCCGCGCAGAGGCATGGCCGCTTCTTCGCCCACTACCGCATAAAAGTTCCATGCGCTTGCGCCTCGTCTCTCATAGAAACGACGTAGCCGCGCCGTCTAGTGCAGCCACGACCGCTCACTCAAACTGCAACTGTAGGGTGGCCCAAGACATTCATTTTGTGCCGGTTATCGGGCAAGGTGCCGGCGCCCCGCCTCGGTGCTTCTCACCCCGTACTAACAGAACGCGCTGGGGCGGGGTCAGACCTTCGGATCTAGTTGATACCTCGAGCACGCAGGAGGGCATGCCCGGTGAGCTGCACGGCTAGGTCACGAGCGAAGCGGCTTGCGTTCTCGACCAGCACCACGCCGATGCCGTTGAAGTATGGCTAGAGCCCGTATCCGGTTCTGCCAGTAGGACGCCCAATATTGACGATCATTTGCACGCGGCCGTGCATGGGAATCTCGAAGGTATGCAGCACACGCTTAGTCGTCCCGATGGTCGGCATGTTTTCGACTTGGACAGTAAGGGCACCGATTTGATTGTTGAGGAGAAGCAATCCAGCGTCCATGCGAAACTGTTTAGCAAGTTCTTGGGCCGAAAATCCCCAGCACCACGTAGTTGAGTCCATCTCAATGAGCATGAGGTTCGGGTTATCTCCGTCATACAAGAAGATGTCAGCGTATATGATCCACCATCCTCTGATCCCAGGCGCTGGCTCAAACTCGTCGCCTTGTTTGCCCATGGGCGTATCGGACGCCATGGCATTTGCTCCTAAGTTGCTAGCACCAACTGAGCGCGAAAGAGGGGCGCGTAATTCCAGTTCCGCGTCCCTCATCTACCATTCATCCAGAAGCAGCCGCACGATCCGTGTTGCTCGGCGCTGGCAGACAGATCGAGGCTAATAGATGGAACGTGGCCCGCGGCGCGCCTTGATGTGCCCAAAGGCATTGTAGGGCGGTTGAGAAGGCATTTTCCGCCCAATACGCGCGCGAGACTGGGCAGTAACAACCTCCTGGGCTCGCCATCTAGTCGAGGGTCGCCAACTTGCCGGCGATTCGATCGCGGTTGGCGACGTGCATTGCCTGGGTTCTCTCGAAAGAAGCGAGCATATCTTTTGCTGGCGCGGTGTCGTGCCCCTCGCGGTCTAGCTCAGCAATGATTTCATGCTGCTGGGCGATCCGCTTCTGACCGTTTGCAACGTGAGCCAGGGCTCGGCTCAAATCATTTTCCAGCGTCGCGCGGTCCATCCCTCAGCGTAGCAGGATCGATCCTCTGGCGCCGCTCAGGCTCCCATCAATCTCGATACACTTGAACGGCTGCCAGGTCGATCGGCCTATGGGCTCGCGCTTGGTGGACTTGACCGCTGAAAGGCAGCTAGCGTGTTCAAGGCGCATTCTCGCGCTGATTGACGGGGACTAAACATGGCTACAGGCACAGTTAAGTGGTTCAACGCCACAAAGGGTTACGGCTTCATTCAGCCTGACAGCGGCGGCAAGGACGTATTCGTTCATATCAGCGCGGTTGAGCGCTCCGGACTCAACGGTCTACGTGAAGGGCAGAAAATAACTTACGAGATCCAGCAGGACCGCGGCAAAGAGGCCGCAGTCAACCTCAAGGCCTGAACTCATCCTTTTTGCGCAGGCGGATAGGCGGCTTGGACTAAAACGCCGCTAAAGCCCTTTCCGAATTAGCGGAAAGGACCGCGTGCCGGCCGCAACGGACGCCTTGCAATAGTGCTGCCCTAGCAGATCTGACGTCGCCACATTTTTACCACCGAGCCGCACATCAAGGACCGGCCATGATGGCCCAATGGAACACGGGGAAACGTCCCTCCGCAGGCGCGGGTTACACGGTGCGTTGGCCAATAAGCGAGCCGCAGACGCCCGCGCCCGTGCTTTAGTCCAGATCATTCGGGAGCTTAGGGCCGCTGGCATCATTTCACGCCCGGCGCTGGCACACGAGTTGAACCGTAGAGGAATCCCGACCGCCCATGGCGGTAAATGGCATACCAACACCGTGGTAAGGATGTTGAAGCGTCTGGGCCTGCTCACCCCCGGCAAGGGCGGCAGAATAAATAATGGGCAGGCAAGCAAGAAGGCCGCAGATACGCGAGCCAAGGCTTTGGCCTCGACAATTCGGGCACTCCGGGCAAAGGGCTTCGTTTCGTTTAGTGCCATCGCGCGCGAGCTGAACGAGCGAGAGATACCCGCGGCACGGGGCAGCAAATGGCAGCAAGCCAGCGTTAGCCGACTGCTACGGCGCCTGAAAAGACTAGAAGCTTCCTCGCGCACTGGTACCACGCCGACGAGTGACGCTGAGCCGAAGGCACGGCGAAGCAGCCGACATCAACGCTAGGCCGGTTCTTCTGCCCGTGGAATCGATTTAGCCCTCGGCAATAGGTGGGTGACTCCCGACCCTCCAAAACGCTTGGGTGAGTCAGATTTTGACTCTGCTGGCCACGAGGCACTAGCATCCCGATGTGGTGTGTTACGCCGTGGGGGGTCACGGCTAGGCTTACAAGTGGAAGAACGGCCGCCTGCTTCCCGTCGGGGGAACCGGGTTCGTCATCAACTCTTGGAGCAGCCGCTCGGCTGCCGAGCGGCGACCTGGGAGGACGGCTCATGGCTATCACTCAGCGTACGTTGATGGAACGAATCGATCGCTTCATCCGTTCAATTGAAAACCGCACAGGAGAGCCCGACCAATGGGAGGGCCACTGCGTCAAGCAGGCGCTGGTCTATCTTAACGCTGGCGACGTCGAGCGGGCCCAAGCGCGAATTATCCTGGCGAGGACTCCACCCCAGTTGCGCACATCTCGGATACCTCCGGCGGTTCCGCCGGATAGTCTCAATCCGACAACAGCCGAGCTGCGTACTGAGTTCGAGCGGATTAAATCGCAGGTACTGCACTAGGCCGCCAATTCATAGCTTCGGCCGCCGCTTCAAGCCTGCTTCGATCCACTCGCCTAGTCCGCCTTGCGAAGTATCCAGACGCACGCCCCGAACCCGATCGCCCCAGCGGCGTCTGCTGCAATGACGCCTCCGACCCCTCTCTCGATTATCAGATAAGTCACGTACGCGACGAGCACGCCGGCCAGCCCAGCAACCTTTTGCGTCGCATCGCTGACGACAGCTATTGTCGCGGACAGGGTAAGCCTTTGAGGCAGCCTGCCGCGGTCCTCTTCATTGCTTCTTTAAGAAGACGCGTCCGTAGCCGCTCGTATGGCTGAACTTACCTTCTATGGAAGCGGAGCCAGACAACGGGAATTCATAGACCGAGCCGTCACCGACAAAACGCAGTGTCTTGCCGTCGCCGCTCAGCTCCCCATTCCAGGACGTCGCTACAGGCTTCACGCTGAAGGTCGTTCCCGTCTGCATGTTTTTGGCACCATCACCGGCAACGTACTTCGCGATAACCTTTCCCTCTACTGTGACGCTTTCGATGGCAAAGGCGGTGCAGCGCCTGTAGTCGACACTGTACGCGACATTCAACGCCACGAGTTCACCTACCCACACCCCGACCAGCTCACGGCCCTTTGTCGATGCGGTGTCAGACGCAGCGCGTTGGTAGTCGATCTTCTGCCCACAGAGCGTCAAGGGCTCGGCGTGTAGGGCGATTAACGGAACTGTTGTCGCTAAGGCAAATGAGACAATCACAGCAGCCCCGCGCATGGCTTCCCCCAAATCGGTCGTATTGTGCGAGGATGGTACCATCGAATGATGCGGGTGCGGAGTGGTGGCAAGTGAAAGTGTGGTTGGCGCTGATCGTACTTTGGACCGCGGCTGTGCCCGCATTCGCCCAAACAGACTCAGATACCAACGGCACGGGAACCTCGCATGGCTTCGCGGTCTCGGACGGCGATACCGTGAAGTTTGGCCGTCAGCGCATACGCTTGTTCGGCATCGACGCTCCAGAGAAGACGCAGCCTTGCGATGATGGCCACTGGTATCCCGGCCCGCTGGCGACGAAGGCTCTCGTCGACTTCATCGCCGACCGCCCGGTGTCGTGTCATCAGGTCGACTATGACCACAAGAATAACCGTCCCGTCGCAGTCTGCTTTGCTGGCAAGGACGACCTGCAGGCGTTGATGGTGAGCGCCGGCTGGGCTTGGGCCTATACCGCCTTCAGCGACCAGTACGTCGACGCCGAGAGACGGGCGGCAGCACGCGGCGTTGGCGTTCACGCGCATCACTGCCAGCCACCGTGGGAGTGGCGGGCGCTAAAGCGGGCTGAGCGATAGTCCGGCGGTCAACGTCAAGACTTGCCGGAGTAAGGCGTCATTATCGCAGCAGCAGAGCCCCGCTCATCACAAAGTAGGTGATGCAAGCAAAGACGCCGACGCCAATAGCCGACGCCACCACCAAATTGAACGAAGGGGTAAGAGAAACGGGCTCTCGCTTTTCCAGTCGAATGCCAATTTTACGAGGTGCGGCCCTTCCAGATTCGTCGCACTTCGGCGCTTCGGTGCTGTGCTCTTTGGCATATCGGCACGGGGATGCTAGCCGCCGTCGCTGCAGGCTGGATCACAGCCGCTTCGCCCAATGGCTTGCGCCAGCAATACCCGAAGCCGTTGTAGTTCTCGATCTCGTCGAAGCCGGGGTCGCAGGCGCGGAACTTGTTGCGGATGCGCTTGATCGCCGACCGGACATTCGCGCGAAAGCCATCATTGCCGCTTCCGGCGATAAAGCCTTCGCAGCGGAGGCGGTCGTAGACCGCGCGGTAGGTCACAAAGGAGCCGACATTCGACACTAGCAGATGGACTAGTTTGTATTCCCCGAGCGTGAGGCCGACATCGACCTGGTTCCAGTAGGCGCGGCTGATTTCCGGCTTCAGCAGTAGCTTGTCGCACGCCAGGCGCTCCTCGCGCGGAAGGCCGACCTTGGGTCTGACGAGTTCGATCAGGCGTCTCAGACGCCTGATAAGGACTTGCCTGTCGTTATCGTCGCCCGCTATCGCCTTGCCGGCCATGAACACGACGGGCAGGGTGACGCCATGCTGGCGCAGTTCAGCCAGCAGCTTTATGGCGGGCATCTTCGGCAGGTCCCAATCGAGCACAGCAAGATCGGCATCGACCGTGGTGGCAAGTGAGCCAAGCAGCGACGCGCCATCGGCGAAAGCATGAACGACAAAGCCTTGGCGTAACAGCTCGCCGGTCAGGACCTCGCGACAATACTGATCGCCTTCGACGAGAACGACTCGGCGAAGCTTGGCGTGGCCAATCGCTGCCGGCGCCGTACTGTCCGGTTCGTCCTGCACCAGCATGGCTGGCAATCGATCTAAGTCCCCAACAGATGAGTATCCACGCCCAAGGCGTGCATCAGGCTGGCTCATCCCCCACTCTCCCAAGTCCACCCTTGATGCTGGTCGAACGATACCCCTACCGTTCGGACATCAAGGCCTTGCACACATGCAACTAGTAGCACTAAGACCGCGCAATGCTCGGCGAGCAATGGCGCGAGCGCCAGACACAAGTAGTACCTCTAAAGCGACCATAGAGGTCAGGGGCGGGTGTCGTGATGGACCTCACAACGTGTCGGCCCGCGCGCTCCTGTCTTCACGTCGAATAATGTGTCGAAGTGTGATGCCGGACACAGCGTGAACCGGGGCGGCCCCACACAGTGGGTGTCTGGGGAAGATCTGTGCGGGGCCTAACCGCTCGCTGCCGGCTTGGGTAGTGAGCAGCGAGTGGCTGACCCTGATATACTGTCAATTGCGGTTGCGATTGACTGCGCAAATGGCGCGGGCGGCAGAGGTAGCCCCAAATACCCCTGCCATCACGACGACATTGGAAGACCTTCAGGCGGCCAGCAGCCGCGATACTTGCTTGGCATCCCAACGGTCACGGCCTGCCGGGGTCCGCACGCCGCGGGCATCAAGGCGGACTGACTGCAGAGGACTGGGGGGCAGATCACGCTGGCTGAGGCGCATCACGCGACCAGCGGCCAAGAAAGCCACGAGCAGCAAGAGAGGCCAGCCGGCGCGGCGCAGGGTGGGGCTTCTCAGCCAAAGACTAGCTGGCACTCGCGGGGGCGTAATTGCGCGGGTGTTGAGAAGTAGACGCCAGAAGTTGAACCGTCCGCTTAGGTCCATGTGGGTGCTGACTTCCGAGGCAGCGCCGTATTACTACCACGAGTCCCTAGGCTGCGACCATGGCGGATGCTGCTGGCCTTGTAAGTCCTGTCAACGCCGTAACCAAGACGAGGCCTCTTCGCCACGGGTTAACGTGGAAACCATCGGCGGCGGCTCATTGGCGAGAGCCCGCGCCTGTAGCGCCGTAGCGCACACTCGTCGGGCATCCTGGTAAAAGGTCAAAAGGCCTTCAGGCAACAAGGATTCGGCATATCTAAGCTCTGTCGTGAAGGGAGGGGCCTCGATCCAGAAAAGCCCATCGCCGGGGCGATGCTCCACCAGGACCTCGCCATTCTCCCTCGCTCGCAACAGCTGGTCGCTGATCAAGGGGTTCCAGTCGGTGACTTTGTGAACGGCGCAGTAGATCTCGCCATCGAGGCGCCTTGAGGCCGGCTGGCGCAGGCAACAAGTACCCAGCCCATAGAGCTCCACTGATACTTGCTCGTCGGCGGAAAAGATGAAGGCGTCCATAACGAGCCTCCCTCCATTTACTCACTGGTCGTAGCGCGGGCCGGCGCTGTCGCCCCAAGGACAAACCGTCGGCCCGCGGGCGATAAGACTCGATCACTCTGTCGCTTCCTCAATCCATCGAGGAGTGACACTCCGGCGGGGAGTCGGTACGGGCAGACCTCCCAGCCGATAGAGGATGGAACTCATTGCGCTGCAGTGGCTGTGACATCTCCATGGGAATTCAATGACCTTGCTGGCCTACGTGGCCGGAGAGCCGACCTGGTCGCGACGTAGGCAGTCGCTGTGAAGGCCGCACGGATAGAAGGGGGCTATTAGGCCGCGAGCAACCTCGACACCTGCACCGGCTGCCATGTCGATCGGCCTATGGGCTCGCGCTTGATTGGACTTGATCGCTCGAATACCACTAGCCTGTTCAAAGCGCACCTTGCGCTCACTGACGGGGACTAAACATGGCTACAGGCACAGTTAAGTGGTTCAACGCCACAAAGGGCTACGGCTTCATTCAGCCTGACAGCGGCGGCAAGGACGTATTCGTTCATATCAGCGCGGTTGAGCGCTCCGGACTCAACGGTCTACGTGAAGGGCAGAAAATAACTTACGAGATCGAGCAGGACCGCGGCAAAGAGGCCGCAGTCAACCTCAAGGCCTGAACTCTTTCCGAATTAGCGGAAAGCCGCACGGAAAGGCGTCCGCGCGAGGATGTTCCGTCTGGAATCGGACGGCAACCAAAAGCCGTTTCGCGTATTCGCTTTCCGTGGCCGACCCGGACCCTAAGCTTGAGCGCTTGTTGAGGGCAGAGCGCCTGGCGTTTGAGCGTTACGACCGACTCAGGGGCTATCCGGCGGACGTTCAGGGGCCGGGTATCGAGCACGGGCGGCGAACTGCCCGGTCGCAAGATCGATGGACGGCGCTAGGCTGTGCCTTCTCCTCGGGTAACAGCTCGACGACAGAAGCGCGAGTTTGGGCGTCGTCAAACCGGTCTAATTCACCTGTTCGCAAGTGCCGACCGCCAGTGTCGAACCCCATGCAAACGTGAACCGGACAGGTTCATTCCAAGTACGGATATGAACCACTGTAATGGTCTCGGTAATGGTCCCGCCTGATGATCCATGGTCTGTTCTAAACAATACCCAGTCGTTTCGCTTGCTGCCTCGCTGACTCACAGCGTAGTCCGAGGCCTGCTTGGTTATTGTGAACACGTCGCAAATCACTTTAGCTGTCGGCTTATCGGTGATTAACATATCCAACCGATGGCCAACGAATTGCTTCTCAAAGTTTGATTTGGTTGGGTTGTCGCTCTCGGTGGTCTCATACACCGCCTTAAACGTGCAACGGAAGGTGGCAGCTTCTTGGGCTCGCGCCGGAAATGAGACCAGCAGCGTTATCGCCAAAGGGGTTAGCAGGTGAAGCCGCGACATGCTTATCGCCCTTGTGAACGGCGCAAATTATCACGAGCCGCACTTGGGCGCACGCCGAAGCCTCACTTGGCACGGCTAGAGTTATCGCTTCTCGGCGCGCCACAGCCAGGCAGGCTCGCATGTGTGGCCATGGATGCCGGCCCGCACCGCTGCCGCCTCGCGTTCTTCCTCGACGTGAGATCGGTTTTTGCATCCCGGCAGATTTATGGCTCACGGCTGTTGATGCAACGTCAGCCACACAGGGTAACCATACATCAGCAGCAGGGCCGCAATAAGCAGGAGGGTGCCGCCAGTGATGCTACCAATGGCCCATTTGGCCCGGACAAACATCCGGTTGAGCCAGAAAGACTTACCCCATACCTGCCGAAGAATTTCATTCCCCAATCCATCACTTTTTTTATCCAGTGCTGCGAACTCGGTCATGTAGCTTTCCGGCGACTCCATGGAGGCGACGGTTTTGAAATAGAAGAGACTCCGCACATCATCAGGTCTCTTCCAGCCAGTGCGCAGGTTCGGAAACGCCACAAAGAGCGCCAGCGCGAAACCACCCAACAGAAACACACCGCTGCCAACGAACAGAAACCCGACACTCTCCGTCACGATGTTGCTGTTCCAACGGTAGTCTTTGACCGCGATGACGTAGGCGTTGATTAGCAGGGCCGTCGCGGCGACCGTCAGTTGCGCCGTGGTGGTGGCCAGAGCAACCTGCTTTTCCACGTGCTCGAAGTAGGCAAAGGCCAACTTCACCCCGTCATCGGTCAACTCTCTATTGTGCGCATCATCTGGCGGCCCCATTTGCGACTCCGTAAGAAATTGTGGGTCTTTTTGCCGGCAGCGCGCTCAGCCGGCGTTGTCGTTTCCGGCAAGCGGGCCGATGACGTGGAGGACGCCGGTCTTCTCATAGGTCACGACATCTGCCGCTAACATTTCAAATGACGGGCCGCCCGGCCGCTCGAAGGCGCACGTCTGAGCGTCGAGCTCAATCATGGAGTAGGCGCCCTGCGGAAAGGGGCAGTCGCTACCGATTTCCACCCTCCAGCCGGAGGGCAACCCATTGGCGTTTCCGCTCGCGCCGTTGTCAGCCATGCGAGCCTCCCTCAGAGAAAGGCAGAACGATAACCCGTGGCTCCCCACCGCGAATGCTAGGCAGTGGGGTGCTGCGAGTCTGTCCGCTATTGATCAATGCAAAGGATTCGCCGGTGGGTTTCCCCCAGGCTCAGGCCGCCAGCAACCTCGACACCTGGGCCGGCGCCCAGCGGTCACGGCCTGCCGGGGTCCGAACACCGCGCGTCGCCACGCTAAATCCCCAACTTGTCACACGCCTCGAAGCTTCGAGCGTGATGTTATCGAACGACCTGACCGTGGATGTACCGGCAGGTTAAAGGCCCGTCCGGGCTTGCTGACTTCCTGGGCGGGCCTTCGTTTGTTTGCGGGCCTCTAATGAGCTTCGCTCGACCTGGTGCTGCCCTAGCAGATCTGACGTCGCCACATTTTTACCACCGAGCCGCACATCAAGGACCAGCCATGATGGCCCAATGGAACACGGGGAAACGTCCCTCCGCAGGCGCGGGTTACACGGTGCGTTGGCTAATAAGCGAGCCGCAGAATCCCGCGCCCTTGTTTTGGTCCCGACCATTCGGGAGCTTAGGGCGGCTGGCTTCGTATCGCGCCGGTCGCTGGCGGGCGAGTTGAACCGTAGAGGAATCCCGACCGCCCGTGGTGGTAGATGGCAATACACCACCGTAGTGAGGGTGCTGACGCACTTGGGGCTGGTCACATCCGGAAATGGTATGGTCAACAATGGGAAGGCAAACAAGCAGGCCGCGGACGTGCGAACTGAAGCCTTGCGCTCGACAATTCTTGAACTCCGCAAAGCGGGCATTGTCTCCAACAAGGCCATCGCGCGCGAGTTGGACGAGCGAGGGATAGCGACGGCAAGGGGCGGTAAATGGCGACCAGTTGGCGTTAGCCGACTGCTGCACCGCCTGGAAAGGCTGGAGCCCTCCTCGCGTACTGGCCTTAGCCCGGCGAGTGATGCTGAGCCGAAGTAGGTGAAACAAACTGACATCAATGCCAGGGCCGTTTTTCTGCCCGTGGAATCGATTTAGCTCTCGGCTGGTAGTCAGGGACTCCCGAGCGGCCAAAACGGTCCAGTGAGTCATGTGTGGATGCCCCCGTCGGTGCAAGAGATCTTTTGAACGGATCCGGCGATGATCGGGTGCAGTCATGTGTCAGGCCTCGAAGTGCG